>Ga0209230_10000721_pt1 | contig 12871 bp, 14 predicted proteins | sample LakOntMetagenome_FD_187467 | JGI IMG/M metagenome (GOLD analysis project Ga0209230, IMG submission 187467) | Freshwater and sediment microbial communities from Lake Ontario - Sta 18 epilimnion Metagenome (SPAdes) (version 2) | ecosystem: Environmental > Aquatic > Freshwater > Lentic | place... | reverse complement strand
TCTGCGGCATCGATGGTCACTTGGTCGTTGGTGGCATCGCGGTGTTCCATGCCCAAATCGAAGTATTTGATATCTACATCGATGTATGGAAGGATCAATTTATCTTTGATAAAATGCCAGATGATACGGGTCATTTCATCGCCATCTAATTCTACTACGGGGTTGGCTACTTTAATTTTCATCTAAATATGGATTGATTTTGGTATTGCAAAGGTACGATTTTTCTGTGGTATTAAGGAAATTTGGGGAACTGTTGGAAATCAGGTTTGCGTTTTTCGAGGAAGGCGTGTTTGCCTTCTTGGGCCTCTTCGGTGAGGTAGTAAAGCAGTGTAGCATCGCCAGCGAGTTCCATTAATCCGTGCTGACCGTCGAGTTCTGCATTGAAGGCACGTTTGAGCATCCGCAAGGCCATGGGTGAGCGCTCTAGCATCGTATTGCACCAATCAATGGTTTCATCTTCTAGCATTTCTAGGGGCACAACTTTGTTTACCATGCCCATTCTTTCGGATTCTTCCGCGGAATATTGGCGGCAAAGGAACCAGATTTCGCGTGCTTTTTTCTGACCTACGTGGCGTGCCAAATAGCTGCTGCCGAATCCGCCATCGAAGCTACCCACTTTGGGGCCGGTTTGTCCGAATTTGGCATGTTCCGCGGCGATGGTTAGATCGCAAACCACGTGTAGCACGTGTCCGCCGCCGATGGCATAACCATTCACCATAGCAACCACGGGCTTTGGTAGAGAACGGATTTTTTTGTGCAGATCCAAGACATTTAGGCGAGGTACGCCATTGTCGTCTACGTATCCACCCACTCCTTTTACATTTTGGTCACCGCCAGAGCAAAAGGCTTTGTCGCCCACACCGGTAAGAATCACCACGCCGATATCGGCGCGTTCTCTGCAAATGTCAAACGCATCGAGCATATCCATGATGGTTTGCGGGCGGAAGGCGTTGTATACTTCGGGTCTGTTGATGCTGACTTTGGCGATGTTGCCATGAAGTTCAAACAAAATGTCTGAATAGGTTTTGATGGGGGTCCACTGACGGTTGTTCATGGTAATTTTTCTGGGTGCAAAGATACGAAAAGTAGGGCTGAGAACGAAAAAAGCCCCGTCGTAGACGGGGCCTTAATCGGTTAAACCAACATAAATAGCCTATGTGGAATGTGTTTATGATCCGGCAGATACAATTGCTGCAGGATGTTTATATGATCAACTCATTTTTAGGGTGATGCCAAATTGAACCGATTGTGTGCTGGCTCCCTGTCCGTTCTTGAATAAGTTGGTCAACGGATATCGCATATATAGGCCCATATCGCCGTAGTTTACATTGACGAAAGGCGATAGGTAAAAATCGTTCATGTTGAAATCATCGAATTGTTTTTCAACATTACCACTAGATTGTTTAATCTTGGTATGGGTTCTAACCCTATATCCAGCATGCACGCCCACTTTTGCACTGAATTTGGAATTGTCGCCAGGTTTGTCTTGGAACCCCAAGGAAACAGGTACCCCGATGTAGTTTACTACCACTTTGGATTTGTCAACCGGAACAGGGTCAATTAATGGGCCGCCCACTTCAACCGCCGTAAATTCGGGCTGGTCTTGGATGAGGCGGGTATAGGGGTTTTGAAAGCGGTAGTTGTGAATGTCGTACCGAATGCCGGTAAATACACGCACTTTTCCGCGAATGAGGTTGAATCCCCATTGTTGCTCTATGCCGAAATGGATGCTTTTGGCATTGTTGAGTTCTGGGAGGAAATTGGATTGATCGCCCATTTGAGTGGGGTTGGTTTTCATTTCCGAATCGCTGATTATTTGGGTGTTGTAACCCCAGTATTGTCGGGTTTCTTCGATGGTGGCTTTGGGTTTGCGTTTGCGTTTTACCATGCGATAGGTGTCTCGCTCAATGATTTCGATTTCAATTTCATCCATCTCGTCTTTGATTTCGATTTTGATGTTGCTGGCCTCGTCTTTGATTTCCTTTTTGATTTCGCGGATTACTTCGCCAATCAAGCTATCAGTAATGGAAATCAGGGTGTCTACCGATGTAGTATCCATGGTTTGGGCTTTCAAAAAGGGCGCACCGCTCAACAGGGCCAACAGGGTTGCAATGATGGTTTTTTGTATCATGGTTGAAGGGTTTTTGGGATGATTATGGGTTAAATGAAGTCAATATTACGTTGTTTTCGAGGGTGAGTCCCACTTGGAATTCGGGCATCCAATCGGCGTCGTTGTTCACGGTTTTTACTTTCACGTGCGGTAGATGACCGTTCTCTACCATTCTCCGTGCATCCAAATAGAATGATTTCAGCAATTCTTTTCTGGTTTTTTGCTGTACGATGCTGGGCGATGGCCTGTCGTTTTGGGCGAGCACAATCGCTGTTTTGTTGGGAGATGGTTTGCGGGTATTTAAACTGTCGTTGATGTTGCGTACTTTTCGAATGGGTTCAGTGGCTGCAATCAAAGGGTGGATATCTTGTTTGTTGGGATTCTCTGTATCAGTGGATGTTGTTTCCCAAGTTTGTTTCTGCTGGGTTCGATCCACAAGGGTTGCATTGTTTTGCTTGGTTCCTTGACGATTGAGTGACGGTTTTAGTGGCGCTGATTCTGTGTTTGAAGGCGTTGTTATGTCAACCGAAGGACTTGTTTTTGCTATTTGTGATTGTATCGGGGCGATGTTCTGCGTGGCGATACTGGCTTTGAAGAACCACAGGATGACGAGGGAGGCCGCGACCGACATCGAAGCATAGAACAGCACAGTGCGGTTAGAAGTCTTCTTTTTCAGCGACGGGGAATCGGGGAAAAGTGTGGTGGTTGGTTGCAAATAGGTTTGAGCCAAGGCCTCGTAATGGGCTTTCAGATTGGCATCGCCCTGCATCGCTTGGTGTAATTCTGCGGCAGCCGTTTTGGGTAAATTGCCTTCCAACAGTTCAAACAACTGCCACGCTTGCTCGTCGGTGATGGGAGATGGTTTCATGGTGTTAGATGAGGTTGTTGGGGTTGCCGATAATGTCTTTGAGTGCTTGTCGGCCACGGAAGATATTTACCTTCACTTGGGCTTCGTTGAGTCCGGTGATTTCGCCGATTTCCGCATAGGAGTAGCCTTCGTAATCGCGCAGTAAAATCACGGTTCTTTGGATTTGACTGATTTGTGAGAGGGCTTTTTCCAAGGATTCCATCAGGCCGGTGTAGGCAGAGGCTTCGGTGGTGGGGTGTTTTGCCGGTGCTAAATTGTGGATGTCTTCTGTGGGTTTTTGCGTGCGCCAGATGTCTACCATGCTGTGATAGGCCGTTGTGAACAGGTAGCTCTTTGCGGTGTCTATGTTTACAGTATTGCGTTTCATCCAGAGTTTTTCGAAGGTTATTTGTACAATTTCTTTGGCGTCATCGGGGTTGCGTAACTGTTTGAGCGCGAATCGGAAAACCGCACTGCTGTGGAGATCCACGCACTTGTTATATTCCGATACCGTCATGCAGCTGTTTGTTAATACGCGAAAGGGATGCCAAAAGTTACATTACCTTTGATAAATATTTTGAAAGTGGGTATGAAATGGTTTGAATCTTGGTTTGATACGTTGTACTATCACGCCCTTTATCAGCATCGCAACGATGCCGAGGCTGCGGCGTTTATGGATCGATTGTTGGCGCATTTGAAACTTGATTCTGGGATGAGGGTTTTGGATGTGGCTTGCGGCAAAGGTAGGCATAGTGCGCATTTGGCCTCGCGGGGTTTGCGGGTTTGCGGGTTTGATTTGAGTGAGAACAGCATCGGCATCGCGAAGGGCTTGGGTGTGGAAGGGGCTGAGTTTTTGGTTCATGATATGCGACAGCCGTTTCCGGTTTCGGGGATGGATGCGGTTTTCAATGTGTTTACATCTTTTGGGTATTTCGACGATCCCGCCGAGGATGCTCAAGTATTGAAAAACATGGGAGCGGCATGCAGACCGGGCGGTTATGTGGTGCAGGATTATTTGAATGCAGCGTCTGTGCTTGATGATTTGCCGCAAGAGGCAGTTTTGGAGCGCGGGGGCTATGGATTTAAAACGCGAAAACATCGTACAGAAAGCCACATCGTGAAGGACATCACGGTAACCGATGGCGATCAAACGCATGTGTTTCAAGAGCAAGTGAGGATTTTCGACTGTGAAACACTGCTGCAATTGCATGTTCAGGCCGGACTGCAGGTGGTGGATGTGTTTGGCGACGACCAATTGGGTGCGTTTGATGCGAAAACTTCGCCCCGCATTGTGGTGATTTCCAGGAAAAGTTGATATTCGCTATTGATGTTGTTTGTTTTAGATTTTTTTGATCGCGATTTGTTTGTGTTGATCAACCAGCGATGGGCCAGTCCTGCGTTGGATTCGATGATGATTTTTTTAAGCAGTAAATGGGCGTTTATGCCATTGTACGCGGTGTTTATTTGGTTGTTTTGGCGAAAGTTTGGCGTGAAATGTTGGATGCCCATTTTGCTCACAGTGGCGTCTTTTGGGTTGGCAGATAGCATCAGTTCAAAAATTTGCAAGCCCATGTTTGCCAGGGTGAGGCCGGCTTGGGAAAGTTCGCTGAATCCGCGATTGCCCGATGGACCTCCGGGCAGCAGGTTTGGCTTTGTGAGTAGTCATTCGGCCAATTCTTTTGCTGTTTTTTCAACGGCGATGATGTTGTTGGGTTTGGGCCGACGGTGGCGATTGGGTTTGATGTATTTGGCGGCGGCGATAGCTTATTCGAGGGTTTATTTGGGGGTGCATTACGTGGGCGATGTGTTTTTTGGCGCTTTGTTGGGGTTGGGTATTGCTTATGGGTTGCTGTGGTTGTACAGAAATTGGTTGTTGCCTCGCATGGAGCAGTCATAGGCATTGTGCCTTGGAAGTATCGCCGTGAGGAAGAATCGCCCCGTGAGGATCTGTGAGAAAATTGTAACTTCGCACTTATGTCGTATGAATTTATATTGGTAGATGCCCAGGTGGCGCCTTTTGTAGCGAAGATTCAGTTGAATCGGCCCAAGGAATTGAACGCTTTAAACCTGCAATTGATGGGTGAAATTCGGGATGCTTTGTTGGCTTTGGATGCGGACGACGCAGTGCGGGCGATAGTGATAACGGGGAATGAGCGGGCATTTGCAGCGGGGGCGGATATCAAGCAAATGGCGGGTAGAACGGCCATTGATATGTTAAAGATTGATCAGTTCAGCACGTGGGATAGCATTCGTAAAACGAAGAAGCCGATCATTGCTGCGGTTTCAGGATTTGCTTTGGGTGGTGGTTGCGAGTTATGTATGTTGTGTGATATGATTGTGGCCAGTGAAACGGCGCAATTTGGTCAGCCCGAAATCAACATTGGTGTTATGCCTGGTGCAGGGGGTACTCAGCGTTTAACGCGCGCTGTGGGCAAGGTTAGGGCGATGGAGATGGTTTTAACTGGCAAGTTTATCAGTGCGGAGGAGGCGAAAGCGGCTGGGTTGGTGAATAAGATTGTGCCGGTGGAATTGTATTTGGACGAGGCCATTAAATTGGCTTCAGATATCGCGGGGAAATCGCCCATTGCGGTTCAAATGGCGAAGGAGAGTGTGCTGAAGGCTTTTGATAGTCACTTACAGGAGGGCTTGTATTTTGAGCGCAAGAATTTCTATATGTTGTTTGCCACTGAAGATCAGAAAGAGGGTATGGCTGCATTTGTGGAGAAGCGCAAACCCGATTTCAAGGGGAAGTAAAGAGGTTTGACGTGTGATCTCTCCATGAAGGAGGGTGTGGCATGTTACTAGACCCGTTGTGATGGGTTGAATATAAAAAGAGAGGGCCTCGTCATCGACGAGGCCCTCTCTTTTGTTAATGTATGATGGGGTGAAATTATTTCACGTCAGCCCAAGCAGCATTGATCAAGAACCAAGGCTTAGTTGGGTTGTCGGTAACTTTTCTCCAAACAGCAACTACAACACCAGTATTGGCTGGGTTCCAGCTCCACCATGGCAAACCAACGGCAGCGTATTTGTCTTTCACGGCTTGTGGGATTGCGCTGTAAGTCCAAGACAATGACTTTTCAACTTCAGCATTGGCAGCAGGGCTGCTCATGATGGCAGAAGTAGAGAAGGCAACTGGCTTTCCAGATGCATCAGACTGAGCAGAGGCACGGATAACGTGTTCGTGATCCATGGCTACATCGCCAGAACCAGAAACGGTTTGCAGAGCATTTACTTTCTTTTCAGCAACGAAAACAGATACGTAATAGTCACCTGCTTCAGGAGCGAAAGCTTTCAATTTGTATTTGATGTTCAAGGTTTGACCGCTAGCAGTAGCGCTTGCAGCAACACCTACTTCGGTAGCAACTTGGTTAGCGCTAGCAGAGGCAGCTTCGATATCGGTAGCCTTTACTGTGCTGGTACCCAACAAAGAGTTGTTCAACCAAAAAGAAGGGACTGAGTATTGGCCTTGAGCGTTGATGTTAGACACTGTGGTCAACAATTCAAAAGAGAAAGGAGCGATAAACAATGTATCATTGTTAGGCTTCATCCACAAAGGAACCAATTTAGAAGAATTAGAAGAATGGTAATCTACGGCAACGATGTTATCGCTGTTTGCAGAGGTAACCAATTTCTTGAATTCAGGCATGGCGTAAAGACCGCAAGGTCCACACCAAGTAGCAGTGTGATAAACAACAAAAGAGCGTTGTTTGTTGGTTACGGTCAAGGAAGCGTTTGAGCCACCACCATCTGGTGAATCAGGCTTACAGCTCTGCATTATTCCTGCAAAACTTGCAGCAACAACAGCCAAAAGGAGTAATTTTTTCATATAATTTAGTTAGGTTTTTTTGTTAATAAGCGAATTAAGGCCTTTTTCTAGTGATTTCCAATTGTTGGTTGTTTGATTTTTGATAAAAACAGAAAGTAATGACGGCAATATTACCTTTGTAAATATGTCGGGTCACATCGCCAAGAACAGTTTTTGGGCTTCCATTGTAAATTACAGTGGGAGTTTGGTGGGATTGTTCACCACGTTTTATTTGTTTCCATTGGTATATACCACCAGTGAAAATGGGGTGATTCGCTTGTTTATTGAGATGGGTGCTCTGTTGGCGGGCGTTGCGCAGTTGGGGACGGGGTATTCGATTTGGAAGTTTTTTCCGCGGTTTAAAAACGATTCCGGACACAATGGGATTGGATTTTGGTTGTTATTGATACCAACCATAGGCTTTTTATTCGTTGCTCTGCTGTTGCTTATTGGGCAATCGTGGGTGGTTGCCTATTTGGGTAAGAATTCAGGCGATTTTCTGCCTTATTATCATTGGTTGATACCATTCGTGTTTTTCTTCGTTTTCAATACGGTGTTTGAGATTTTCTCGGCATCGTTGGGAAAAATCATTTTTGCTTCATTTCTGAGAGAGAATGTGGTACGCATTCTTTTGGGATTGTTGGGCTGGCTGTACTACATAGGCTCGGTGGATTTTGGTCAGACCATGCACAGTATCGCTGCTGTTTATGCGGTGGTGATGGTGTTGAATTTTTGGTTTGTGGTGAAGAATACGAAGCTCTCGTTTAAGCCGGATATGGCTTTTGTGAACGGCCAGGAGGGATTGAAGCCAGAGTTTTATCGTTACACTGGTTATTTGTTTTTAACCTACGTGGCGATGCTTGTGTTGCAGAGGATGGATTTCTTGATGGTTAGTTCGATGAAGGGTAGTTCACAAACGGGGATTTATGCGATTGCGGTAAACATCGCTGTTTTGATAGAAATTCCCACAAGAAGTATATTGCAAATTGCCAATCCGAAACTCTCCGAGGCCATTCACAATGGGGATCAAAGGGAAATCGAAAGGTTGTATCAAAAAACCAGCCTCAATCAATTTGTGTTGGGGGCGTTGGCGTTGTTGTTGGTATGGGTGAATATTGATTTGTTGTTTGCTTGGATGCCGAACGGACATTTGTATGTGGCAGGAAAATGGGCTGTATTTTACTTGGGGGTGGGTAAGTTGTGTGTGTTGCTGCAAGGGAATTCGGCTGCGATGCTCATTTTTTCGAAGCGATATTATTTGTCGTTGATACTGAACTTCTGCTCCATTGTAGTGGGGGTGTTCATGAATCAATGGCTGATTCCAATTATGGGGATTAATGGTGCTGCCATTGCCACGGGATGTGTTTGGTTGGCCAGCGGAATTGTGATGGCAATTCTTATTTGGTACGTATACAAAATGCAACCCATTACGGTTCATGTGTTATACAGCATATTGCTTTTTGTTGTGGTTTTCAGTGTCAATTATATGTGGGCTGCCGATAACAATCAATTGTTGTTGTTTTCAATCATCAAGTCTTTTGTATTGGTTGGCGGCGCGTTGGGCGCAATCATCTATTTCCGATTGAGCGAAGATGTTCACAGCATGGTGAAGAAGGCGCTGAGGCCCATCGGCATTAAGTTGAAAGATTAGAGGGGATTGTGCGGGTTAGAAGGTTTCTTATTTGAAAACCTCATTTGCGTTGGCACGAGGGAACTCGTCTACAAATCCAGCAGGAGTGATGTTCAACACCTCAACATTGTTTTGTTTGGCATAGCGATTCAGTTCTTGATAGCCTAGATGCACTTTGTGTAAATTTAGGAATACTTGACGAAGCTTTACCGGTCCACTGCCATCGGCATGAACCAAGGGATGTCTAAAGGGTTTGTCTGTGTAAAAATGCGAAACCTCTTCGTACAAGGTATTGTCTTGTAGCACCAAGTTCCTGTGGAAATCATGGTCGATTCCGGTCACGAAAACTCTTTTGGGTTTCATTTTGATTGCCAGAAACAGGGCGGCATTGATGACGTTTTGCGACTGAGGCATACCCAACCCCAATTGGTAGGAAATCGACCGAAACCACTGGAAGCCTTTGATTACCGTATAATTAAAAGGTACAGTTTTTATTCCATTTTCACGGGCTTTTTTGGCCATGAAGCTGTTTTTATATGCAGTGGGAATGAACAAGGTAAGTCCCCAATTTTGTGTGAATAGGTTTCTCCAGGTCTCATTGATTTGGTTTTGCCATTCTGCAAATTCGGGTTTGATTTTTACCCGGGGATGTTGTTGAGGGTCTTGGAAAATGATTTCGTTAAAATGAAAGAAATCGCCATCGAGAAGCAAGTAGTATTTGGGTTTTATCGTTTGGAAATAAGGGCCAAATGCAAACTTGTTTACGCAGAGAACTGCTGGGTTTAATGTGTGATTTTTTGTGGTTTCTAGAAGTTCTTTTGCCGATGGTCCATTGCCTATGATCAGTATTTCGTCGTCTTTTTTCTTGGGGATATTTGGAGTAGGTCGCGACTTAACGACAATTTTACCAAGGGAAAGTAAAGTAGAAATGGGCATGGGTTTAGGGGTTCTTGGATTTGAATTTATAGATTAAACAATCCCAGAACGTGTTTCATTTGTCCACTGCGTGCCAAAATTTCTTCCACAAATTCTCTAAAGGCGCCATCGCCTCCTTTTTTCGTAGTGACGATATCGCAAATGTTTTTGATGTAGTCACTTGCGTTGGCCGGTGCGCCTGAAAAGCCCACCGCTTTTAAGAGGTCGATATCACCTAAATCATCCCCGATGTAGGCCACCTCGCTGAGTTCTAAGCCCATGGAATGACATAGTTCGGTAGCTACTGTGAGTTTGTCTGTAATGCCTTGATACAGCAAATCGATTTGTAATTTTTTCGCCCGATTTGCAACGATGTTGGTGTTTTCGCCGGTGATTATTGCGATGGGGATATTTAGCTTTCTGCAAAAAATGATGCCCGCACTGTCGATGGTATTGAATTTTTTAAACTCATTTCCCGTGTTGTCGTAATACATCCCGCCATCTGTCCAAACCCCGTCTATGTCTGTGATGATTAATTTTGGTAAGATCATGTTATTCAATGGATTGGGGTGTGTTTTTTGTGTATTTTTTCGGCAATCATCCAATCTTCTGGTTCATCGATTTCCACCGCCGTATATTCCGGCATTTCTGCGATAGCGATGGGATGTGTTAAGCGGTTTTTGGTTTCTAGAATGTTGCCAACACTGTTGATGTAGAATGCGCCATTCTCGAGCATCGCCCCGTCAAAATCTTGTCTTCTAGGTCGATGCATAAAATCGTAATTCATTGGAGATCCATCTCTGTTCCAAAGAAATCTTTTGAAGGTGGCGCAGGAAATAATGGAACCGTGAGGTTGTTGATTCAGTAGGTTGATGCCATCGTTCAAATGGTCTGCCAACAAAAACGGATTGGTAGCTTGAATCAAGATAAATCGATCTTTGGCTTGTAAATTGGCTGTGTCGAGGTATTCGAGCATCACCGATTCGGTACTTGCTTTGTCGTTTGCATTCTCCGCAGAACGATGGTAAATCACAATTTTGGATAATCCCAAGTTTTTGGCGGTTTCGGCAATTTCTTGGCTGTCTGTAGCGATTACAATCTCTGAAATTTCTGGGCAATCTTGCGCTGCTTTGGCTGTCCAATAAAGGAGTGGCTGACCATTGAAGGGGAGGATGTTTTTGCCCGGAATGGATTTGCTGCCGCCGCGAACTGGTATGAAAGCCACGGTTTTCATGAATTATCCGCGATATTTTAGTTTGTCGCGTTGTACCTGTTCAATCGCCAAAATTTCGGTTGATTTAGCACTGAGTGAACGATAAACTGCGTTTAAGTCGCGAGACAATTTTTGTAAACCAGCAAATTCCAAAGAGGCTGCATGGTCTGTGCCTTTCCAAGTGCGATCTTTTGTAAAGTGGCGTTCAATCCATGATGCACCGAGGGTGTATGCGGCGATATCCACGGCAATTCCCAGATGATGTCCAGAAAAGCCGATGTCGGATACTTTGGCTTTGTAGGCATTTGCAATCCTTGGGATTTCCATCAAGCAGATATCTTCAAACGGAACGGGGTAGCCAGAAGTACAAGAGTAAACAACCAATCGTTTTGCTTGGTCTTTTTCTTCGAAGAAAGAAATCAATTCATTTTCTTCTTCATGGGTGGTCATGCCTAAGGATACATGGACTTCACCTTTGTATTCATCGCGCAGTACTCTCAATAAATCGATGTAATTGTTGCAAGCGGATGGTACTTTTAGGAAATTGGGTTCTATTTGGATTAGTTCTTTGGCGGAGGTAACATCCCAAACGGAGGTTGAATATTCGATGCCTTGACTTTCGGCGAATTTTTTAAGGTCGGCGTGTTGTTCTAGAGAAAATTCCAAAAATTCTCGGTGCTCACCGTAGGTGTTCCCGTATGAATTTCCTGGATTTGGATGGGGTGTGTTGTATTGCTCTTCGGTGAGTAATTCGCGGTTGTTGCGCTTTTGAAATTTGGCAACATGCGCACCCGCCTGCTTGGCCATGGTGATGAGTTCTTTTGCAATTTCGAAATCACCTTTGTGGTTGCAACCGATTTCAGCTATGAGTTTGGGTTCGTTATACATCGTATTGATTTTTTGCGATGAAAAGCATCACATATTACAAAAATACAAAAAATGGGTTCAAATGCCATATTTTTGTCGGCAATGTCAGTGTTTTCGCGTTGTATGGGCCCCGGAAGCCCCAGTATTCTACTCAATGCTCTGCAATTGCAGAAGCGGGATGCGGTGAATGAGAAGGTTGAAAAGGGTATTTACGGTTTTGAAACTGTGGTTTGCGCTTGCTGTGGTTCTAATGAATCTGAGCTGATTGCGGAGCGCGATCGTTATGGATTGTTCTTTTCTGTTCAGTTGTGCAAGGGTTGCGGGATGGTGTATACATCGCCTCGAATGACCGATGCTGCGTATGGTGAATTTTACGACAATGAATATCGACCATTGTATGTAGGGTCAGAAAGGGCAACTGACGATTTTTTTGCTGAACAGCGAAATCAAGGTCGGAGAATTTACAATTTTTTGCGCGGTGCGGGTGTAATGCGCAATGAGATGAAAATTGTTGAAGTGGGTTGTGGTGCCGGCGGCATTTTAGATTTTTTTAGAGGTGAAGGTCACACCGTGTTAGGGATTGATTTGGGCTCGGAATATGTAGCCTACGGCAGGGATGTTCATGGCTTGGATTTGCGGGTTTGTATGTTGAAAGATTTGGCTTTGGATTTTACGCCAGATTTGGTGATTTACTCACACGTGATGGAGCATATTTTACATCCTTTGGATGAGATGAAGAGTATCGCAAGTGTAAGTGGGCCAGATACTTTGGTGTATATCGAGGTGCCGGGTTTGAAGAACATTCACAAGGGTTATTCGATGGATGTGATGAAGTATTATCAGAATGCGCATTCGTATCATTTTACCTTGGGTAGTTTGCAGTATTTAATGGAGTCTGCGGGTTTTGGGTTGGTGAGTGGCACGGAGTATGTGAGGTCGATATTTGGTTTGAAAGCGGCGTCGGCCGGGGAAATAGAACAACATGTCAATCACGGGGTTCAGCGTTATAATGAGTACCATTCGATATTGAATTATCTCGAGTGGAATGAGCGGTATAGATGGATGTTCCCCCTCACGGTGACTGGGTTGAAGCAGTTGGCGAAGCGTTGGAAGTCCCGCTTGTTGGGGTAGTGCTTTGAAATTTGTGTGCGGCGATGGGATAAATGTTTATTTTTGCCATCCTATACTATGCTAAATTTAATCATTTTTGGCCCTCCGGGCGCGGGGAAAGGTACCCAAAGCGAAAAATTGTTGAGTAAGTACAATCTGCAACACATCTCAACGGGTGATTTGTTGAGGGCGGAGCGCAGTGCCGGTACCGAATTGGGAAACCAAGCCAATGAGTATATCGCCAAGGGAGAATTGGTGCCAGATGCTGTGGTGATTGGCATGGTGAAAAATTTCATGATCGCTCATTCGGAAGCCAAAGGATTTATTTTCGACGGATTTCCTAGAACTACACCTCAAGCCGATGCCTTGGA
>Ga0209230_10000720_pt1 | contig 12887 bp, 13 predicted proteins | sample LakOntMetagenome_FD_187467 | JGI IMG/M metagenome (GOLD analysis project Ga0209230, IMG submission 187467) | Freshwater and sediment microbial communities from Lake Ontario - Sta 18 epilimnion Metagenome (SPAdes) (version 2) | ecosystem: Environmental > Aquatic > Freshwater > Lentic | place... | reverse complement strand
CTCCTTTTCGTCCCTGTCTCCGTCCAGAGACGTAAAGCCATCCAACCTCATGATATACTACCCCACCACCTTTACCCGTCCACCCCGGCGCACCACCCGCTCCCCAACCGCCACAACTACCCCACCCACCGCACCTCGCCCAGCAGTGACAGCGAAGTATCTGGATCTCGGAAATGCCAAAGATGTCGCTCCCCCCCCACCACCACCTGGAGACACACACACACATACCTGCCCCGAAAGCACAGAGCTCGCGCGCGAACTCCACGCGCTCTTTTCGCACATCGAATTCCAGGGCACTCGTCTGCATACACGCCTGGGACCTTCGCAGTGGGGTGCATTGGCCAGCCGTGCAGTATCATTAGCAGGGGTTAACGGCGGCGGCGGCGGTGGAGGAGGGACAGTGTTGACGCGGGTAGCATTTGGCAAGAGAAAGGACCGGCACGAGAACCGCTTTATTGATGATGCCTTTTTGCAGCAGTGTGGGGATACTGAAGCGGAGATCTCGAAAGAGTGTCTCTTCATTGACCCAAAGTCTCTCGACTCGTATGCGCTGGGCGTAGTGATATTCGAGTACGTCGCCTCTCTCGTTGAGGGGGTGCCTGTCATCCGTCCAGGTGCAGGCGATGGAAGCGGGGGAATGGGGATGGCAGGGCCGGAGCTTGATGAGTTCTGGCTCCTGCCCCCGGCCAAGCGGCAGCGTCTAGCAACACGCAAGTACGACGGCGTGAGCGGGGTCCGTTCTAACCTGTTGGGGCTCGGGTGGGTGGCTTGCAGTTCGTGGCACCAAATTGTCCAGTCCCTCTGCGCTGTGCAGGTGCTCTCTCTCTCGCTCGCTCAGTAGCAGGCAGGCTCTTTTGTTCTCCCTTCCTCTTGAACAGAGAGCGCACGTGTGTGTTGGGGGGAATCAGTATGTGCAACGCAGAGCAGCGGCGAGGGTTGTGGGAGTGTGCATGTGTGTGCTCGCGCACGTGTGTGAGAGATAAAGTGAGTGCATGTGTGTGTGCGCGCATGTGTGTGTGAGATAAAGTGAGTGAGTGTGTGCAACGCAGGTAGAGCAGAGGCAAGGGCTGCAGGAAGTAGAACAGCTTCTACATCGCAACTCTGCCCACCTTGCGCAGGTGTGTCCATATCGCTGTGTCTGTTTCTCCGTCTCTGTCTTTGTACCATCCCTGTCTCTGCCTCTGTCTATTTCCGTGTCTGCGTCTCTGTCTCTGTTTCTGTCTCTGTCTCTGTCTCTGTTTCTGTCTCTGTCTCTATCGCCGCAAGGGTGTGTCTGAATCTATGTTCCAATGCTCGTATCAGCGTTCTCCTCCCTTCACATCCCCCCCTCTCTCTTCCACTCTCTCCCCCAACCCCTGAATATATATATCTGGCACCAGCAACTGCAACGCAACTACAATGCTGCAACTGTTGCAACTGGACCCCAGGCGCTAATTCAAACCCTTGGTCCAAAACGCACAAGTTTCAAAGTCTTGGAGAGGCCTTGTGTTGACGGGGAGTGACGGGGTGTAGGAACAGTAACTTTTTAGTAAAGATTTTCTGCCACCGTGCGCCCGCCCTGGCAAGAGGGAGAACGAATTATTGGGAACGGCACTACATAAAACTTCTCTCTCTCTCTCCCTGACCTGCTGACCGAGGTGCACAGAAGTGACGGGTAGAGCGGGGACTTTGACTGGACTCAGACCCCCGGAGGCCTGCATGTTGTATCATTCTGTGCTCTGCCTCACTCTGAGTCCTCGTCAGCATGTCGGCTGACCAAGTGAGTGAGTCAAGTCTCTCGGTGCGGAGGCCCGGAAGGCGCATTCGACGTTTCCTCAGCAAGCACTAAGATGAGGAGTGATTGTTAGAAGTGAGATGGATATTACCATTATCACCGCCCTTTCCCCCAGCGCGCACGCCCGCCTGCCCACGAGCGCCCGGCGCCCCCCGCGCGGAACCACAGCGCTGCAAGGCCACGAATCCGCTGGCAAGCTGCGCGTCATCTGAGGCTTGCAGAAGGCGAGGAGGCACAAGACGTTGAAACGCAAGAGCGCGTGCCAGCGTCTGATAACAATCACGGAATCTGAGAGGCCCGGTGTCGCCGCCTCACGTGACAGCACTTATCATCGATTTCCTCGCAGAAGATCCAGCCCACCAGTAAGCCCTGCACGCCCTCACACAGCAGGGGAGGTGCATGCGCGTCTGATCAGTACGGGGGCATCACCGCATCAGACAAAGGCTAACGCAGCACACAGCGCAGAGAAAGCAGCAGATACCGCCCGTGAGGCCGGCAGCCACTAGAGCGAGTTTGGGCTCGCCGGCTCGCAGCGCAACGGGCAGGCCCATAAAACCGCCGGTGACCAGGCCGGCCGTTAACGCATTCTTCCAGTCGCAGCGTCTCCTCCCCGCTTCCATGGTGCAGTGCATGCCCTGGTACCTGCGGACGACGGACGTGCCTCAGCCCCGAGTTGGCGCACGAGACTGGCACACAGCCTATGCACCATGCGAACGAGCGCAGCCGGCGGGCCTCCTGCCACGGGGCACTTACAGGCCGAGGAATAGGGCGAATCCGGCGCTGTTTGCGACAAGGTTGCGCCCTACGTGGGCTGCCAGCATTTTGCCCCGCAGGTTGTCACCCCAGCCGTAGAAGCTGGAGGAGAAGAGCCCCCACATGAAGCCGATCATGGAGCCTCGGACGGCCCCGTCCACGCTGTACGCTCCGCAGGACGCTTGGCCCCGCGGAGACATCCCTCAGTTCCTTTTGACTCTGATCAGTGAGGACGGCTGACTTAAAACAACAGTCTCGACGACTCGCACGACCACTGAATCGCGCTCGGCTCACGCGCTCAAATTGCGCGTTTGCGACCAGTATTCGGTATGCTTCCTCACTTTGCTCTCACAAAAAAACGAAAAAAAACACCAAGGATTCAATTTTGGTCTTTGCGAGCATGAGCAGCGCGAACGGCGACATGAAGGCGGCGGTGGAGCAGCTGACACGGATGGTGGAGGTACGTGCCTGCGCACCTTGGCGTCACTCACCCGCTTCTGCATAAGAGAGCGCCACGAATCGGCGCAAAATGACATACGCCCCTCGCTCCCGCACTCGTGCCCTCAGGATGCCAAGAGCGGGCGCGGGGCGTTTGGAAGCACAGAGGTCAAATCAGGTGTGCTCGCCGGCTATGCTGTGCGCGTGCTGGGAGGGTCTCCGTGCCGGGGGGGCGCGGGCGGTGTGCAAGCTGCGATCCCTCTGCTGAAGCATCGCACACCTGACTGACCCCGGCTCTTACACAGGCAAGGACTATGACCCAACGGCAGCCACCCGCGAGGAAAAAGAACGGCGCGAGCGCCGGCACAAAGCCGCAATGGAGAAAAAGGAGCAAAAGGAGCTGGAAGCATGCACGTTTAAACCGGCATTGTCCCGCAGATCAATGGAGCTGCTGCAGACAGTGCAGAAGGATCGCCCATCGCTGCACTCTCCCGTGCGAACACCGTCCCGAATGTCTTACAAGGGTGAAGAAGTGAAGGGCAAACCGGAAATCAGCGAGGTATCCAGGGCCCTGGTGGCGGGAAAGGACAGGCAGGGCCCCATTTATGAGCGTCTGCTCAGCGAGGGGGCAAAGCAAAAAAGCCAGAGGGACCTCTTAGCAGAGCAGCATGCCAAGCAGGAGGCCGAGAGCGTGATCGGCGTGCCGCAGATTAACGAGCAGTCGGCAGCTTTGGTCAAGAGCAAGCGGACGGATCAAGCAACGGTATGCCCGATGCTTTTCTCCCCAGCGTCTGACGGATGATAATGATGAGATGATAATGATGATTGCAAACGATTGTGCCCGTGTTCACCGTGGTTGCCGTCTACAGGGATCAACAGTGGACAGGTTGACGTATGCACATGCGGAGAGCAAGAAAGAGCTGATCCAGAAGCTGGAACGTGAGCGCGAAGCCGTTTTGAAGGCGCAAACGTCCAAAAAGGTATTCGTCCCCTCATTCATACGCAAGTTTTCATTGTGGTGGACTCTGGAATTCCGGCAACGACCGATATAGTTGCAAAGCCAAATACCGTTCGATGCTGGGCATTTCTGGGAGATGCGTCGAGTTGAGCGCTCACGGGCTCCACTGGTTGTGGAATATGTGTCGGTGTCTGCGATTCGTTCTTATCAAACCCCCGCAGGTGTACACGAACGCGAAAAGCGAGGAGTTGGCAAAGAAATTGGAGGCATCAGGGAACACTGCAAAGCAGCGCATGTATTCGGGAGGCCAAAAGTCGCCTGCTGGATCCCCAACATCCTCCACAGCCTCTGGTCTTGATCTTTGTTTGCGAATGTGCTTGCGCCCTCGCATGCAAACCTCTCGGATAGCAGTACCACTAACAATGCTCTTGGTTAGCGACGTGGTCAAGAAAAAGCGTATTCGAGAGGAACTTTATTTCCGTTTTTGCGCCGCGGTTTCTCTCTGAGAAATATTGAGCTATTTCAGGGCAACGACGATTATACGTAACCTACGTTACTTCAGGACATAACGTGGCAGAAAATGCACACTCTAACGGGCAATTCACTCGTATCATCCGAGGGCGTAGCGTAGTGATTGAGGGTACGCTCCGTAATCTGTACACCAGCTAGCTCAGCTTCTTTATTCCATTCTAAAGCATGGACCTTCCACACGCTTGTTCTTGGCATGCTTGGACAGCGAAAAAGGTTGAGAACTCGACAGAAAGAGCAACCAGACCAGCATCAGCACCCGCAAGCCGAAAAGGCTCGCAATCTGCGAGGGGTGCATGCAACCGCAATGTGGCCTCACCGACGACGCCGGCCGCGACCCGATCCCCAACAAAGTCGCCAACAAGCGGAAGCGCCAACGCGGCGCAGTTCCTGGACGGGCTGCAGGACGTGGAGACCTTACGCGCAGAGTTTGGGAGACTGGTTGCGGAACGTGAAAAGACTGCAGCCAAGGCTGTTGAGGAAATGGAGGCCGCGGTCTCGAGTCTTTGCTGCCTTGCGCTCATTGCTTAAGCTGGCGCGTGCGCGCGCTCTCTGCTGCTCACCGGGGAACACGGTTTCAGGTAAAATTGGCCAAGGAAAAGGAGAGCCAGTTGGACCAACAGATGACTGCGGCCACGGCTCGTTGCCAAGAACTAGAAGCCGAAAACGGCCGATTGCGGTACCTGCTCACTTGGGTTGATCTTGCGTTTGCTGCTGTGATGTCCATGTGTCGGCTTGTATTAATCTGCGTGTGATGCTGCTTGACATCTTTGTATGTGCATTGAAATGTCGCTTTTCCTTCTTGTGTGTATCGATGTGCTTTTTTGGACGTGCTGCAGTCGAGAAAAAGCAACTTTGGAGTCTCAGGTGGCCACCATTACTCAGCGCCAGAAAGAGTCTGACATGAACGAGGAGCATCTAAATGAAAAGCTCAAGGCCATCACTGAGAAGTGCCAGGCTGTGCTGATGCATAACAGCAAGCTGCAAGAACAGGTATCATTTGTTGTTACTTGTCTCTCTGCGTTGGTGTGTCTCGGAGGATTCCCTCTTCGTTTACACTCATGCCCCACTTCACACTCTCCAATCTGCTGCCTCTTTTAACTACGTTGGAAAACATCACAGGTGAACAAGAGCAAGACCAATGCACAGGCATCAGTTTCCTCAAAAGATACTGGCGCCTAAATATAGAACTTGCAGATATAGATCGGAAAACGTTTCTTGCGCGGGCAACGACTGGCGCACAGATATAGAACCTCCAGGCTACATATGCAAGTTCTATACTCAAGTTCTATATCTGGGCGCCAGAGTCGTTGCCAAGCACATTCAGGGTTTCGGCCAAGGACAGCTCCACCAGGTGGAGGGTTTTTATTGATACCAACAAGGAGGGAGGGAGGTGGAGAGGGAGGGATAGGTGGAAGGGTGGAGGAAGTGAGGGAAGGGATAGTCGACATGGTGGATGAGGGGGTTGTTTGGTAGAGCGAATGTGACAAGCAGGGGTCGCAGGACCAGTAGGATCTGGCCCCTGACGCCTCATCAAGGGACTTGCCTTTCAAGGCACATTATTGCATTGAAGTGCTCCGGGTCTGACACGTCTAAAGTCAGAGGAAGACTCTGCTAGACTATATCTTGAGCTTGCGCCGACGGGCATTTAGTCTCTGAACCTGCTTCTCCGGAGAGAGAGCCTGGCTGCGTGTACCGGCGGCAAAACATTATGTGATTACGCAAGAGGCTTTGCACTATTCTAGTAGTTGCTCTGTCTACAAGACTTTTCGATACTTGTAGTAACCCTGACAATGCCGCGACGTTTGCCCTAGTGGGTGTGGTGTACCCGGTGTAACCGCCAAACAGTAACTGCCTTCCCACCTCTGCTGATTATGTGTGTGTGTGTATAATATTTTGTGTATTTGTATATATATATAAGTATATGACTCGGTGCCTCTACACACATGCACACACAAACAGATAGACACGCATGGACATACACTGACATGCATGCATGAACGTGTGTACATTTGAGTGTGTTTGTGTAGGTCAGGGAGAATGTGTGTGTGAGTGAGAAAGCGTGATTGTGAGCAGAAATACAGAAAGAGAGAGAGCGCGAGCGAGCGAAAGAGAGGAAGAGACAGAGACAGACAGCGCACGCGCACACGTGTATATGTGTACGTATGAGGTGGCGGTGGTGTGTGTGTGTGGGTGGGGGAGGGAAGACTGCGTGTGTCGTGTGGGTGCATGTAGAAGGGGTCGGGACATTGAGACTGATAGAGTGGAGCGCCTGACATTTTCACGATTTTTACTGTACTTTAAAGTGAGTGAGGAGACAATTTGCTTAACAATGGATCCACATCTACATGTATGTATGTCTGTGTGTACAATGTATACATGAAATTCAGACAGCAGGTCCCCTGCGCTTGTCGCCCCATCTGCGCTTGCGCTTGAGCTGCAACCTCTCGAGGAGCATCCGCGCTTCTATGTCTTCCTTTGGCTGCGACACGCCTATTCTCTTGATACCCGTGCGTTCAGATTCATCAATGGCTGCGAGGAGCGCCGTTTCCGCTGCTGCCACTGAGTTTTCTGCCTCCTCCATGAGAGCTTTTTTGAATCGGATGGGCTGGCGTACTGCTCTTTCGGCATCAACCTCTGCTGCTGCGCCCATGGCAATCGCCTTGCGCAGCATGCTGACTGCGCCGTCCTGCATGCGCTTTTGCTCTCGCATCCGAACATTCATCAGGTCTGGATCGGGATGGGGCCCATCCGTTGTCCGGCCGTTGGCCAGCTCCGACTTCGGTCCCCATCCCATGGTGTTGCGGCAGCGAACACCAAACTCCAGACACCAAACTCCCATGTGATCATGCGGCTCACACTCGATCGTGTAGCTAGACAAGTGTTCCGTGCTGATTCTGTGCACGATGGGGTCGCCACTGGGCGAAAAGCCTGCCACCTCCCATTCGATGATTGGCGCACCTCCGTTGTAGGCAGGCTCAACCCAGGCGAATGTGATGCTGGTTCGAGTGGTCTCAATAACTCGGAAGTCGTGGCAGGCCGTTGGGATAGAAGCAAGGCTTGAAGCAAATGCGATCGGCTCTGCGCAGGGAGGCCCAACACCGTTTTTGTTGATGCTGCGGATCGAAATGTCCCGAATCACCTCCCCTGGCGTCAAACCGCCCACCTGGTAGCCTTCTTGTTTTGCATCAATCACGTAGTGCGACCTCCTACCAAACCCTTTTTCGAAACTGATCTCAAGATTCTCAATCGGATCTCCGGTGTTGTTGACCGGAAGATTCCAGAAGATGATGACCGCTGTTGAGAGGACAGCCTGCGTACGCAAGTTGGTCGGGGGCGGTGGCAAAATGCTTTCAGTGTAGCCTTCGATATAGTTGGGTGATTCGCGGCCAAGCGACGTGGAATCGCAATATTCTGCGCCTGCAGCATTGTTTGCTCGAACATGGATGCGTACTCGGCAGCCTGGAGGCAGATTCTCGACTCTGTGCATAAAGGGCGTGCGCACAGGCATCTGATCACACACAAAGGCTAGAACGCGGTAATCTTCTTTTCCAGTCAACACAGACTTGTCATTTGTGAGGCCTGAACTTTTCAGCGCTGGCGACGTGATCCAGCCGTCTGATGCTGCGACCAAGCCAAAAACGTAGGCAAGACTGGCGGGCATCTTGAGTCGAAACTGGCAATTCAGCTGGAATGAAAACCTGTTTGTAGTGTCAACAAAAACTGCCCACTTGAGTGGAATTTCGACGGGAATAGTCGCCTGAAAGGCACTCGTAGTTCGAACAGCTAGAGTATTCGGATCGGCAAACGTTGGTGCCAACAAAGCGTACTTTTCTTGTCCCCACCCCATGGTGCCTAACTCCTGGATAATGATCAGATTGTTGTCAGTGCCTATGGGAGAAAAGTCAAGGCTGGCCTTGACGATGACCTGGTGCGGAACTTCATCATGAAACCAAATCTTCCCGTTGAATTCTGAGGCGACCCACCATTCTTCAGGCGTGGGCATGCGATTTTCACCACTGCGAGTGAGTTTCAATTCATCTAAAACGACAGGTTTATCGTCCACTTCTTCTTCCTCCCCGAAGAGTGAGAGGACATTCGGTCCCACCCCTGACCGTGACCGCCGACCAGCAACAGAGCCAGGCCGTGATCCGTCCCTGCTCGTCTGCCGGGACGCGGGACGACTGCCCAGCGGAGGAGGAGTTGATCTTCTGCTGGACGTGGTAGGTCGTGCGCAGTAACCTCGATACACACGCTCTTGACGCAACGCTTCGACCGTGATATCCTCGAATCGTGTTTCCAATTCACCTGTCCTAGAATGCTGAATTTCGACGCGCAACTCGAAGGCCACAATACCATGAGGGCTATTCGACGCCACAGGGGACATCCACGCAATGTCAAGGTAGTTGCAGCTGGTACCAAGGAGCGCAAGGCCTTGTGGTGCTGATGCGGCAGCGCTCTTAGTCTCATACAAAATGAATGGGCTCCATTCGCTGCATCCCGCCTCATTGCGAGCACAAACCCGAACTTCGATGCATGTGGCTGGTACCATAAGCCCTGGCAAACCCGGCACGTGGGGAAATGGCACTAGGGGATCCTTGCCTACTGTGGAGTCTTGGGTGCGCCTGGTCGAAAAGCTCGTGTCATGCCAATGAACTCGATCGGTGAACCGCCTGTGAAATTTGATGTCCTGGTACTCAAGCTCGTAATCCAGTATGTAGGAACCATTGTCAGCAGGTGCGCCCCATTGAATGATGCTGGCGTTGTCGTTGACGTCAAGCACATGCAGGCCGGTTGGGACTTTGGGCACTGCTGCCAAAGTCGAGAAGCGGAGAAGCGGTTGACTGGTAGGACCAAATACGTCTCCTTCAATTCCAGCCTGAATAATGACATTATAGTTGGTCTTTGGGCTCAGACCATCAATTAGGCAGCAACCGCCTTGCCATGAAGCACCGGTGGAGACAAGCGAGTGCAAATTTTTGAGTTTGATATCACTGTAGGAATCATTGTCGCTGTCGACAAAAATTTCTCGCACTTCTCCTGGCCGACACCCAGTACGCTGAGGCTCAATGGGCTGCTCCGGATCAGTCGTCAGTGTCAGTCGGTACTTCAAGACCTTCTCGCCAGGCTTTGGCTTTGGCTGAGTCCAGAGCACCTTGGCGCACCACGCATCGGGGTAGTTGGCGGCAACGTGCAAGCCGCACGGCGCCTTCGGAATTATTGTGCGCGGCCGCTGCTCGACGCGCAGAAGTTTTTTTACTGCCTCGTGGTTGCGATGGTGAAATGAAATCACATTCATTTGTGTAATGAGCCAGTCCATCTGTATTTGTTCAAGAGCAACGTAGTCGTTTGCTCGTTTGGTATAGTAGTCAACCTCCCACTCTGCTGCAAGCTGCTCACGCATTGCGTCAAAGTCCATGGGCCACGTGATTTCGCGCAAGAATTGTTCGACCGTGAACTTTCCTTGCAGGTCGCCGCCTGGAAGGTGTAGATCTGATCGCACGTCCTCTGCCGGGTGCTGAAAGTGACGTTCAAAGTCCCTTGAGGCTGTCAGATCTAGCATCCAGCGAAGCTGCTTGTGGTAACGACATGACCTCTGGTCTTCTTCCCATCCCACGCGCGAAACTTCAAACATATTACTCAGCTTATGCTCGTTCCAGTGTTCTTGCGCCTCTTCTAATGTCGCGAATCGCTGCGTGTACTTGCTCAAAAACTCGATTTCGCCGAGCGCTTCGGCCTCTGAAGCCAGCTCCTTGAAAAAATCTGGGACCATTCCCCGCACCCGCTTGTCTGTGGCCCACTTGTTCCACTTGGCCTTTTGGCTCTCCGCCACATCTCGCCGTTCTTCCATCATTGCCGCCTGATACTTCCGCAGACTAGTCCTGTGCTTGCGGAAAATGCGCACGCCGCGCGCACCGATGGAGACGGCTTGTTGGTACGACTCAGCAATGTCGCTTTTGACCGCACGGCAATAAATCCATGCGTTTGCAATCATGACCAAAAAGTCTAGGCAAAAATGCTCCCAGAACTGGTACATGCCATCGTTGATATTATTCTCCATCTGCTTAAAGTCTAAGACTTCGCAGTCGCGAAAACCAGCGTCAACAGCCTTGACGTCTTGGATTCCGTCAAACTCGAGCGCTTCGTCGTCGCAACGCACCCGCCCGTCGAAGCCCACGTAGGCAACCTCCTTGGTCGCACGCATGTCGAAAAAGATTTGCTTCTTGTCTGCCTTTTTCAGCTCCATCAGGACTGTGTCGCGCATAAAGGACATGAACTCCTTTTCTTTCTCTAGCACCGGACGCCGGTACTCGCTGTCGTCCTGTGCGGCCGCATCGTAATCCGGATTCTCCTGCAGAAACTTTTCCCACTCTTCAGGATGCTTGTCCCAGTACTTTTGCTGTTTAGCGGCTTCCTGGAAGGGGTTAAATTTTTTTATGCCCTGTTTCATTTGCAGGTATTCGATGAAGAGCATGTAGTCGCGAATGTTCATCTGCTCGTTCTTGTCCTCCGTTTGCGAGTTGAGCATCTTAATCGAAATGGGACGCGCGCTAAAAAACAAGCGTTGATACGTGTACTGGGACTTTTCAAACAGTAAGATAAACCGCTCCATGCCACATTCGGTCAAGAAATACATCAGCTCTATCTCGTCGTGCTCGCGGCGGATGCGGTTCACCATTCCCATGGATTGCTCGACGGATTCTTGCGTGGCACGGTAAATCGGCACCGTGGCCGTCTCATACGGCGTCCAGTTACGAGCGTTTTTTAGCGACAGGCTGGCCCCCACGCCGACCAAGTACACGCACGCCTGGGTCATGCCGCGCCGTGCTGCGAGGTGCAGCGGAGCCATGCCATGATGGTCGAGCTGGTCGATGTCCTGGCCCGCGGCGATCAGGTGCATCATGCTCTCCACGTGGCCTCCGTCTGCGGCCCAGTGCAGCCCGAGGCGCCCGTGATCGTCGATCAGGTTCACGTCGCAGCCCTGGCCCAGGAGGTACGCGATGCACAGATTGCTGCCCGACAGCGCGGCGACGTGCAACGGAGTGAGGCCCGTCTCTGTCGGCATGTCGATGCCGCGCATCGGCAGGCCCCGCTTGCCCTCGACGATGTTGATCATCAGCTCTAGGTTGTCCTCCTTGGCCGCATCGTGGATGCCCACCCATCCCACCTGCGGGAGGTTGACCTTTGCGCCCACCTTGTCCATGGCCCGACGCCGCAAGCACCCGTTGGCCAGCCTGAAGGCAGGCTTGGCTAGCACGGGGAAGGGGGAAAATACACGGCAATCAGGGCGCGGCTCACGCGTGTGGTGGCCGCGAGTGCGCGCGGGTGTCTGCCGCGCGCGCGGGTGTCTGCCGCAGCGGCATCTTGTACCTGAAGGTTCGTGTCAGTTTGATGCAAACAATGCCTCTGGCGCCTGCGGTACTGCGCAACCTGAGCGACCGCCAGTACGAAAAGCGCAAGCTGGCCGCCCTTGAGATCGAGACACGGTTCCACGCGCGTCCCTCCGCATGTGTGCCCTGCCCCACTCGCACCTCACCCGCAGGCGGAGTGACCGTGCGGCGCCCTACCGCCTCGCTCCTCGCGCAGGATCAAGGAGCTAATGATCGCGGGCGGGGAGGAGCGGCACGGGGAGTTCGAGCGCATCATGACCGTGCTGGGGCGGGACTACGCGCAGTCGAACCTGTCCAACTACCGCAAGGGCGGGCTGATTGGGCTGGCCGCCACGGCGCTGGGCCTCGCGGACGAGGCGCATAGGTGGCTGCACCTACTGTTGCCGCCGGTGCTGAGCTGCTTCACCGACCAAGATAGTCGCGTGCGCTATTATGCATGCGAGGCGCTGTACAACGTGGCCAAGGTGACGCGCACGCGGGTGGTGGCACACTTCAACCAAATCTTCGACGCGCTCTGCCGCATCAGCGCAGATCTCGACCCCGCGGTGAAAAACGGAGCGCAGCTGCTGGATCGGCTGCTCAAGGATGTCGTGGCTGAAAGCACTGCATTTCCCGTCGATTCATTCATCCCTCTCCTGCGGCAGCACCTGGAGCACGCAAATTGCAACATTCGGCACGCGCTGATAGGATGGATAGTGGCCCTGGACTCTGTCCCCCATGTGGACTTGCAGGCGCACATTGTCAAAAGTACTCTATGTCGCGAGTTTATATAGGAAATGTACTAGGGAGCTGACTTTTGAGAACTTTGCTTCCAGGCGCACCTCAAAGACATTCTGCACGGGATTTTCGCCATGCTGCAGGACACTGACCGCGAAATCCGCCAGCAAGCACAAAAGACGCTCGCGCACTTCCTGCGCAGGCTAGAATCCGCAAGCAAAGATGACATCACGCTCACCGCCGCGCACGTGAGCGCTTCCATGTCTGTCCTCCTCAAATTTGCGAACACGGGGGGATGGGGGGGTGGGGGGGGTGGGGCGGGGGGGGG
>Ga0209230_10000719_pt1 | contig 12905 bp, 11 predicted proteins | sample LakOntMetagenome_FD_187467 | JGI IMG/M metagenome (GOLD analysis project Ga0209230, IMG submission 187467) | Freshwater and sediment microbial communities from Lake Ontario - Sta 18 epilimnion Metagenome (SPAdes) (version 2) | ecosystem: Environmental > Aquatic > Freshwater > Lentic | place... | reverse complement strand
GACGAGCGCCTCGCGGCACGCGTCGTTCTCGGCGTCCTTGCGGCTAAGGCCGGTGCCAGTTCCGATGACGGCGCCGCTCTTGCTGTACACGCTGTAGACGTACTGCTTCTTGTTGTGCCGCATCTGCACCGAGACCTCGCACAGCTTGGGCGAGTCGCTCTGCTGCGACATGTGCTTGACGAGCACTTCCTTGTAGTTCGTGTGGACCATCATGAGCTCCGAGAAGTCAATGAGGCTCTCCATGACGCCGATGATCCATGTCTCGGCGATCTGGAAGCCGGCGCCGCTCAGGGGAGCGAAGGCCTTTCCGAGGCTCGGCGACAGCGTGAGTTGGGACGACGGATCCTCGGTCCCGAAGTCGGCGATGATCGCGCCGATGAAGGCCTCAAAGACGTCCTCGCAGACCGCGAGGGCTTCGCGGCCGCCGCTCGCCTCCAGCTGCTTGCTGATGATCGCGTACTTGTTCATGCCGAGCTTCGTCGCGAAGCTCGCGAGCGAGCGGCCGTTCACGATCTTCGTGCGCATGCGCGAGAGGAAGCCCTCGTTCTGGTCGGGGTAACGGTCGTACAGGTAGCGCGCGACGACGCAGCCGAGATACGCGTCTCCGAGCAGCTCCTGGCGCTCGTAGGAAACCTCTTGGAGCGGAAGGCACCCTGGCGGGCACCGCTCGTTCGCGTCGGAGAAACCGTCGCGCTTCATCGCCGTGTACGACTTGTGCACGAACGCGGTGCGGTATACATTGATGTTCCGGTAGGGGAGATCGCGCAGGCCGCCCTTTGCCAAGATCTCCCGCAGGCCGGCGTCGGTCAGCAGCACGTTCCGCGGGTTGTAAGGGAGCTCGTCGTCGTTGACGGTGAGCGCGGTCTTCGCGTGGAGGCTCTGGAGGCGGCTCATGGCGCTAGGCGCTTGCTGGTCGGCGCCGGGGCAAAAAGGAGTTACGATTGCTTTGACGGCTATGCGTACGGTTAAATACAGTACGCGCGATGCCTTTAAGTAGGGAACGGCGCGGAGCCGCAGGGGTGGCAAAGCAGGGTGATGCATATATCTTGTGAGCTCTTACGAGACGGGATCGGTTGCGGGGTAAGCGACCCACGGCGGGACGTCGGTCTCCTCGCTGTAATCGGCGACGATGGCGCGCGCCTCCTTCACGTACCGATAGAAGTAGTGGAGCATGTCGCGGGCGTAGTCCTCGTCCAGGTCGTTCGTGTTGCGGACGATCCCGATTACGTGGATGAAGTTCATGACGTTTTCGTAGTCGCGCGACCCGTTGAATACCTGCATGAAGCGCGGCGTATTGGATATGTTGTTGATGAACTTCCGCATGGCCGCAGCAGCGCTTTCCACGACGCACGGGAACACGTACGAGTCGTGGTTGACCACCCACTGGCCGTATCGCAGATGAATATCGGTAAAGGGGAACCCTGACGAACGCTTGTAAAGGAAGCGGTTGTACGTGTTGTCAAAGAGGCTCTTCAGGAAGAACGAGAACGCCGTCAGCGTGCCCTTAACGAGGTGGTCTATCATCTCATCCCCGTTGATGTGACCGTACTTGAACCCGACGACCCGCGATCCGCTCTCAAAGCTCGTCATAAAGGCCTCGCCGTTGACGCCGCGATAGAGCGAGTAGTTCGGCTCCACGCGCTCCTGGGCCTCAAAGCGGGCGTACACCTCATCGCTATTGGTGCTGCAGTCGTCGCACGCGTAAGCCGCCTCTTCCAGAGCTTCCAGGGCGAACGCGGGGTTCGGCTCGTCTGGCTCGCGGAACAGCTTGATGATCTTTACGTTGCCGAACATGCTTACGCTCTGGACCTTCGGAGGAACGATGGTCGGATTCACGGCCGTGCCGACATCGCCCTGATAGGGCTGCATGACGCTGCTCGGGCATGCCGTATCGGGCGCGACGGGCGGGACTGTCGCAACGGCAGTGCCGGATGCGCCGGGCGCAGCGGTCCCAACTGGCGAGGCCGCGGCGGGCTTCTTGGTGCGGCACACGATCTCGTCGTTGTACATGCGGGTGAGACACACCCGCGACTGGATATGGTGGCTTTTGTCCAGGTGAGTCTTGAGTTGGGTATAGGATGCGGACTCCTTTCCGCATAGATCGCACACCAGAACCGCGGGGAAGTTGCGGACCGATTCGCACGCTTTCGCGCGAAGATCCTCCGGGATGCAGATCGGCTTGGACAGGTCTATCGCATGCCCGCCCAGGATGCGCTCGTTATCAGTGCATTGCAGGCACACGCGCGTATAGATACCGTGCTCGCGTATCATATGCTCCTGCATCGCATTCGTCTTATAAAGCTCTCTGGAGCATCTGTCGCAGCTGACAGGGACTAAGTTATACATGGGCTACTCCTTTCGCTATCGGAACGGGTCCTGATACACGGTGGGCTCTTTCCTTTAAGTAGGCACCTGCTTCATCGCCCATCCCCTGCCGGTCGCAGATAGCCCCCGTCCGCTACTTGTTTTGCTTCATCCACTTCTTGAACTTGCTTAGCGAGTATCCGCCGAGCATGCTGATGTTCTGCGCAGCAGGGTTCGTTACCGAGTCCGCGATCAGAGCGAGGCCGAACTCCTGCGCCTTGCGCAGCTTTGACGGGTCGGGCGCGTCGTCGGTACCGATGGTCAAATCGGCGCACATGAGCATCACAGCGCACGTCGGCATGTGACGGCTCTTCGCCGAGCTGTTGTTGAAGGTCTGATCGCAGTACTCGCAGGTTATGCTCTTCATCTTGCTGCACTCCGCGGTGTGCTTAAAGAACCTCTCCTTGCTGAAATGCTGGCGGCAGATGAAGCACTGACCCTCCTTCACGGGGCCTCGCGCGTGCATCGTATCAATGACCTTTCGCCGCTGAAGGTTCAGAAGGACCCGATTGGCGAGGATATAGTTGTGGAACAGGATATCCGCCGACTTGTTGAGCTGCGGGAGCCCGAATGAAGGGTATGTCTTGGCTACCGCCAGCTGCATGCCGAGGTCCTGGCTGATATGCGGCGCGACGATACGCTTGTTGTCTTCTGCGATAGGCGGGAGTTCTTCCATCAGCAGTTCCCGGCCCTTGAAAGGGTCAAGCAGATTCGCGACGAGCTCAATCTGGGCCTTGAAGTCCTGGTCGGGATCAGCGGGTGCGACGGCCGTCGGCAGCTTCTGGCCGTGGCCAGAGGCTGCTAGGTGGGTCTCATAGGCCTTCTTGTAGCGGTAAGTCTTGCGGCACACTACACAGCGGAGCGCCGGGACCGTCGGAGCCTGCGTCGTTGCGTCGGGGGCTTGCTCTGCCTCGCCGGTCTCGCTCGGCTCGCTCGGCTCGCTCGGCCCAGCGGACCCGGACGCTCCGCTGGGCTCGCTGGGCTCACCGGACCCGGACGCCTCGCCGTTAAGGGAAGCAGCCTCTGGACCTGCGTCGCCCTTCGTCTCGGGGGCAGCGAGCTCATCGGCAAAGGCAGCAGATGTCAATATCGCATAGCTCATCTGCTCCTCCGTCAAGACGTCGCTATGTGCCTTCATATGGTTCTTGAGTAGGTTGGAGTGCTTGAAGTGCCGCTTACATAAGCGGCACGCATAACCGGACATCCTCGGCTACGTAGCCGGGCTATCAATGGCCTACAGTAGGGAGGCGCCTTTCCTTTATATCATGGGACGCACCGGCCCGTCCCGGCGTGCGTTTAGTTAATCGGTAGCTAGACGGGAGGTTTATCGGATGCGTCCTCCCCGACGAGGGTCGGTAGGTCCCCGATCCGCTCCGCCACAGCGTGCGCGTAGTTAATCGGTAGCTAGACGGGAGGTTTATCGGATGCGTCCTCCCCGACGAGGGTCGGCAGCTTCCCGGCGGGCCCGAAAGCCAAGAACCTGCCGGAGGCGACCCGAGCCCGGGAAGTTTCCGCATTTTTAGATGCGTCAAACGCGCAAAACGCGCGTTACGAGAATGGTAAGGGAAATTGCGTGTCTCTCAGCCGGGTTTTGAGGGCCAGGCTCAAAATGCCGTTTTGGTCTGCATACCCCCCAGAATATGCCCCGTTTTGGTCCGGGGCGGGCCCGACCCGGGCCGGGCTTTAAACTGGCGAATCCGTCGGTATTTGCCGTTTTGCCGTTTTTTTGGATTCGTCCTCTTACCATATACGTAAGGGTTTCTACTAATAGGCCCGTTTAGGGAAATTCCCCGGTTTGGAATGGTATGTCTCAAATTTCTATGGGAGGAGGCTGCTGTATAGGCATTAGGCTTCCTAGAGGGCCTGTATGATTTGTAGCGTTCTATATATTTTATAATTTTTTTGGATATAAACCGTATAAGTTACTTTAAGTTCCTATAAGTTTACAGGTTATTATAAGTTAATTAAGATACTATATATAATTTAAAAACTTCAGAAACTTACAGTAAACTTATAAGAACTTCTATGGTTTAGAGCTAAGAAAGCTATAGGATATACGGAACGCTACAAAGCCTACAGGCCCCCTAGGGAGTCTAAGGCCCGCGCTCCTCCCTGCCTCCCCCCCCCCGTAGAAATTTGAGACATACCAATACAACCCGGGGAATTTCCCTAAACGGTGCTATTCGTAGAAATCATTACGTATATGGTAAGAGGGCGAATCCAAAAAAACGGTAAAATGGCAAATACTGGCGGATTCGCCAGTTTAAAGCTCGGCCCGGGCCGGCCCGCCTCGGACCAAAACGCGGTAGATTCTGGGGGGTATGCAGACCAAAAGGGACTTTTGGGCCTGGTCCGCAAAAATCCGGTCTGCCTTGCGCGATTTTCCTTACCACTCACGTAAGGCGAATTTCGCGATTTTATAGGCTCTAAACTTCAGAAATATTTCCCTCAGAGGGTCGCCTCCGGTAGGTTCCCGGCTTCCGGGCCCTCCGAGAACCCAGCTGACCCGCCGAGCCTCCGCTAAGCCAATCCTACTCGGTACTGTTCCCGTCTAATGTCCGTCAAGCCACTCGGGACTGTAAGCGCTAGCCCAATGCTGCGCCTATCGGGTTCTTCTTCGTGAGTTATTACGCTGGTGTATATACCAGCAGGTTAACAAAAATGACACCGTTATGGTGCGGCCAATCACAGCCGTCGCCGCCTACTCCGCGCCGCCATCGCCATCGCCGCCAGCGGCCGCAGCCGGCTCGCCCCCAGCGATCGCCCCGACGCGCTCGTGCAGGCGCGCGAGCTCCGCGATGATCGTGTCCAGGCGCTGCTCAATGCGCAGCAGGCGATCGTTCGTGTCCATCGCGACCTTGCGGGGCCGGCCGGGACCGCGCTTCGGCGCGACGATCTCGCCAGCGCCCGCGCCAGTGCCCGCGTTCTTGCGAGGCCGGCCAGGCCCGCGCCTCGCCGGCGCAGCGACCTCCGCGAGAGGATTCTTGCGCGGCCGGCCGGGCCCGCGCTTCGCCGGCGCATCCGCGACCGCAACCGCAGCCTCCGGCTCAGCGTCGGCCTTCGGCGCGACCGTCGGAGTCTCCTCCGTCGCCGAATCGGTCATCGTATCGGCCACCGACTCGTCGGAATGCTTAGGCTTCGTCTCTCGCGCCATCTTTCTATCCAGCCCTCTAATAAAATTCCCGGTTTACACGCACTTATTCTCTCAAAACCCTCGCGCCCCGTCAATCGCTCTCTTCGCGCGCCTTGCGCGCCTCGCGCGCCCTGCGCTCCTTGCGCGCCTCGCGCTCGTCGTGGGCCTCGTGAGCGTCGCGCCGGTCCTTTTTGGCGCCGACGGCGAACTTATCCATCGCCAGCCGCAGCTCCTTGACCTCGCTCGTCAGCTCGCTCAGGACGGTCGCGATGTTGCGCCCGTCGTCCGTGACCAAGAACTGCGTCAGGACGTAATACAGCGGCTCGTCGGCCACGATGTCGTGGATCTGGTTGCCCTCAGACGATAGCGTGCTGCTCGCATCGCTGCTGCTGCTGGACCTGCGCGCACCGGCGGCGGCGCGACGAATCAAGCGCTCTGAAGACATCGCGTTACAGGCGAAAGATATACCCGTACCGAGCGCGCCTCCCTTATATCGTTTTTCTCTGCGTAACCACTAGAGGATCCGCAAACACAACACCGCAACGCAGCGCGCAGCGATCATGACACCGACAGTCGCGTACTGGGCCTCGCTGATCATCGGGTTCGCCGCGATCCTGTTGGTCTACATGAAGACCGGAGGCGCGCTCGCGTGGACCCGCGAGGCATTCGCCGACGGCGATACGACCGATACGACGACGGCCGGCGACACGACAACGACGACGACGACCGCTGGCGCGACGACGACCGCGACGACGACCGCGACGACCGCGACGACCGCGCCCGCAGCCGCCACCGGCACGCTGAGCGCCGACGGCAAGCACTACATTGAGAACATCGCCGGCCCGAACTTCGTCAGCACCGAGCCCTTCATCTATCTCACGAGCTTCTCGGACAAGACGCGCGGCGGCGAGCACGACGTCTACACGCCCGCCGACGGCCGCTGGTACTCGTTCACCGACCCGAGCAAGGCCTTCAGCATCGTCTCGGCAAACGGCGTTCCGCAGACGGTCCGCCACACCGGAATCTCGCTCAAGAACGTCACCATGAACGGCCCGTCGTCCGCCGCTTTCCGCGACACGAAGTCCAGCGTTCCCTGGGAGGTTTCGTCGTTCACGACGGTCTGGTACGGCGCCAACATGCTCGTCGGCGCCGCCGAGACCAGCAAGGCCACGCTGTTCCGGCTCATGTGCCAGACTCCGGCGCGCATTGAGATCTACCTCACGCCCTCGCCGGCCGGCGACGGCATGTACGTCAAGGCCGACATCGGCAACCAGACGTACTCGCTCAGCGAGACGCCGATCCCGCTCACGACGTTCGCGGCCGCCGGCAACAACGTGCTGTACGCCTTCAGCTACAAGAAGTGCACCGCTTCCGAGTGCGCCGACGGCGAGCTGTCTTTCTACATCGGCACGACCGCCTACCGCGTGCCGCTCGCGCCCGCGCCGACGCTGCCGATCGTGCTCGCGAACTGGAACGCGCAGATCAACACGTACGGCACGCTGGAGATGACGCTGTACGCCTTCGCGTTCTTCCAGACCGTCCTGCTGCCCGCCGAGCTCGCCAAGCTCTCCGAGTACTTCACGGCCGAGTACAACAACTACGGAGTCACGCTGGCGCTCATGCAGCAGCTCTCGGCCGCCAACCAGAACGCCGCCGGCGCCGCGTCGGCCGCTTCGGCCCAGGCCGACGACCTCGCGTCGCAGCTCGCGATGTGCAAGGCGAGCTCGGCCGCCGCGACCGCCGAGGAAGAGTCCGACCCGACGAAGTGGCACATCAAGGCTCCCGCCGGCGCGACCGCGGCGTCGGGCGACCTCAGCATGTGCTCGCCTCTCAACCTCAAGGCCGCCCTCGCCAAGAAGGCCGCCGTTGACGAGGCCGCCGCGAAGAGCGCCGCGGCCATCGCCGCCGCAGCGGCCGCCGCGGCCGCTCCGGCCGCCGCGCCGAAGACCGCGACCGCGCCGACTACCGCGTCGGCGGCCGCCGACGCGACGGCCTGGTGGCGCATTCCGTACACGCCGAACATGGACTCCGTCGCCGCCGTCGCGCCGCCGGCCGCTCTCACCGGCGCCGTCGCGACCGAGCCGCGCGCCGACCCGCGCAAGACGCCCGAGACTCTCTGGACCGGCATCTACCGCCAGAGCGTCGCCCAGGGCGACCTGAACGCCGCGATCGCGACGGCCGCCGGCGATCCCGTCCCGGCGACGAACCCGGTCGCGCCCGTCGCCGTTCAGGACTCCGTCGCCGCCGAGGACGCCGAGGTCAAGAGCAGCAGCATCTCCTCCATGTTCAGTAAGCTGTTCTCCTGAGCCAGCAGTAGCTACTTAAAGAGAAGCCGACGGCTGAGTTCAGCAGTTCGCCTCTCGCAGCGCCGCATCGGGCAGAACGGCGATGTCGTCCGCTCCCGCGATCGGCGCGGCGCGCCCGCGCGCGGCCGTCGTCATCCTCACGCAGAACACCGACGTCCGCAAGGCCTACCTCAAGACGACGCTCTACTTCCTGTTCAAGCACTGGAACGCCCGCTTCCGCTATCCCGTCCTCATCTTCCACGAGGGCGACTACGACGCCATGTCGCAGCGCGAGATCCTGCTCGGCGTCCGCATGGAGTGCCGCGACCTCGTGTCGTTCGTCGCCCTGGACGCCGACGACTTCGTCGTGCCGCCGCACATTGACCGCGACCGCATGCGCCGCTGCCTCGCCCTCAAGCCCGTGCCTTACTGGCGCAACGACAAGTACCGCCTCATGTGCCGCTGGTGGATCACCGAGCTCGGCAAGTACACTTCCGGCTACGACTACGTCATGCGCCTGGACGACGACAGCATCATTGAGGAGCCAGTGAGCCGCGACCTGTTCGCCTACATGGCCGAGCGCGACCTCGTGTACGCCGGCAACATCATCCACACCGACTGCGGCATCTGCTGCCACGGCATGCGCGAGTTCTTCTCGGACCAGATCGCGAAAACCGCCGCGGCCGACGGAGACGCCGCCGGAGCCGCGCGCCGCGAAGCGCTGCTCGCGAGCCTCTTCACGTCGCAGGACATCCCGCCGAAGTCGGTCATGTTTCACCCGTTCCGCCAGATCCTGAGCATCCTCGGCGCGGACGGCCGCGGCGGCGCCGGGCTGCCGGACCTCACGAAGGACATCAAGATCCAGTCGCCGCGCATGTTCTTCAACAACTTCTTCATCACGCAGACGGCCTTCTGGCGGCGCCCCGAGATCCAGAGCATCGCGCGAGCCTTTGACCTTGACGGCCGCTGGGCCTACCTGCGCTGGGGCGACAGCCCCGTTCAGAGCCTGATCGTCTCGCTGTTCGCGAAGCCCGAGGAAGTCGCGACGGTGAAGTTCGCGTACAGCAAGCGCCTGACGCGCGAAGCCTTCGTCGGTGAGACCGTCGCTGGCGCAAAAGAGATATACGCGTACACGCCGGCGTTTTACTGTCAGACGTCGTGCGTGACCGATCCGCCGCCGCCTCCCGAGGTAGTGCAGGCCGCGAGGGACGTCGCGGCGGCCTGAGCTGCCGGCGTCGGAGCCTCCGCCTGACCAAACATCGGATCGTAATCAGGGCTCGGGAAATCCCGAATGCTATACTCAATCGTTCCCGTGTGCATGCCGAGCTGAGTCGTGAAAGCCGCGAAGACGCTGTGGCGGTCCGCGTCGTCCATGTCGCGAACCCGCACGTAGCCGCAGTCCCTCGGGTACTTGCCGATGACGTGCTCGGCGACGTGCGGCAGCGCCTTGAACTGATCGTCGTACATGAGCCGGCTGCAAAAGATCTTGCGAAGCTCCCAGTAGACATACTGGGACCCGACGGCGCCGAGGCTCTTATAGAACATCTGCGTGTCGTCGCACGGCCAGTTCGCGAAGTACGTGTCCATGAGCACGTGCGCCCACTTCGGGACGTAAGTCTCTGCCGACAGGACGCCGAGCTCTTTCTCGGAGCGCATGCCGTAGCCGTTCATCTCCATCGGTAAGCCTCTCGCTTGTTAGCCGCTGTTATTTTTCCACCAGGAACCCGAACGCGCCGCCGCGCCGCGCGGTCGGCTCCTCCGTCGCCTCTCACGCCAGGCCGCGATGGACCTTGACGGCCGCGAGCGCGCGCATCGTCGCCTCGGCGCCGCGCACGCCTATAATATCCGCCTTCGCCGAGTAGAACTCCGGGCCGAGCGCGCACTTCTCGCGGCGCTCGGTGATCGTGCGCACGGGCAGGTCGTCGGGCATCTCCAGGCGCACGACGATCTGGTCGGCCGCCTCGTCGGGCAGCGTGAGAACAACAAAAATGCTCGGCGGGATCTTCGTGCACGCGTCGTCGGACATGTACGAGTTCGGGTACTTGAAGATCACCGAGAAGGCGCCGTCGGCGTCGGCCGGCAGCTCAACGTAATTGGGCGTTCCCTCCATCGCCATCGCGACGCTCGCGAACGGCAGGCCGGAGCCCGAGTAAGAAGCGCGGCGGTCAATCGGGCAAGGCGCGAGGATCTCAACGTGCGCGTAGCGCGACGCGTACGCGACGCGGCCGCTCAGGGCGACCGTGCGGTCCGCGCGCAGCTCCGCCGCGCACTGGACGTGAGCGTCGCTGAATACAAGGCGACCCGACATTCGCTGAGGCGACCCGACCGTTTCTACAGTAAGCCCGGGAAATTCGCACCTGCTCCGAGGCGCGGATCGCGACCGGTGAGCGCTCCGAACGAGCCGATGGATATCGTCGCGTTGCGGCGAGCAGCGCCGCGCCGAGCGCACGCCGCGAACAGAGCGTCCTCTATCTCCTCCATCTCCCTCCAGACGATGAAGAGCGCGGCCTCGCCGCCGTCGCGCATCACGGACTTGCGCACCGCGCGCATCGCGTTTGCCCAGAAGCTCGTCGGCGGCGAGTAAGCGGCGTACGGCAGCGCCCTCGGATCGGCGAGCTCCGGGCAGTCGGCGAGCAGCCGCTGCACGATCGCCGCCGACGGCACCTTCGCGGCCACGACGGCGTACACGAGCGCCGTGTTGCCGTCGGCGTCCACCTGCAGCAGGTTCGCGTCGTAGTCCAGCAGCAGGTCCACCATGTCGTAGTTGCCGTTCGCCGCGGCGATCATGATCGCCGTGCGGCCGTTCCACTCAGAGCGCTGGTTGACGTCGGCGCCCGACCCGGCGCCGTTCGGCCCCGTCAGCAGATGGTGCGCGACGCGCGCCTTGTTGGCGATGACGGCCGCGTGCAGCGGCGAGAACACCTCCAGCGACTTCGCCGCCGCCGCCGCCGTCGCCGCCGCTGCGGTCGCCGGAATCACGCTCACGGGAGCGAGGACGTCGGTCACGCGCATCTCGGACTCTCCTCCGAAAGCGCCCGGCGCCCCGAGCACGACCATCGGCTGCGCCATGCGCGTGCTCATGTTCACGAGCCCATAATTTACCTCAACGCTCTTGAGTGCGTGTATGATGTCCGACTCGTTCGTTCCCGGAGTCAGGATGCAGCGCGAGATCTTTCGCAGGATCTCCTGCTCGGCGAGCCACTCGGCCGAGTGCCTCAAGTGCTCAGGGATGCACGGCAGCGACTGAAAGGCGACGTACGCGTGCCGCGGCTTCGCCGGCGCGGTCGCGGCCCACGCGGGCGCGAACGCAGAGTCCTGCGTCTGCGTGCTCTCCCCGCTGTCGTCGCGGTAGAGCGTATAAATACCCGGCGGCATCGGCTGCATAGTAAACGCCTCCATCATCATCATGTCTGCGATGCTCAACCCGTGCTCCCGGCGGGGACACGATCAATTTTTGCTATAGCGATCGGCGATCGGCGCGATCGGCGCAATCGGCGATCAACGGTATAAAAACGAGTAGCTTCACGCGGCGGAGCCTTACATCATGCGGCCGTCGCCGAGGCCAGCGGGGTTGGACTCGGTGCGCACGCACGACACGGCGTCGCAGCGCACGACGTAGCGCTCGGGCAGCATAGTGCCCTGGTCGGTCAGCGGGCGCGTGCACGGCGCGCACGGGCTCAGGCGCGCGACCGCCTTCTGGCGCTCCAGCTCCATGAACTTCTCGGCGTTGTGCTGCAGGTACATGCGCGAGTCGTAAGAGCTCACGGTCACGTTCGCGCCCTTGCCGGCGGCCGCGATGAGCTCCGCGTTCACCGCGCAGCGCGGGCGGTAGTCCGTCACGGCGCCGTACTGCATCTTCGCCGGGCACATGTCCTCGGGAGCCTCGCCGCAGGTGTTGCACCCGGGGCCGGCAGCAGGCTTAATGGACGACATTCGCACGGGTCTCTATAAGGGTTCGGCGAGCTCTTTGGCTCTCCTGCTATCTGCTAGTACCGGAGAGAAAATAGCAGCAGCGCAGCGCGGCGCCTTAGTCGTACAGGAACTCCATCAGGCGTTCAATCAGGATAACGCGAGTGCCGTCGCTCGGCAGGCCGTGGCTCATGCAAACCTCGCGCAGCGACTCGGCGTTCATCTTGCGCAGGCGCGTCTTGCTGATGACGGTGCTGTCCTCGGTGCCCGAGTCGTCGTTCTTGGCCAAGAGCGCGGCGGCGACGACGTCGTCGGACACTGCCTGCGCGGCTGCCGGCGCGGAGACCGGAGCCGCCGCGACCGGCGCAGCGACCGGCGCCGCGACCGGCGCGGCGACGGCGACGACAGGCTTCGGCGCAGGCTCCGGAGCGGCCTCCTCAACGACGACGGTCGCGCCCGACACTCCGCCGCCGGCAGCCGCGACGGAAGGCGCGTTGTAAGCGACGTTGCCGAAAACGTTCTGCATGAACGCCTCGGCCATCTCGGCCTCCTCGTCGGACACCGGACCGTCGTTGTACATGCCAGCGCCAGCGCCCGCGCCGCCGTGCAGGCCCGCGCCGGCCGAAACGGTGCGCGCCAGGTTATCCATGCGCTCCTCAATGCGGCTCAGCGCCCGCCAGTTGTAGAAGACGCCGACGACCATGATGATGCCGAGCAGCGCCAGCTGGATGTTGAACACGAGCGCATTGTCGCGAAGCGGAGACATAGCGAGAGCGTCTTAATTACTTACCCCCTTCCCGCATATTTTATTGACCATTTGAACCGCACCCGCGACGATCTCGGCCGGCAGCGCCTCGGCCTCCAGCATCTCCAGGGCGATGGACTGGAAGGAAGCGCCCGGCTGCACGCGGTACGTGAAGGAGTAAGGCGGGCCGCCGTCCGCGCGCAGCTCCGCGCGCACGCACACGTTCGCCATCAGCGCCGGCAGCTCGCACGCGATGTCCGCCATGACCGCGAAGTGCGACGTGACGACGACGCGGACGCCCGGCAGCGCTATGAGGTACTTGGCGACCGCGACGGCCGTCGCTGCGCCTTCGGTCGGCGGCGTGGAGTGCATCGGCTCGTCCAGGAACAGCACGGCGCGGCCGCCGGCCGCCGAGACCGCCGCCGCGTCCGCGCACAGCTCGCGGCAGCGCGCGACCTCGGCCTGAAAC
>Ga0209230_10000716_pt1 | contig 12949 bp, 13 predicted proteins | sample LakOntMetagenome_FD_187467 | JGI IMG/M metagenome (GOLD analysis project Ga0209230, IMG submission 187467) | Freshwater and sediment microbial communities from Lake Ontario - Sta 18 epilimnion Metagenome (SPAdes) (version 2) | ecosystem: Environmental > Aquatic > Freshwater > Lentic | place... | reverse complement strand
CAACGGCTGCCATCAAGTACCGCAAATCTATAAAGACTGATGGACGCTTGCTCTTGGCGATGGTCGTACCGGCATTTATTGGCGCATGCTTCGGTGCGGTACTTGCATCTAATATCTCTGCGCAGAGCTTTAAGAGTGCAATCTTCTTTATGATGATTGCCATCTTTGTCTACACGCTTATTAAGCCAGATCTCGGCAAGGTTCAGGTCGAGAAGCATTCCCGTAAGAAGTTGATGTATCTCGGGGGAGCAGCGGCCTTTGTTATCGGCTTCTACGATGGGCTGATTGGTCCTGGCACAGGTACTTTATTGATGATTTTCCTCGTTGCGGTAATGGGCTTTGCATTTGTAGGAGCCTCGGCAATCGCCAAGGTTGTCAATGCGATGACAAATCTCGCTTCAATCATCGTTGTCGGATTAGGGGTGGGTATTCTCTGGAAGATTGGCCTCTTTTTGGCATTTGCAAACTTAGCTGGTGGATATGCCGGCTCTCATGTGGCTATCAAAAAGGGTTCCGGATTTATCCGCATCTTCTATCTGATAGTTACCGGCCTACTCATTCTGCGACTTGGATACTCGCTTTACATAGAGTAAATTTGCCCCCGCAAGAACAATTTAATAACAACAGAATAGGACCACCACACGATGGCACTTAAAGACCAGATCTCAGAGCTCATTACCCCAGCGCTACAACAAGCTGGTTACTTCCTCGAAGATGTAAATATCGTTTCTCCCGGAAACCACCGCATTGTTACTGTCATCGTAGATGGCGAAAGCGCACTTAACCTTGATCAGGTCACCGTTGCATCAAAGCTCGTATCAGAGCTGATGGATGAGGCGTCATTTATGGGCGAGACCCCTTTTACTCTTGAGGTCACCTCACCAGGAATCGATCGCCCACTTACATTGCCACGACACTTTGCCAAGAATGTCACCCGCCTTTTGAAAGTCACACAGAACGACGGCGTAGTTGTTACAGGTCGAATTACCTCCAATACCGATAGCGATGTCACACTCGCCGTCGTCGAGAAGAAAGCGACAAAGGAAGTCACAATCGCTCTCGCAGAAATCAAGCGCGCTGTGGTCGAGATTGAATTCAACCGAAAGGACGAGAACTAATGCATGTCGAGATGGATGCACTCGTCGCCCTTACCAATGAAAAGGGCATGTCACTTGAGCAATTAATTCAGGCGATTGAGGTCGGGGTATTAACCGCCTACAACCAAGGTCACGAACCAAATCGATATGCCCAAGCTCGCCTAAATCGCGAGACCGGCGAGATTCAAATTATTATTCCGGCATTTAACGAACTCGGCGAGAAGATTGCAGAGGAAGTTGATTCACCAGATGGATTCGGTCGCATTGCAACATCAACTGCGCGCCAGGTAATCAAGCAGGCGATGCGCGCAACTAATGATGCAGAGATCGTGGGGGAGTTCACCACATCCGTCGGTGATGTCATCTCTGGCGTAATTCAACAAGGCCGCGATCCAAAGATGGTCAACGTCAATCTAGGTCGCATCGAAGGTCGCATCCCGCCACAGGAGCAGGTTCCCGGCGAAGTTTACGAACACGGTTCACGCATTAAATGTTTTGTAGTCGAAGTAAAGCAAGGAATGAAGGGCCCCGAGATTATGTTGTCTCGCAGCCACCCAGGACTTGTAAAGCAACTCTTTGCACTTGAAGTACCTGAAGTAAAAGATGGAATTGTAGAAATCATGGGCGTCGCCCGTGAAGCCGGACATCGCACAAAGATTGCAGTACGCACACATCGCGCTGGCGTTTCTCCAAAGGGTTCACTCATCGGTCCCATGGGTGCACGTGCACGTGCGGTGATGGATGAACTCAATGGCGAGAAGATTGACATCGTTGATTACGATGAAGATCCAGCAAAATATGTCGCTCATGCACTCGCTCCAGCGAAGGTGAGCAAGGTAGAAATCGTTGACCTTGAGGCACGCTCAGCCAAGGTAGTTGTTCCTGATTATCAGCTCTCGCTGGCTATCGGTAAGGATGGGCAGAATGCGCGACTTGCCGCACGTTTAACTGGCTGGCGCATCGATATCCACCCTGACGCTCCCGCAGCGGAATAGGAATTTAAAGGGTGTTTCGGTAGACTCACCCCTGTTACTTACGCATGGCCACAAGGGCAATGCAAGAAATGGATGCGAAAGATATGAAGCAAAAATGAGCTCGTTCACATCATGAGGTTCGACAACTAGGGCTCGCATCCCACAAGAATTAATGCGGGCCAAGACAGGAGAAATGTGTCAAAGGTCCGTGTACATGAGTTGGCAAAACAACTCGGTATGGAGAGCAAGGAAGTCCTTGCCAAGTTACAAGAAATGGGCGAATTCGTCCGATCTGCTTCATCAACAGTAGAGCCACCAGTTGCGCGTAAGTTAATTGCGCTATTTCCTGATGCAAAGCCTGTTGAAGAGAAGAAGCCAGTCAAGAAAGCGGCAGCGAAGAAAGCTGTTGCAGCAAAGCCAGAGGTTAATCCAGAGCTTGCCGCAGAACTTGCAGCAGAGCTCGGTGTAGATCTCGCAGCGCTGAAGGCATCACGCGAGGCAGAGCAAGCTGCTGCTGCATCAGCGGCGGCGGCATACACCGCAACGCCAGATGCACCTGCTGCACCTTCTGCGCCAACGACTCCATCAGCTCCAGGTGCACCGCGTCCTGGTAACAATCCTTTCTCTGCGGGTGCGGCAGTTCCGCGTCCACCACGTCCAGGAAATAATCCATTCTCAACTGGTGGCGCAGTTCCGCGTCCACCACAGCGACCAATGGGCGCTGCTCGTCCAGGTGCACCACGTCCAGGTGCACCACGTCCAGGTTTTGCTGCGCGTCCAGGTGCACCACGTCCTGCCGGTGCCGGTGGTCCAGCGCGTCCAGGATTTGCACCACGTCCAGGTGGAGCAGCTGGTGCAGGCGCACCAGCATCAGGTCCATATCGCAACTCAGGTCCATCAACTGGTGGAGCTCCACGTCCCGGCGGTCCAGGTCGTCCAGGTGGAGGTCCCGGTGGTCGCGGATCTGCAGCAGGTGCATTCGGTAAAGGTAAATCTTCTAAGCGCAAGCAGAAGTCACGAAAGGCTCTGCGCGAAGAATTCGACAATATGCAGGCACCACAACTTGGTGGCGCAGTTATTCCTCACGGTGATGGAAATACAAAGATTCGCATGCGCCGTGGTTCATCACTTGCAGATTTCGCAGAGAAGATTGGTGCAGATCCAGCAGCGCTAGTTTCAGCGTTGTTCCACCTTGGTGAGATGGTTACTGCAACTCAATCAGTTGATGCAGATACCTTTGAAATTCTCGGTGCACAGCTCAAGTATCAGATTGAGATTGTCTCTCCAGAAGATGAAGACCGCGAGCTATTGCAGGACTTCGATATCGACCTAGCCCAAGAGCTAGAAGATATGGATCCAGATGCACTCGTTGCTCGTCCACCAGTTGTCACTGTTATGGGCCACGTCGATCACGGTAAGACATCGCTCTTGGATGCAATCCGTAAGACTGAGGTCATTAAGGGTGAAGCAGGCGGAATCACACAGCACATTGGTGCCTATCAGATTCACCATGATCACGATGGCATCAACCGCGCGATTACCTTTATCGATACACCAGGTCACGAAGCGTTTACTGCGATGCGTGCACGTGGTGCAAAGGTCACCGATATCGCAGTTCTCGTTGTTGCCGCAGATGATGGAATCATGCCTCAGACAATTGAAGCGCTTAACCACGCTCAAGCAGCTGATGTGCCAATCGTTGTTGCCGTTAACAAGATTGATAAGGAAGGCGCCAACCCAGATAAGGTCCGCCAGCAGTTAACCGAGTACAACCTCATCGCTGAGGAGTACGGAGGAGACACAATCTTCGTAAACGTCTCTGCCAAGAAGGGCGAGGGCGTCGATGCACTTATCGAGTCAATCTTGCTCACCGCAGATGCTGCTATCGACCTCCGTGCAATTGCAGAAGATGATGCTCGTGGTGTTGCGATTGAAGCGCACCTCGATCGTGGTCGCGGACCAGTTGCCACAGTTCTTGTTCAGCGCGGTACTTTGAAGGTCGGAGATGCAATCGTCGCCGGCGGTTCATTCGGTCGCGTTCGTGCGATGCTCGATGAGCATGGTGAGAATGTCACTGAGGCAGGACCATCTCGTCCAGTACAGGTACTCGGATTTACCTCCGTGCCAAATGCTGGCGATACATTCCTTGTCGCAGAAGATGACCGTACTGCTCGTCAGATTGCTGAAAAGCGCCAAGCAGCAGAGCGCAATGCTCAGTTGGCAAAGGCTCGCAAGAAGGTATCTCTCGAAGACTTTATGGAACAGTCCAAGATTTCTACGCTCAACCTTATTCTCAAGGGCGATGTATCTGGTTCTGTCGAAGCGCTCGAAGATGCACTTATGCAGCTTGATGTCGGAGCTGAAGTTGATCTCCGCGTTATCCACCGTGGCGTCGGTGCAATCACCAAGAGCGATATCACTCTTGCATCTGCATCAACTGCCGTCGTTATCGGCTTCAACGTTAAGCCAGAGCCACAGACAGCAGTCTTCGCCGATCAAGAAGGCGTCGAAGTTCGCTTCTACTCCGTTATCTATAACGCAATCGAAGAAATCGAGCTCTCACTTAAGGGTCTCCTTAAGCCAGAGTACGAAGAGGTTGTATTGGGTAACGCAGAAGTCCGCGATCTCTTCAAGTCATCTAAGGTCGGAACAATCGCAGGTTCTATCGTTGCCAACGGAATCATCCGTCGTAACGCTAAGGCCCGCGTTATCCGTGCCGGTGCAACGATTGCTGAGAGCGTCACTATCGAATCGCTCAAGCGATTTAAGGATGATGCAACTGAAGTCCGCGAGGGCTTTGAGTGCGGTATCGGCGTAGGCAAGGGCGCTGACCTCCAGGTCGGAGACATCATTGAGGTCTTTGAGATGCAAGAGAAGAAGCGCGCATAACTCAAGATGGGTAATTAAATTGGGCAAGAATCACCGCAGCGATAAAGTTGCAGACCGCATCAAGGTAGTAGTGGCACAGCTACTCGAGACGAAGATTAAAGATCCTCGTCTTGGCTTTGTCACTGTTACTGATGCGCGCGTGACTGGAGATCTCCAGCACGCCTCAATCTTCTACACCGTCTTCGGTGAAGATGATGAGCGCTCTGCAACTGCTGCGGCTCTTGAATCAGCTAAGGGCGTTATCCGCTCTGCTGTTGGCAAAGACCTCGGAACTCGCATCACACCAACACTTGAATTCATCCTTGATGGGCTGCCAGAGTCAGCACGGGCGATGGACACACTCCTCAATAAGGTGCACGAGCTCGATGCGCAGGTTGCCAAGGCACGTGAAGGCGCAAAGCCTGTTGTCGAAGATGCCTACAAAGCTCCACGTGTCATCTCTGACGAAGAGTAAATTCTAGAAATATGTCTGACGGATTCTTAGTCGTCGATAAGGCACCAGGGATGACTAGCCATGATGTGGTGGCAATTGGTCGTCGCGCACTCAATACCCGCAAAGTTGGCCATGCTGGCACCTTAGATCCGATGGCCACCGGAGTATTAGTTCTCGGTTTCAATAACGGAACTCGCCTGCTGCAATACATCACCGATGGCGATAAGAGTTACACCGCAACCATTGTTTTAGGAGCATCAACAACCACAGATGATCACGAAGGCGAGATCACTTCAACTGCTGATGCATCAAGTGTTAGCGATGAAGATATCAAGCGAATCTTGACCACAATGGTTGGCGAGATTATGCAGCGTCCAACAAACGTCTCTGCAATTAAGGTAGATGGAAAGCGCGCCTATGACCGCGCTCGTTCGGGGGAGGAATTCGAACTTCCCGCCCGCAAAGTCACCATCTCGCAACTAGATATTCTCGAAATTCGCCACAAGGAAGCAACTACCTTGGTAGATATCGCCGTCACGTGTTCTGCCGGTACCTATATCCGCGCCATTGCACGAGACCTCGGCGCCGAACTCAAAGTGGGTGGCCATCTCAATGTTCTACGCCGCACCCGGGTAGCCGGTTTTTCCCTCGATCAATCAATCGGGATTGATCAACTTAAGGGTGGAAACTTTGCAACACTCGACCTAGCCGATGTTGCACGTGCCACCTTTCCAGTCCGTGCGCTTGAACTCGAAGAGGTGAATGAGCTCTCTTTTGGTCGGCCGCTGACACCTAATATTTCAGATGAGATTGTTGCCGCACTCTCACCAGATAATCGACTGATTGCGCTGCTAAAGAATTCAAGTGATAAGGCGAAACCAGTCGCTGTCTTTGCAGCGGCGAACTAGGTAAGGCAAGATGCACCTATGAGCGAGTCCACCGTAGTAGTCATCGGGGTTTTCGATGGCGTACATAAGGGACATCAAGCTCTGCTCAATAGAGCTAAAGAGATTGCAGATGGCCGATCTATTGTTGCACTAACTTTTGACCCCCATCCGCGCACCGTCTTTGCTCCTGATTCAGTTCCACCGATGCTGACCACCTTGGCAGATCGAGTAGAGCTATTAAAGATTCATAATGCGGATCAAGTAGCGGTAATGAAGTTCAACGAGCAATTTGCTGCGATGAGCCCCGAGAAATTTGTGGAAGATATCCTGGTGAAGCAGCTCCACGTCGGCACGGTGATAGTTGGTAAGAACTTCACCTATGGCGCAAAAGCTGCTGGCACAGTAGAAAGTCTCAAAGAAGATGGTGCCAAACATAATTTCTCTGTTGATGTGCAGGAGCTTGCTGGGGGAGCCGATGTCATATCTTCATCTCGTATCCGCAATCTCGTCCTAGAAGGCAAAGTAGAAGAGGCTCGCGAACTGCTCTCACGACCACATCGCTTAGATGGCGTTGTTGTGCACGGCGAAAAGCGTGGACGTGAAATTGGTTATCCAACTGCAAACCTCGGCAAGATTGATGGACAGACGATTCCGGCAGATGGAATTTATGCGGGTTGGCTCACAGTGGGCATTAACTTCTGGCCAGCTGCGATCTCAATCGGTACCAACCCGACCTTTGAAGGAGACCGTGGTCGCCAAGTTGAGGCATATGCACTCGATCAACAAGGTTTAGATCTATATGACAAAGAGGCGTCTATCGAGTTCGGATGGTTCTTACGTCCAACGCTTAAGTTCGATGGCTTGGATGAACTTTTAGTACAGATGAAGAAGGATTGCGATAAAGCTCGAGCGCTCACAGAGGGCTAATCTCACGCTCAATTTGGGTTATCCACAGGCTTCGCCTAGAATTCAGGCTGTCCACGAGTAAGCGTTCTTCCGTGATCCAAACCGGTAGACCTCTGGTCAGTAGCAAAAAGATGAAAAGGAAATGACATGTCATTAACTCCAGAAGTAAAGAAAGAAATCATTGCAAAGTACGGCTCATCAGCTACTGATACCGGAAGCCCTGAAGCTCAGGTCGCTTTGTTGTCACGTCGTATTGAAGACATCACAACACACTTGAAGACAAACCCACACGATCACCACAACCGTCGCGGACTTTTGCTCCTCGTAGGTCGTCGTCGTCGTATCTTGCAGTACCTTGCAAAGACAGATATTGCTCGTTACCGCGCAATCATCGAGAAGCTCGGCATCCGCCGCTAATTCTCGTTTTAGTTTTCTAACTTAATAGCAGTACGAAGGTAGGAAAGTTGGGTTGCACACGGCAGCCCGACTGGAGCATCAGCGCCCACGAGGATAAATGGTCCTCGGTAGTGGCTCACAGAAGCTGATAAATAAATTTCTGTGGACTTCGATCGAAGATTCATTTTTTCTCTTGTGGTGCGCTGACTTAAACAAAGGAGCGCCCTATGGAGGGTCAAGACGTAAAGTCATCAGTAGCCGTTATCGATAACGGTAAGTTCGGTAAGCGCGAGATCAAGTTTGAAACTGGTCGCCTTGCAAAGCAGGCAGCAGGAGCTGCAGCTGTATACCTCGATGAAGAGACAATGATCTTCTCAGCGACAACAGCATCAAAGTCACCTAAGGATCAATTCGACTTCTTCCCACTCACAGTAGATGTGGAAGAGAAGATGTATGCCATTGGCAAGATCCCAGGTTCATTCTTCCGCCGTGAAGGCCGTCCATCAGAAGAGGCAATCCTTACCTGCCGTTTGATCGACCGTCCATTGCGTCCATCATTCGTCAAGGGTCTTCGTAACGAAGTTCAGATTGTTGTCACCGTAATGGCGCTCAACCCTGACCACATGTATGACGTCATTGCGATTAACGCATCTTCAATGTCAACACAGCTCGCAGGTTTGCCATTCTCAGGTCCAATCGGTGGTGTACGTGTTGCACTTATCGAGGGCCAGTGGGTTGCATTCCCTAACCACTCACAGGTTGAGAACGCTGTCTTCGACATGGTCGTTGCAGGTCGCGTATCTGGTGACGATGTTGCAATCATGATGGTTGAAGCTGAAGCTACAACTCGCACAATCGGTCTCATTGCAGAAGGTGCATCTGCGCCAACTGAAGAGATTGTTGCGCAGGGATTAGATGCAGCAAAGCCATTTATCAAGATCCTCTGTGACGCACAGTCAAAGCTTGCTGCAGTTGCTGCAAAGCCAACCGCAGAGTTCCCAGTCTTCCTTGAGTACCAGGATGATGTTTTCGCTGCGGTTGAAAAGGCTGCCAAGGATGACCTTGCCAAGGCGCTCACAATCTCAGGTAAGCAAGAGCGCGAGACAAAGATCGATGAGATCTCAGCTGCAACTAAGGAATCTGTTTCAGCGGCATTTGAAGGCCGTGAGAAGGAAGTTCCAGCAGCGTTCCGTTCACTCACAAAGAAGCTTGTTCGTCAGCGTGTTCTTCGCGACAAGATTCGTATCGATGGCCGTGGACTGCGCGACATCCGTGCAATTACTTGTGAGGTCGAGGTAATTCCTCGCGTTCACGGTTCTGCAATCTTCGAGCGTGGAGAAACACAGATCCTTGGCGTCACAACACTTAACATGCTTAAGATGGAACAGCAGCTCGACACAATGAGCCCAGAGACATCAAAGCGTTATATGCACAACTACAACTTCCCACCATATTCAACTGGTGAGACCGGTCGTGTTGGTACACCTAAGCGTCGCGAAATCGGCCACGGTGCACTTGCAGAGCGCGCACTTATTCCAGTACTTCCAACTCGTGAAGAGTTCCCATATGCAATCCGTCAGGTCTCAGAGGCCCTCGGTTCAAATGGTTCAACTTCAATGGGTTCTGTCTGTGCTTCAACACTTTCAATGCTTCAGGCTGGTGTGCCACTTAAAGCGCCAGTTGCAGGTATTGCGATGGGTCTGATCTCAGATGATGTTGATGGCAAGGTTGAATACGTTGCCCTCACAGATATTCTCGGTGCAGAAGATGCATTTGGAGATATGGACTTTAAGGTCGCAGGAACAAAGGACTTCGTTACAGCTCTCCAGCTCGATACAAAGCTCGATGGAATTCCTGCATCTGTTCTTGCTGGTGCTCTTCACCAGGCCAAGGAAGCACGTCTTGCAATCCTTGACTTCATGAACGAGGCAATCGATACACCTGATGAGATGAGCCAATACGCTCCTCGTATCATCTCTGTAAAGATTCCAGTAGATCAGATTGGTGCAGTTATCGGCCCTAAGGGCAAGATCATCAATCAGATTCAGGATGAGACAGGCGCTGACATCTCAATCGAAGATGACGGAACTATCTACATCGGTGCAACTGATGGCCCATCTGCCGAGGCAGCTCGTGCGCAGATCAATGCAATTGCAAACCCAACCATGCCAGAGGTCGGAGAGCGTTATCTCGGAACTGTTGTAAAGCTTGCAACATTCGGAGCATTCGTATCACTAATGCCAGGCAAGGATGGACTCCTTCACGTTTCACAGATTCGTAAGATGCATGGCGGAAAGCGAATTGAGAACCTTGAAGATGTCATGAAGGTCGGAGATAAGGTCCAGGTTGAGATCGGCGAGATCGATCCAAAGGGCAAGCTATCTCTCGTTCCAGTCCTCGAAGAAGGCGCAGCATCTGCTGAGTAATGTCTGTTAAAAGAACGGTCCACGCCAGCGGTCTGCGCATTGTTACGGAGGAAGTTCCCTCCGTTCGAAGCGCAGCTGTTGGCATCTGGGTCAATGTAGGTTCACGTGATGAAGCACCGGCTACCGCCGGTGCTTCTCATTTTCTCGAGCACCTTCTCTTTAAGGGCACCACATCACGGACAGCGTTAGAGATTTCATCTTCTATCGAATCTGTTGGCGGCGAGATGAATGCCTTCACCTCTAAGGAGTACACCTGCTTCTATGCACGTGTGATTGATACTGATTTGCCGATGGCAATCGATGTTGTCAGCGATCTGATTACATCATCCATCGTTACCGCCTTAGATGTAGATGCAGAGCGCAAAGTTGTCCTCGAAGAGATCGCCATGCGCGATGACGATCCTTCAGATCTCGTTCATGACCTCTTTAGCGATACCTATTACGGGGATACTCAGATCGGCCGTCCAATTTTGGGCACCATCGAGAGCATCAACGGTATGTCTCGCAATACAGTCTTTAATTACTACAAGAAGAAGTACAAGCCATCTGACCTAGTCGTTGCTGTCGCTGGAAATATCAAACATAAGCGAGTCGTTGCGATGGTTGAGGAAGCGCTGTCTCGCGATAACTTCCTCGATATTTCTGGCACGCCAAATATTCGCGCCAATACATCTATCAAGCGTGGTCCACAGCAATCTGTAGGGCTGATGTATCGCAAGACGGAACAAGCCCACATGCTGTATGGCATGGAGGGTGTACCTCGCGCAGATGAACGTCGCTTTGCCATGGGCGTCCTATCGGCTGCCCTTGGTGGAGGAATGTCATCACGACTCTTCCAAGAGATCCGTGAAAAGCGCGGTCTTGCATACTCCGTCTATGCCTACTCGCAACAATTTGCCGGCACTGGAACAATTGGTTTCTACGCTGGATGTAATCCCACAAAGGCGATTGAAGTTGTCGAGATCATTCGCGAAGTCCTTACTGATGTCGCAGACCATGGCATGAGCCACGAAGAGATTGAGCGCGCTAAGGGCGCGGTTCGAGGATCGCTCGTGTTAAGCCAGGAAGATTCAGGCTCACGTATGAGCCGTATCGGCAAGAACGAGATTGTCTACGGCCAAGTGATGGATTTCGATGACATTTTGAAGGCTATCTCACGCGTAAGTGCAGAAGACATTCGCCAAATTGCTGGCGAGTATCTAACGAAAACACCTACCCTTGCACTCGTAGGGCCATTTAAGAATCCAGCTAAGTTTGAGAAGGTGTTGAATTCATGATCAAAGTAGGCGTACTCGGTGCACGTGGTCGTATGGGTTCTGAGGTTGTTAAGGCAATCAACGAAGCTAAGGATTGCCAGCTCGTTGCCGAGCTCGATCAAGGTGATTCACTCGAAGCACTTGTCACATCAGGCGCTCAGGTAGTTGTAGATTTCACTACGCCAGATGTCGTAATGGCAAACCTCGAATTTCTCGTCCAGCACAATATCCATGCAGTTGTAGGCACAACAGGTTTCTCTGATGATCGCATCGCACAGCTCAATACATGGTTGGCAGCCAATCCAAAGGCTGGAATCCTAATTGCACCAAATTTTGCAATCGGTGCAGTACTGATGATGGAGTTTGCAGAGAAGGCCGCTAAATTCTTTGAGTCAGCAGAAATCATCGAGCTTCATCATCCAAATAAAGTTGATGCGCCATCAGGCACCGCAGCTCGTACGGCAGCTCTTATCTCTGATGCACGTAAAAAGGCCAATCTTCCGGCGATGCCAGATGCAACTACAACCTCACTCGATGGCGCACGTGGTGCAATTGTTGGCGATGTTCCAGTTCACTCAGTACGGCTACGCGGACTCATTGCGCACCAAGAGGTTCTCTTCGGTGGTCTAGGTGAGACACTCACAATCCGCCATGACTCACTCGATCGTGCCGGCTTCATGCCAGGTGTATTGCTTGGTGTTCGTCAGATTTCATCGCATCCAGGGCTCACTGTGGGCCTTGAGAAGTTTATGTAGCCACTAGGTAAAGGGAGCAGAAAATGTCATCACATCCAGAGATCACAATGTACGGAGCTGATTGGTGTGGAGATTGCCGACGTTCAAAGCGTCTGCTGGAAGATTTAGATATTCAGATTACTCATATTGATGTCGAAGCTGATGAATCAGCTGCCGTAAAGGTCATCGAAATAAATGGGGGAGCGAAGTCGATTCCGGTAATCGTATTCCCTGATGGAACCCACCTCACCGAGCCTTCAGATATCGAACTTAAATCAAAGCTTGTTGCACTCGGAGTTGTTTCAGCCTAAGTAATGGAAGGTCAGCGCACTTGCTGCTGCTGATCCGATTACAACGACGGGAAATGGTGCCTTGAGCATCAGAGCGATAACCGCAACAGCCATTCCAGCAAGACGCTGATCGATTACGAGCTTGCTCTTATCTCCAAATGTCTGCACCGCAACGAGAGCGCTCAATAGCGCAATCGGAATCAGGGTATTAATTCGTAGGACACGGGGATTACTGAGGTATTTCTCGGGCACGCTATGTCCGAAGTACTTAAGGCAAAAGGCAATCGCACTTGTTCCTAAGACAGCTATCCATAGTTGATTCATGGACGTGCTTTCCAACCGAAGGCGACCGCTAAGAGCGCAGTGCTAATAATTGGCACACCTGCTGCAACAAATGTAGTAAGTCCAAGTGAGAGCGCCATCGCAGCAACAGCAAGTGCGCGCGCCTTATTATTTGTAAGTCGCGGCCAGACTAAACCGAGAAATGCAGCAGGAACGGCGGCGTCGAGCCCCCAAGCTGCAGGATCTCCCATCGCCTGTGCGCCGAGTGCGCCAACGACGGTAAAGAGATTCCAGAAAATATAGACACCAATTCCGGTGAGCCAGAATCCCTGTCGCATTGCAGGTTCACCGAGTTCGGATTGGCCAAGTGCCACACCGG
>Ga0209230_10000714_pt1 | contig 12978 bp, 14 predicted proteins | sample LakOntMetagenome_FD_187467 | JGI IMG/M metagenome (GOLD analysis project Ga0209230, IMG submission 187467) | Freshwater and sediment microbial communities from Lake Ontario - Sta 18 epilimnion Metagenome (SPAdes) (version 2) | ecosystem: Environmental > Aquatic > Freshwater > Lentic | place... | reverse complement strand
ACGCGGTAGTCGCCGGCGTGGCGTACTCATCATTCGGGAAATTCAACGAAATACTAAACTTACCATCCGACTCTCCCTTCTCGTCGACGAAGTCGGCAATACCCCACGTCATCATGAGAGGGGTGGAGATATGAAGGGAGCGACTAGACTGCTTGCTAATCACATTGATAGACTTTCCGCCCTTGTCATTGACCTTGGGCATCATGTACTTAATAGCACTGGGGTTCCAGTCAGCGACCGGGAGGACAACGGGCTTGGCGGCGGTATAGGCGGACATCTTAACTGTTACTGGGAGATTGTTGTATTATCTACGGTCTATTCTCTAAATCAATTTTCTAAAACAATTAACATCGTAATATGCTTTTACGACGATTTTCGACGGATTGTGGCAAAGCATAACGGTCTATGGCGAATGCCCAAACACAAACATAAACATTCCAGGGGCTTCGCCCCTCGGACGCTCCCCCACAAACACAAACACAAACATAAACATAAAAAGCATTTAGAATTTCTAGAACAAGTATAGTTTATGAAGCTAGAATCAATACAATACGAATGGTCTGACTACGTAAAGACTCCCGAACGTTTAGCAAAATTCAAGGTTCCACAGTTGAAAAACATTGCCCGACAGAACGACCTCAGATTATCCGGTTCCAAATCCGACCTGATATCTCGGATTGCGCATCACTTCCAAACCATACGCGTGTCTATACACATCCAGTCACTCGTCCGACGAAATTTAGTAATCTCAGAGATTAAGGCACGTGGACCTGGACTGTTCAAACGAGAACTTTGCGTGAATGACACAGATTTCTATACATTAGACCCAATAACAGATATTGAGTACAATCGATTCTATAGTTATGTTGATGAAAATAAAGTTGTATATGGATTTGACCTTAGGTCTCTCGAAATGATGTTCGAAAAACAAGAACGCCTACTGAATCCATACAACCGGGCAAAGTTTAGCAGAACTGATGCCATTAACATAAATCGATTGATAGCGCTACTTCCAGAGGACACACAAACTATAAAACTGAGTGATTATGAAATCAGCCAAAACCACATGAATCAAATCCGCGAAAAACCAGATGATGTCCGCATCCGAGAACTCTTTTACTACATAGATAGTTTAGGAAATTACACGCAAAGTACCTGGTTCTCCGAATTGAGCCAAGGTCGCCTTCATAGATTTATAGTTTACATATATGAATTCTGGAAATGGCGTGGACATCTCACACATGAAACCCGACGCATGATATGCCCCCATTTCAATCCATTTCGCGACGGGCTCGAAGGTCGAGTTTCTTTAGCAGGAATAAGCGAACATGTTCTCGAAGATATCGATGAACTTCGGCGAGTTTGTTTGACTGTTATGGAGAACTTTATTTATACAGGAGCGAACGAAGACTTTAGGAAAATCGGTGCTATGCATGTGCTAACGATTTTGACGCACGTTTCGGAAGATGCCAGAGAATCAATCCCTTGGTTATACGAATCTATAACATTCTATTAAAATTAATGAGCACGACATCATCTGTCCTGCCATAATTTATATAAGTGCGTTAAACTACTTAAAAAAATAGGGTATAGTAATGTATATACTAGAAACATGGTCCGCACTTCCAAGTCTGATAAGCTCGCCCCCGTTGAGAACGTTGTTGTTCCCCCGCCTGCCCCCGTTGAGGCGGCGAAGGCCGCCAAGCCCCGTGCCAAGAAGGCCGAGAAGGAGGCTGTCGCCGCCGCGCCCGTCGCTGCTGCCGCCGCCGCTGCTCCTGCGTCGGAGCAGGCTCCCGTCGTTGCCGAGGAGTCTTCCGTCGCCCTCAAGATTCAGGAGTTCGGCGCCAAGCTCCAGCAGATGGCTGGCCTATTCGCTGCCATGAAGTCCGATTACAAGACCCTCGAGAAGGTCTTCAGCCGCGAGCTCAAGAGCGCCCAGAAGAACTCCAAGAAGAGGAGGACCACTGGAAACAGGCAGCCCTCCGGCTTCGTCAAGCCCACCAGGATTTCCGACGAGCTCGCCAAGTTCCTTGGCAAGGCTGTTGGCTCCGAGATGGCCAGGACCGAGGTCAGCAAGGAGATTAACGCCTACATCCGTGAGAAGGGTCTCCAGGACAAGGAGAATGGACGCAAGATCCACCCCGATGCGAGCCTCTCCAAGCTCCTTGCCCTCGGAAGTGGCGATGAGCTCACCTACTTCAACCTCCAGAGGTACATGAAGCACCACTTCGTCAAGGAGGCTGCCGTTGCCGCCGCTTAAATAAATTATACTGAATATAAACTTGAATAAACCATATGATTAATAAATCAAAGATAAAATCCATAAAAAGCATAAAATAACAAAAACCCAGAAAAATAATAAACCCAAAAGTTTATTATGTTTTGATACTGTATACGACATAATGTCCGGTAAGATGACCCAGCGCGTTCTCAATGTTCGTAATTGTAATTATGATGGAGGAGGCATGAAGAAACAAGGTACACCTTCCACTACCGGAGTCAGTCAGTTTGCGTTCAGTGCGATAAGACGATTTGGTGGATATTGTAAATGCCCTGTCGTTTAGAAATATTCAAACGCATAAAAGCACTTAAATATAATCATATGTTTATGATTATATTATGGACTCAGACGAAGGAATTAAGTATGAAGTAGTTGACGCCGATTTGCAGACGCCGCCCCCGCCCACGCAAACGGTAGAGACGCTAGACCCAAATGTCATGGACGCGGTTATCGCCGAATACGTAGCCAAACACAAGCCGAATGTATGTATCCTAACCCCCTGCTACGGCAGCGTATGTTTCGTCGATTTCGTCTCGTGCTTGATGTCATCAATCGAATGCCTGAAGCACTACAAAATTGAGGCGCAGATTATATTCTGTAAAAGTGATAGTCTGGTTTCAAGGGCGCGTAATAATCTGGTAGCCAAGGGACTAGCTCGAAAGGATGTAACGCATATTTTGTTTATCGATAATGACATTTCTTGGGACCCGATGTCCATTATCAAGCTACTTCTAGCTGACAAGCCGGTGGTTGCTGGCGTATACCCACTCAAGCACTATTTTTGGAACAAGTTGCTAAACGATGAGACGAATCCCTATAACTCGAATGTAATTCAGTCGTGGGTAAATCATAAGAACAAGTCACAGCTAAAGAACATTGTTACCGACGAGGCGCTGATTCAACACAAGCTTCTCAAGTACAATATCAACTATTTGAGTGACGGAACACTGGTTATCGATAACAATCTGGCAAAGGTAAAGCATGCCGCGACCGGATTCCTAATGATTAAGCGCGAGGTCTTCACCAAGATGTTCAAGGCATTCCCGTCGACCAAGTACACTGACGATGTTTCGTTCTTGGAACCGCATGAGAATGAGTTCGCATATGCCCTGTTCGATTGCTGCGTAGAGGGCGGACACTATTTGTCGGAGGACTGGGTATTCTGCAGTCGATGGGCGAAGATGGGCGGTGATATCTGGATTGACGTTTCTATCAATTTGGCGCACACCGGAATCGAGACCTTCTCTGGAAATTACGTCTCTACCGTCATCTAACAAAATAAAAATAAAAACTATATAAATTGTATCTGTGAGTTGAATCATACATACAATGAGCAATAAAGACGCATCAGAATATGACGACTTGGACATATCGCGCGAGAACAATCATGTATATTTCTATAGCGATGTAAATACCCATTCGATATATAAATTGATGACGTGCCTCCACGAAGCTCGCGATTACTCTGTTCTCACATCTATGAAACTCAATATCGACGAAATTCCTATATATATTCACATTCATTCCAATGGCGGATTTATATTTGCCGCAAATTCGATAATAGACTTGATTATCAACTCGAATATACCAATTTATTCAATCGTCGATGGCGCTTGTGCGTCTGCAGCTACGCTGATTAGTATTGTTTGCCATAAGCGATATATACGAAAAAGCGCACACATGCTTGTCCATCAACTGAGTTGCGTTCTAGGAGGAAAAATGAGCGAAATCGATGACGAGCACACAAACCTTATAAAGCTTACAAAACGCATGAATGATGTTTATTTGGAACATACCAAAATGTCGAAGAAAACTCTCACGGCGCTCATGAAACAGGATTTATGGTTAGATTCTAGTGAGTGTATAAAACACGGTCTCGCCGATGAACTCTGGACCAAGTTTTAAACAGATGAAGATTTCATTAAAAAATACATATAAAACAATGTGATATACATAATTATAAATATGTCTATCTCATATTCGAGTGACTACGTGGCGCGCACCGATGAGCATTATAGAGTAATCATATTAATCATCGCCTCTGGTGGCGGAGGATACGACCGATTCAACGAAAATTGGCGTTGTTATATGAACAGGTTCTCCGGCGTACGTAGTTTTTTTATTTATTCGGACCCGACAATCGTGGCGGATATGCACGTAACAAATGACAGCATCACGCATCGCTCCGTCGAATCATTGCGCCCAGGCATATTATATAAAACGATTGCCGCTATGAGTGTTTGCGGTGAATTATTCAAATATGATTATATTCTTAGAACAAATTTGTCATCGTTTATACATATTCCTCGCCTATTGAAGTACTTGGATAAACAACGATTGTATGAATACGCTGGCGGTCATTTCAATATTCTACCTGACCATCCAAACAAGGTGTATGAACAGAGCGTGGTTAATCAGTACGTCGGCGCGAAAATTGACTCCAAATTTATATTCTTACATGGCGCGTGTTTCATTTTATCGAGTGACTTAATCGTCCGCTTACTAGGTCTTGTAAGTAATAAACCCGAACGTGTTACTCTTGTGGAAACTGTATTCGATGATGTTGCCATATCACTGTTATTGAACGATTGCGTTGTTCGTCGCATAAATGATGGGAATTATGTACCAGACGAATTTGTAAATCTATGCGTTAACAAGTACCAATGCACCAGAGTTGAAGACCCAGCGATTTATGGCGCCGATGAGAACATCTTCCATTTCCGAAATAAAAACAGTGACGATTTTCAATACTCCGACCGCGACGTCGACCTTACCAATTACTTGGGTCAAATGCGATACTTTTATGGCATCAGCTGATTTTTTTGATAACTAATTCTTTTATGTTATTTATCAAATTTTACGAAGAACGACCACTGGCTGGAAACCATGATTCGACAAGGGTGTTTCCAATATAGATTCCTTGATTGTTCCGTACCAATCGAGCTCTAAGAATCCTTCAAATATCATCGGCAGGCGAACCTTACCATAAACGCGATGAACATTCCATACCAGTGCGTCATGCCCGACTGGTGCGCCCCATATCAAAATCCCGTCGGGCTTCAGATTTTTATGTATTGTTCGCATGGTTCTCACGTCCCCATCGGGGTCCAGCGGGTCGCCATACCTGCCGAGTCCACTATGTTTTATAGAGGAAAATGATACCACGCAATCGAACTGTTCTGCGTTGTTCTCGAAATAAGAGAAATAGTCTTTGACTTGGAGTCCTGGATGTGGGAGGGTGTCGGGTACATTATAATCAATAGTGGTAACGTCGTTTTTTAGATTCAAGAGCATCGCCTCTATCCATGGCGACTCAGAACCGACCACTGCAACGCGCATGCCTGTGATATCATATCTTAAAAATGAGTCCAAAAGCATCCTTGTCACATGATGTCCGTAAGTGGAATTTCCTTCTCTATTGTTTTCGATGTTCTCCTGGGTGAACCTGGTTAGATTGTCCTGAATGAGTTCGGGTGACCAAGCAACGCCATTCGGACGAGAGTCGTCCATCCACCAATTCAAAATGGGAATCTTTCCGTTTACACTATATCCACTGAGCAACTCATCGGGGATAGTTACATATGGCGAATCTGTGTACTTGTACTCCATTATTTATAACATGATAGTTGTTTTATACCATTTATTTATTATATTTGAATTGTTATGATTGGTTATCATGTGATAGTTAGGTGGATATTGATTATAATAGATATATAAGATTTCTTAAAAACACGTTTTGAAACTTAAAAATAATTTTTCCAAAAATGGACATTTTAAAAATGTCCAAAAAAAAATATAATAAAAAAAAGTTCCAGACCACTTTTCCGAAAAACCGGTTGTGAGCATAATGCTGCGAATCGTGCTTTTTCTTGAAAAATTTGTTAGCATAATATTTTTTGTATTTTCGCTTGCGTTTACATTTAGCAACTTTTTTTGGCAGTGTAATATATACTGACAATACTGACAAAATGTTGCCAATTGAAAAAAAAACATATAATTGCGAATCGTGTGACTATAAATGCTCTAATAAAACTAACTTTGATAAACATTTAGCCACTCGAAAACACAACAATACTGACAAATGTTTACAAAAACACGAATATAGTTGTATTTGTGGGAAAATATACAAGCACCGTCAATCGTTAAGTACGCATAAAAAAACATGCAGTCCAGTCGCACCAACCAATGAAATTGTAATCCTTGCCAATTTGGTTAAGGAATTGATTAAGAACAACAGCGAATTACAACAACAATCGAATAATTTTCAAAAACAGCTATTGGAAGTTTGTAAGAATGGTAATAATACAATAAACACAAACAATACTGTAAATAATAATCAGAAATTTAATATCAACGTTTTCCTTAATGAACAGTGTAAGGATGCTATGAATCTATCGGACTTTATAAATAGCATTGAAGTTTCTCGTGAAGACTTGGAGAACAATGCCCAATTAGGCTTTGTGGGAGGTATTTCGAAGATATTCCTGGATAATTTGCGACAACTATCAATTGACAAGCGTCCGATTCATTGTACAGACCTCAAGCGTGAGACCATGTATATCAAGGACGATGACAAGTGGACCAAAGAGACCGGTCCAGCCAAGTTAAACACGGTTATACAAAGGATTTCGCAGAAGAGCACGAGAACCCTGTTAGATTGGAAGAAAGTTAACCCAGATTATAATGATAACGATTCCGAGTTCTCTACCAGGTGTATAGTAATCCAGAGGAATTCGATGGCAGGGCATGACCGCGATACGTACTATTCGAAAGTAGTTAGGGCTGTCGCCAAGGAGGTTACTATTTAATAAGATTTCTTGAAAACAAGTTTTGAAACTTAAAAATAATTTTTCCGAAAATGGACATTTATAAAATGTCCAAAAAAAAATATTATAAAAAAAAGTTCCAGACCACTTTTCTTAAAAACCAGTTGTGAGCATAATGCTGCGAATCGTATTTTTTCTTGAAAAATTTGTTAGCATAATATTTTTTTGTATTTTCGCGTAAGAATCATTTAGAGATAAATATGTCATTATAAATATAATGACGAATAGTGACGCAAAAAACGCAAAACGCGTGTCTGAGTTTTCTTGCGATTCTTGTGACTATAAATGCTGTAACCGTACCGACTACAATCGACATTTAGCCACTCGTAAACATAAAACAATGACGAATATTGACGCAAAAACCGTGGAAAAACAGTACTGTTGTACAAAATGTAATAAATCGTATAAACATCGACAAGGGCTGTTTACGCATAAAAAAACCTGCGCAGTGAACGATGTAGTTGATGTGTCTTCAAATAATTATATGACAATTATAAGTCAATTGTTAAATCAGAATAATGAACTAAAAAATTTTATAATGGAACAAGCAAGTGAACATAAGAAAGATACCATAGAAATTGTAAATAAAGCAATTGAAAACGCAAAGTCAGTTAATAATACAATTAATGGAAATGTAACTAACAACAATCAGAAATTCAATATCAATGTCTTTCTCAACGAACAGTGCAAGGACGCAATGAATCTATCTGATTTTATAAATAGTATTGAAGTTTCCCGCGAAGACTTGGAGAACAATGCCCAATTGGGTTTTGTGGGAGGTATTTCGAAGATATTCCTGGATAATTTGCGACAATTGTCAATCAACAAGCGTCCGATTCATTGTACAGACCTCAAGCGTGAGACCATGTATATCAAAGATGATGATAAGTGGACGAAAGAAACCGGTCCAGCAAAGTTAAACACGGTTATACAAAGGATTTCACAGAAGAGCACGAGAACCCTGTTAGATTGGAAGAAAGTTAATCCAGATTATAATGATAACGATTCCGAGTTCTCTACCAGGTGTATAGTAATCCAACGAAATTCAATGGCAGGACATGACCGCGACACGTACTATTCGAAAGTAATTAGGGCTGTCGCTAAGGAGGTTACTATTTAAGATTACATAAGATATTATAATACTCTATAACACTTTATAGAAAAACAACACAGAAAAATATCTATATCTGTAAATATAGTAAAAATGCCGAAAATAGAAATTGACTATTCGAATACTATAATTTACAAAATAACATGTAACGACCCCAATGTAACCGACTCATATGTCGGACACACTACTAATTTTGTTCAACGTAAATATGCTCACAAAAACGGAGTTACCAATGAAAAGTCACCGTGCTATAATTTAAAATTATACAGAACCATACGAGATAATGGTGGTTGGGACAGCTGGAAAATGGAAATGGTACAGTTTTATAATTGTAAAAACATATACGAAGCTAAGATAAAAGAACAGGAACACTATACTGAATTGAAAGCTTCATTGAATAGCATAGAGCCGATGAAACCAAAAGAGGCAGCAATTAACGATATAGAAATTCAACAGGACATAGATTCGCCATCGGAAGATTGTGAAGTATCGGAATTAAATTATAATTGTGAAAAATGTAAATATAAATGTAATAATAAAAAAGACTTTAACAAACACTTAATAACTAAAAAGCACAATAAAACTCCCGAATTGTCACAAAATATATCGAAAACTTATGTTTGTAAAACATGTAATAATTCGTACATACATCAATCAAGCCTAAGTAAACACGCAAATAACTGTAAACCGCAGGTACCTCTGTCGCAACAGCAAGAACCATCAGATATAGCCAAACTCGCAATGGCGGTTATGGAAGTGGCTAAAATAAATTATGAAATACAAAAGACATTGACTGAATTCTATAAAAATAAGTGTGAGATGGTCGATAGGTAGATTTTATTTATTATAAATCAAAAATAAATAAAATGGATTACAAATCGAATGTTTGAATTAAACCATCAGTTAGCGTAAACCGTTTCAGAGGAGCGATGGCATTCGGTAAACTATTATTATAAGTTGAGTTATAAGTGTCGATTACCATTCCTATTGCTCTACCATAATCCGAAGTACGATTGTAATATACAATTCTTTCCACAACAAACTCCGCACCTAAATCAAGTAACCAATATCCAGAATCCGAATTTTCATATGAATGATAAATATTAGGAAATTCCCTTGGACTTAATACCCCGTCTATTGGTTTGTCTTTAGAACTGCCATAAAAATATGTGTTTGCTACACTAGTTGTTCCGCTGGGCGCTATGTTAATTTCATTGGAATATACAGCGAGTTGAGATATTTGTATAGTTTTGTCAGCTATGGTTAATGTGGGATAAAATACTTTAATATATCTTGTTTTAGTGCTAATAGTATTAACTACGCAATAGGAATTCGCCGCCCTTCGTTTAAGAGCCGCTCTATTTGAACTGCTAACGCCGCCTACGCCACTGCCGCTCGTATACTTATTTTCATTTAAGTGTCCACTATTTACAAATACAAGACGTCCCATAATATATAATTATAATTAGATATTTTCGATATTTTATTACACATGAAAAATAAATAAAATTAAAATATAATGGAATGTTTGATATGTTACGATGTTCTCGGAACTGGGCATGTAACGACCGAATGTGGGCACAAGTACTGTGTCAAATGCTTTTCGACACATGTTCGAAAAACGAGCAAATGCGCATATTGCCGCGCCGAAATGTGTGATGCGCCCGAGCCAACTATTACCGAAGAACAATTATTGAAAATACTCGATAATTGTTTAGAAGTAAGTGTATTATGTGAAGAAATAAAAGAAGATATAGTCGAACAATTCAATATGGATATACTCAATCATAGAGGGGTGTGCGACATTCGCATAGCAAACGAAATACTGGAAAACCTGAACTACTCATATACTGTAGCAATCATCAGCCATCAAATATTAGAGGTTGTTTCCGACGAATTCTGAAAAAACTTGTCATTGATGAATCGGCGCATGTCGGGATATAGGTCAAGGCACTTCATCGGGTGATATAACATGTCGGGACGGATGCTATTCAAATCAATATGGTCTCTATAGTAAATATGCGTCATTTCGCCGGGTGAATTGCAAATGAGACCATTCTTATGGGCAACTGTGGGGAACATCGCCTCGATGAAAAACAGGGTTTGATGAGTTTGCGCATATTCATTGATTTTTTGTAGTAAGGTTCTCGACAGGCGCGCGGCGCACACCATCGCGTTATACCAAGGCAACTCATATTTCATCGACATCTTATACCAGTGCCAAACATCGGAACTACCATCGTACTCTGTAACGGAATTCGACAGATAATCACTTTCGGCGTACTTATCGTCAATCATTCGAAGCGTGTTCTCGTCGTAAAAAAACACATCGTCCTCGATAAACCAAGTATTATCGAAATCCAAGTTCTCGTTTGAAAAGTAATATAGTGCCTTATGCCAGCCGGTCAGAATCTCATTCGGAAAGTCGACGTCGCGAAAATGGGCACGGATATGCTTATCATCCTTGACCTGGATAAAATTCAGCGTAGGATATTCATCGCCATATTCCGAGGCATACCCGATTGCGTTATCATCAATAATAAAATACACTTTATAATGAGTGAATGCCGCGAAAAAATCCAACCAAATCTTTCGCGGTCTCAAACAAATCACACAGACGCTGTTCTTCATAATGAATGAAAAAATACAATTAACTTTATGTTTATTTAGATACAGTCATTTATGACACAAATACAAACCCATGCGGCTCCAACAATTCAATCATCTTTGTTCTGTTGTACTTTGACCTATGAGGCTCCGTGGCAACAATCTCATCGTCGGATATCAAGAACATCTCGCAAACGTGCTTTAAGTTCTCGTAATCCTTAATATAGTCGGTATGTTCCATCAGCCAGTCATAGAATGAACAGTCGATTAGATGCGACGATTTATATGCGGTATAGTGCTTGAGAGTAGCGGACAAAGTTGCCGAGCCCGACGAATTATAGTCGGTTCCGGATATTACGGTAACCTCGCGAAAATGGTCCATCGGCATAGCGAGTTCTCTGAGAATGCCATTGATGTTGTAAAAGATGACCGTATGATTCAATAGACTCACATGCCGCATGACTCGTGTACAGCCATAGATGAGCAAATCCATGTCGTCGCTCAAGCATGCCCATGCGACCTTGGAAATTACTAGTTGTGCGCAAAGCTGGTCGGCTTCGCCGGGCGCATCATAATACGTAACGCCGCACGTTTGTAGTAGGTCCTTGACGCTATCAATGTCGCGCTGATTGATGCGAATAAACTGTCGCTTCAGCTTCTCGATGGCAATGGCGAGCTCGGCGCGGTCCGGGTCATTCTCCGCCATCGCGGAAAGCTCCAATTTGAGTTCCGCACACTTGTTTTCGGCGGTCTGCTTATCCAGCTTACGTAGACGCAGCGTGTCTTTCTTTTCTGACGGAGGTTTACCATCAAATACAAATATAGGGATAATCTTATAATATTTGAATGTAGTTATAAGAAGGTACATGTTCTCGAGTAGCGCGTTATACCCACTGAATTTATACATGTAGATGCTGGCGTCTACCACGACGGTTTTGCCGGAGAACGCACTCATGTGTTTCTTTTTAATCGAATTTTCCGAACAGGAGTTCAATAGGAAGCGGTTTAATTTTGGAATACCCATTTTCTATAATTTTTACTTATAAGTAGAGATGATAGCAACCTTTCAATTTTCTATGGCGGTCATTCGTAGGGTATGCTCGTGTCCACGGACGGTCGCGGCAGTAGTAATACTCTGTATAAAATCCTGTCGGCGATAAAGTTGCCGGATGAGCTCACAATACCGATTTATATTTGCGGGCGTCTTGTGGAAATCGAGGGGGTTTTTATTATTGGAAACGCACCATGCGATGAACTCGTTTTTATTGTACATAAGTATGGATTTAATAACATAATAAGAGAGAACATTCGTGTTCTCGGAATATAATTGGCGCGCGGCACTGGACCCAGCGAAAAAATCCGAATACTTCATACGATTATGTCTCAACACTTTTGCGCACTGGACCAGCGAGAACTTGGTTTCAATATCCAATAATTTATCCAATCGAGACAACATTCCGGCGTGATTTGTTTTGTCCCGAGCTGCCGAGTAACTTACAATACAACAATTAATTAGTTCCGCCCATATTTCGGCATACGATTCGCCGAGGTTCACCTGGCTTTTCACGGGAAACATTTCTAAAATCAGGCGGTTTATATAGTCAGTAATAAACTTCGAGAATTCGAGACCAAGGTTATGGAAAGATTCGTGAATGAGAACTTTCAACCATTCCTCCATGCGATATATATGAATGTCAGTGGAAGGAGAGCAGAAAGTGGTGAATGCCGTGTTCGCGTTGATTTGGTCAATCGGAGAACCATCTGTAGGAATGCGCTTGGTAAATGGCGTCAAATGAATATAGACATTCACGTGTTTCGAACATTTAGTACTGGCAAAGCTATCCGCCAGATGAAACCACAAGTATATTTTTTTCATATATTTTCGCAAATTCGGAACATGAGTTATATAGACACTGACCGTTCGATGTTTAAACCGAAACGTGAAATTGTCCATTCGGTCGGCGTCGCTAATCGTATTGCGTATGGGCGCTGGAATATGCTCGAACATTTGTCCTTTCACTCCATACGTAGGGCGTGACGTTAACGGTATTTTCGAGAACTCGGTTTCCGCTATTGTGAGCAGTTTAAAAAAATCTACAAATAGTGATTGAGATGATGGGTCAAGTGGTCGTACTACAATCGCATTACACGTT
>Ga0209230_10000713_pt1 | contig 12979 bp, 12 predicted proteins | sample LakOntMetagenome_FD_187467 | JGI IMG/M metagenome (GOLD analysis project Ga0209230, IMG submission 187467) | Freshwater and sediment microbial communities from Lake Ontario - Sta 18 epilimnion Metagenome (SPAdes) (version 2) | ecosystem: Environmental > Aquatic > Freshwater > Lentic | place... | reverse complement strand
CATATTCCATGTCAAATATTATCTGGTTTCCAATTGAAAGATCGTTTTGTTTGTGTGCTTCCAGTAATTCATTCGGATTCCCATGTAACCCTAACTTCGTAAAATTTTGCAAAGACATGATTTCTTTTTTAAAGCCGTTAATATAGCTCTCCAATGACTTCTTGCCATAATGTCCAGTTGTCATGAATTTCTTGAGAGCTCCGTCCCATTTATTCAAAATACTTTGCAGAAATTTCGCCATTTCAATTTGTTTTGTATTGTCAGTCACGCGATCAATATTAAGGTTTCGTTCGTTCACCATCAATACGTTATCTATAATGGCATTAATATGTGAACGCCGTTTTGGGGAATCGGTGAAAAACAAAGTGCCGTCATGTTCATTGTATTTTAATTCACATGTGTTTAACGAAAAGGCGCAAATACCGGCCAAGTATTTGCGGCGTTTTGCGAGAGAAGAACCTTTACGAGCAACATTGGTTACATCATTGTCAAGGTATTTCTGGTATCCTTCTTCGTATTTGGCAATTATTTTCGGTATTTCTTGGCTGTGACGATTTATTAATTCGTTCCGTGTTGCATTTTTATCTTCTTGATTCGCGGGAGGTGTATAATTTATATCCGGCTGAGACTTGAATGAGTCACTCCAATAATCTGCCCAGGTTTTTTTCTGTCCGGTTGCTTCTTCCGCGTACGATTCAACACTTACTGCCAGCGATTGTCCTAATTCCGCAACGTTTCTTGCGTACGTATCCTTATTTTTTTCGGTCAATGCCTCCAGATAATCAGACAAGTACTCAGGATTCGTATCGTCAAGCGTATCAACGAAAACATCACAAACTTGATTGAGTAGTTCGTGAGTTGGGTATAGTGCATTGTTGTATACATTCAAAACGAGGTCTATAACCTCTTTGTGGAAATCCATGGTGGTGTATTCAAAGAACTGAAACCGATGTAAACTTTTTGAGATTTCAAAGAACTGTTTTGTCAAGTTCGTGGAGTACAGAGGACTGTTATTTACCGGTGGCATATCATCAACGAAACGCATAGTTTCTTCGCGCATTTGCGCTTCGTCTAATGTATCCAATGGTTTCGGCTGAGGAATTGTTTTATATATAAATTGATAATTTGAAGGGGTATATTTATGTGCGACCGTCACGGAATCATCGGAACTTTCAGCGAATGTCTTGAGTGAAATAAGAAGAAACAACACAATCATAAGTTTAATTTTATCGTAACTACCAATTGCAGTCGTTTCAATTTTATTCTTCTTATAAGTCGTTTTCTTTTTCTTTTTGCCTCCTTTTAACTCTTTGACTTTCGTTTTGGTTGATTTGCTCTTTTTTGTCTTGTTTATTTTGCCGTTCAAAATTTGTTTGATAAGTGAACTGATTATAGAAAGATATTTGATCTCCATCAATATGTTGTTTTGCGCTTCCGAATATGCCTTGCAGAGTTCTCCATCTGCGATATAATTTTTATTTTCCGATTTCAAGATTTCTCTTTTTTTGCCCTCGCACGAAACGTACGCCATAATACATTCTCCTAATAGGGTTTTGTAATCTTTGAAAAAATAAATAAGGAAATCTTGTGACATGTCTATGTATAGTATAATGAGAGATATATTATACATAAAAAATTGAAAACCTATATATAAGGAGTAATTTTATGAATTTAAAAATGCTTAACTTTTACATCAATGTATACGTGAATAAAATCGTTTTCGTGATAAGCGATACATTGTATGCCAACAAAACAATGACCAGTGAAGCAGAAGCCGATGAATTGAACTTAATGGAATTGGGATACATGAACGGGCCAAAATATTGTTTAGAGGCAGACATAGAGAACAATATCATTCCAGCAAGAAAAAATAGATTTTCTTAAAATTAACTATAAAAATTGCTAAACAACTTACTACCATGCTCTTTCTGAAATAGTATGGATAGTACTGCGGACTTTTCGGAAAGCATCCTGTGCTTGGTGATTCACGGATAACCCGTCTACGTGTTCGTGAAGAAATGCTTTTAGCAATTCCTCATAAGAAATCGTGTTGATTGTTTTTAATCCTAACAAAATGTTGTCAATCTTGACCTTTGCTTCATTACTCGCAGACTCGCTTTCTTCGTCCCAATCTCTTTCTTCTTTGAGTAATTCTTCGTATTCCTCTGCGTCTCCCTCCAACTCCTCGCCATTAACTTGCTGGAAGAACCAACGAAATCCAATCATGACGAAATCTTCTTCCGCGGCTTCGAAGAAACTATCGGTCTCGGACGAATCGTCGTCGTCGTCGTCGTCAGAACTAATAGAATCGTCTGGTTCTTCTGCCATTTGGGCCCGACAGCACGGGCAGCCATACCCATTGATTGCAGTGTTTTTCATAAGACAACTGGTATGAAAACGGTGACCACAATCAGTGGTGACGCAGTTTACAGTGTCCATGATGCAGTCCATGCAAATCGGGCAGTCCATATTGTAAGAATTTTAAGAATGTTGATTTTAGATATGATGAGAGAGAAACCGTATTTTTTTTCAATTTTATGGACTAAAAATATCTCATTACAAAACATAATCATGGAATTCGGAGATTCATCGAATGTGTTGGATCCGGTTGGAAACAAAAAGGCATTTTTCTCGCACGTATTTTCAACGACCGAAGAAGGAAAAGCCGAAATATTAAATATACTGCAGTATTCATTGTTGGGAGTTGTTCCCATTGTGATTCTCAATAAATGTCTTCAGCGGTTAATACCCGATGCAGATTCCGAAAAATCGTCTTTAGAGATATTTGCCGAGGTCTTGATACAATTAGTATTTATGTTTGTAGGAATCGTAATTATCCATCGGGTTATAACCTACATACCGACGTATAGTGAATTCAAATACGAGAGCCTCACCTTGACCAATGTTGTTTTAGCCTTTCTTCTGTTGATACTAAGTATTCAGACGAAGTTAGGAATCAAGGTAAATATATTAACAGACCGCGTGATTGATACGTGGAACGGCGGTAACCGTGATTATACGGAAAATCAGAAACCACCGCAAAAAATGCGAAACACGACAGGCCAAAGTCGGGGTGACTTTTTAGATACAACCCAAAGTGGTGTTTTCCCACCGACTCCGATTTCAACGAACAAACCGGATTCAGGAAATGACACGTTAAGAGGTAACCCTTTTAACAGCAATATGGGTATGATGGATAACGAACCGATGGCCGCGAATTCTTTCGGAAACGGGTCATTTGGAGGACTTTTTTAGATTGATTTTTATGTGTAAAAATACATTATGCATAAAAAAAAAGTTTTTAGTTAAAAGATTACAATCAAAGAAGCATATTTTTATTACCAAACATCGTACGACATATTGTAAATAAAGTCAGAATACCCAAACGTCTTGGTGTCTTTCACCATATCATCAATGTCTAACCACTTATCTAAATCCGCCTGTTCCATTTCCGCCGCCTTCATCTCCATTGCGTAGTCATAATCCGAAAGTCCGTAGTTCTCTTGAATGTCAAAGAACTCCATATAAATCTCCAGGAAATCGTCGGCCGAGTACTCTTTCAAATGCTGAGCGTTATCCGTAATCCAGTCCAAGTATTTATTTTCACCCTTCTTGTCAATACTAAACGGAAGGGTGTTGCTCAAAATATTCTGGACGAACGCGTTGAAAGTCATAGGAATTGCCATAATGATGTTTAAGTACTGAATGATGTTTATGAGCTTGGATTTTCAATTTTATGGAGCATCTCGTTGTCTGGATCGTGAAGTCCAGTGAACAGATAATCGGTTTGAGGACGAATTTCGTTCTTCTTGATTTGCTTATAGACGGTAGATATTTTGGCAACCGTGTTTTCAACCAAAGGTTTATTATGAATCATCACGATGTCTCGTACGAATGGTTCGGTAACGAGAGAGATGGCATAGTATAATAAATAATGTCTTTTTTTAATACATGCTGGGGTGAATTTCAAACAAAACAGTTCTAAAATGGCATTCAATACGGATTTTAGAAAAGGGTCGTCTTCAACCGCAAAAAACAATGCGTCCCAGATAATCCAAATAACTTCTTTTTGATATTTGTGTTCAACCGGTATGTTTTCTCTATTGGCGGCAAAGAAGGATTGTTTCCGTTTCTTGCAAATGATGTCGAATGCGATAATCCATTCGGCCCAATAACACGCCTGGCACATATTCGGAACGTGTTTGTTTTTCTTGGAAATATGAAAGGCAAACTCATTCACCGCAATCGTTAATTCCATAGGATCGCCGACTTGAAGAATACGTGTAGAAAAATCATTGGAAGGTGCCGTGAGTTTTTCCGTCATATTGGTTATATCAAATTCTTGCTGATTGTCAATGACCACGGGTTCCATGCCGGGTTTCTTAGGAGAAATGCAAAAAACACATACGATTTCGGCAAACATATTGCGGATCGTGGGATTATTTCTTAGTTGCAGTTCGTCGTAGAAGGAGCCTTGAATCATAATATTTCGGAAAACATGGAATCTTTTTTGCAAATAAATTGCGAGTTTTGGATTGCCTAAATGTATATGTTTGCCCAAAAAAAAGAGTAACGTTTCCCACAAATCCATATAGTGACCAGCGCAAATCAACTCTGCCGACCAATAACAAGACTGCTCCACTTTCGAGTTGTACATGTTTAACAATAACTGTTTCTTGACTTCTGTCTTTTTGTAGGCCGAAAAGGTACATGCCTTGAAATCGCCTCCCGCCCGCGCATCATTTATAAACGAATTGTCTTGTACTTGTTCAAACTCAGGAGTAAGTAAATCAGCCATTATTATTATAGTGTGTGTTTCTTCAATAAAAAAATAACTTAAACGTAAAATCTAATGATTCTTTATAAATGGAAACATTTTTTGAAAATTTTAAGGTGTATATCATGGATTTGGTAGACGTATTTTATGTAATTCTTAAAAGATACGTGACGGATACTTACAATGAACTGGATGAAAACCTTCTGAACTAATTAAGTGGTAATAAGTCTGGGGACAACATTGATGGTTTGCAACTCTTGCGCCATCAGTTTAAAAGCATACGGAACTTCCACATAGGAGAAGTCAGTAACGTTTCCACACGTGTTGCATTTATGTACAGACATGTTTTGTTTGCATCGCATGATGCCCTTGTCTCCATTATTAAACGTCGCGATCATTCCGCACATCTTGCAGACATGGACGGCATATTTGTCTGCGACATTATACATTCTCTCACGACAGAATTTGGACATACCGTGTGCAATCATGACATCCCTCTCCATCTCACCAATACGGAACCCACCATCGCGACTTCTTCCTTCCGCAGGTTGTCTTGTGAGATTGACGACGGGTCCAATAGACCGACTATGTTCCTTATCGTTGACCATATGTTTCAAACGTTGGTAGAATACCGGGCCGATAAACACACTGCTTTCCAGTTGTTTTCCCGTGAGCCCGTCATACATGATTTCATTCCCATAACTCTCAAACCCACATTTTTGTAGTTCTTGTGTGATTGTATATACATCCAGGTTCCCGAAACTGGTACCATCGCCAAACATCCCGAGTTCCAACAACACTTTTCCAAGCAGTGTTTCCTTCAGATGTGCAATGGTCATACGAGAAGGAATAGCATGAGGGTTGATGATGATATCTGGCCGAAGACCGTCTTTCGTGAAAGGCATGTTGCATTCCGCCACGATATTTCCGACAGTTCCTTTTTGCCCGTGACGACTGGAAAATTTGTCGCCAATGACTGGTTTTCGTAAAATACGGATCCTGGTTTTCGCGAAATTACATCCTTCTCCATTTCGCCCAGTGAAGTTTTTATCAATGTATGTTTCTTCTGCCGTCCGGAAACTTTTACTTTGATCTTCGTATTTAATGACTTTGGTCGGATCGTTTCGGTTCTCTTTTATAGGAACCACTTTGGCAATAATAATATCCCGGTTTTGTACTTGAGTGTTTTCCGGAATGAACCCATGACTGTTGATTTTCCCGTAATTCCCATGTTTGATGGATTTCGTTTTAGTGGGATCTGGTTTGCAACGAATGATCTCGTCGCGAATGACATTCTTGTCTTCGTCTTTTTCTGTATGGTATATTGTAGCCGTAAACAACCCGCGATCAATAGACGCTTGATTAATCAGGACACTATCTTCTTGATTGTATCCGGTATAAGACATGATGGCTACGTGGATTTGACAACCAGAGGGAATTTTATTCAAAGACAAAAAGTCCATGATACGTGTATCCACCAATGGTCGGGTCGGCGAATTCAACGTGTATATAGTCTTGTCTAATCGTTGGTCGTAATTCATGGCACTGATTCCGATAGCTTGTTTTGCCATAGCACATTGATATGTATTTCTCGGTGCCTGATTGCAGTCAGGAAAAGGAACACACGACGCAAGAACTCCGAGTAAAGTACAGGGATGAATTTCACAATACTCGTACTTCATTTGACTTGCCATCGCCGTGTCGTGAATGTATTTGCCGCGGAATTTCATGGCGATCATGGTATTGTTTTGTTCTTCCGGATCAATGTATTCTATTACAGAATCGGACAGGCGACTGTCGGTCAAGAGATCGATCCATTGAAGTTCCTTGTTTTTCAACTTGGCAATGATTTCTTTGGTAATCAGTGCTTTATTGTCCCGGACTCTGAAAACCGGACGTGTCATACGACCACCGTCGTTGCAAATCCGAATAATAAGACGTTGATAGTCAAAAATGATGGAAGTATAGATATTGATAATGCCTTTGTGTTTTTTCTGTTTTAAATTCCGGTATAAATCAATCGGATCCGCCGCACATCCGACCCAGCAACCATTGATAAACACCTTGACCATATCAAACAGTTCCGTGGGCGATTTGACGTTTTCAACCGCGAGAATATGCGGTTTGACGAATTCATACAAATACTCGCTGTTGGTCGGAATGGTCATATGAGTCATAAATGAAATGTTCTTGACAATACCGATAGATTGACCTTCTGGTGTCTCCACTGGACATAAAAATCCCCAGGTCGTGTTGTGTAGTTTGCGCGGAGCAGTGAGCTCGCCGTTTTTCTCAAGCGGCGTATTGACGCGTCGGAGATGACTTAGTGTTGCCAAATACGTGAGACGATTCAAGACTTGAGCAACACCAACTTTACTACTACTATTTGATTGTTTGACACTGAAATCACCAGTAGACAACGCGCGATTGATGCCGTTTTCAATAGTCGTCGGTTTGATGATTTTATAGATATTCGTCATATTGATGATATTGTCGTAGTCTTCTGAGGATTTCCACGACCCCAAGTTGATTTCGCGAAGAACTTGTTTCTCCATGTCTTTGACAAACCGAATATAGTGGTTTCGGAATAAATTGTTCAAGAGAGAACCGGTCAGTTCAATCCGTTTATTTAAATAGGAATCGCGGTCGTCGGTAGGATTCCAGCCCAATGCCGTGCGAATAAGCCGATTCGCCATGTACCCGAGCAAATACAGTTTTTGTTCCATGGATTTGCAATGAGGGAAGAAATCGTTTTGAAACAATTCCAAGGTATAGTCTTTCTTCTTCATCGGACCGGGACCCTTTTCAGTGAGATACGGATTATACGCAACCATGGACATGACGTGTTCAAATGCGTCTTCTTGAATCGTGTCCTTGTCTTTCAAGAAAGGCTTTGCGTCTTCTATAGAAGCTTCAAGATACTCCAATAGTTTTGCGTTCTTCGATTCTCCCACATGCAATAAAATGTACTCACAGATGAGTTTATCGGAAAGGACACCCAGTGCGCGAAATAGAACGAACAACTCTATATGCCGTTTCTGTTTCATCCTTGGAATGGTCACGTAGATCCCGTTACCATAAATATTGGACTTGGACGATATCATCATCTCCACTTGCTTAGGGGAAATGCATTTGGTGTCTGGAACAGATTTAAACTCTGCCACGTATAGCCATTTCGGGGTATTTTTCCCACCGAAGACGTAGACGCGGTTCTCTGCCGCGCGTTCCTGCGATAGGACGGTTTTCTCGGATCCCTTAATAATGAAATATCCTCCACAATCCATACTGCACTCGCCGGTGACGTTTTTGAAAGAAGTGTTGGTGTATTGTGGAAGAACGCAGATGGAAGATTTCAACATGACTGGCATTCCGCAGAGTTTGATTTTGGGCATAATTTTTTTCGTGATTTTGATTTCGTTTTGTTCATTGCGGACGATATATTCAATATGTAAATCTACAATGGCGTTAGAAGCATATGTAAAGTTGCGAATACGAGCTTCTTGTGGGAGCATGATTTTGGTCGCGCCGTTGTTTTCATGTATTTGGGGATGCTGGAATCGGAGATTCTTCAGATACAATTTGACGACCAATCCGAACGAGTTTGTTTTTTCGTCAAAATCGTTGTCCGATTTGATGGTGATGGGGTTGAACATTTCGATGGTACGCAACATCTGGAAGTTGACGAAATGGTTATATGATTCCAACTGATGCCGCGCCAGTCGTTCCAAGGGTTTCCCCTCAAAATAAGAAGAAAGTATATCGAATGGATCGTGCGTATAATCTCCCAAATGGTCCAATAGAAGTTTGACTTCCGAGTCGTCTTCCACGGGAGAGTCTTTCGCCGCTTCCTTCAACATATTTTTGATCTCGTCGTTGTGTGACATATTGTGTTGTGTATTAATAATAATAAATATAACTACAAGTATACGATTCAATTTTTTATACTTATTTTCAGAAAACATATAAATGTTACACCTGTAGTATAATAATAACATGACCTTTATTATTGATACAAACGAGACATATATTGCAGAATTACAGACAATTGAAAGTAAAGCAGTATTGGTGAACGAAACAGATACGGACTATGTCATATTGAATTGTGACAATCGTGTATTTGTTAGTGACAACGAGTCTGTTCGTGGACGAATCAATGCGTTGGTGTTAGAGGACGATACTCGTAAAATTCTCGCGATCGGTCCGACAAAACCATATACGTTGGAGACGTTTAAAACGATGTATGGTTTGAATACAACGATCGAAGTGACGGAAATGGTGGAGGGGTTGTTTTTCCAGTTGTTTTGGGACGAACGGATCCATAAATGGGAAATCGGAACGCATAACGGGATTTTCGGGAATTATTCATATTACAGAATGCCTCATATCAAGGCGATGACGTATCGGACGATGATATGCCAGGCAATGGGAAATATAGAAGATCTGAATGACTGGAAAGGGTTTGAGTATATGGACAAGAAAACGTGTTATCATTTCGTACTGCAACATCCCGATAACCATCTTGTTTTTAAAATAGATAAACCAGCTATCTATCTCATTGGCGCATTTGAAATGCATGTGAATAACGTGAAAAACCAGATCCGATATGTTCCGTCTGAAGAGTATGGGAAAGTATTCCCCGTGGATTTGGTATTACTGCCGAAAGTTCTGTTTGACGAAGAAGTAAAATACGAGGATATCATAGAAAAATATGCCTCTATTCAAGAACCGAATACAAGGATGGGTATTGTAATAAAACATTCCAAGACGGGTGATAGTGTCATTGCGATGAATCCAGCTTACGAAGAACTACAACGAATCAGAGGCACACATCCGAATATTCTATATCACTATTTATGCATGAAACGAATAAAAAAGACGGACGAGTTTTTGCGCTTATTTCCGCAATACCATGAGTTTTTTGTGAGGTTTGATGATTTATACGGATCTTTGGTGACGAAACTGCATCAGAGTTATGTAGACTATTTCGTATTGAAACGAAAAACGGTTATCCATAAAAAATACTTTTATCATATTCAACAATTACACCGAACTGTTTTTATCCCATCTTTGAGGGAAGGCGAAACGAAAGTGATCGTAAAGAAGAACGTGGTGCGGAAATATGTGGAAGGTTTGGAACCAGGACATATCTTGCATATCTTGCAACATGAATTGTATTTGATGGAAGAAAAGAAATAATATTTTTAGTTTTAATACATAAAATTAAAAATAAAATTAATTCAAAGGCACGTCTTCGTAGTACTTCTCGCATAGCCTTGTAACGAGCTGAAAATGTTTGAGACAATGTCCTCGGTTCACGTCGTCCATCTGTTTTAAAGGTTCTCTCAAAGAAGTATTAATCACTCGTATAATTTCGTCTCCGTTTGGCAACAATCTCAAATCATCGGAATAATCCTTTTCAAAAAAGAAAGTAAGATCTCCTTCTGATATTTTATCGTTGTATGGAGTCCATATGAACGAATGCCAAATCTTGACTAATAATTTGGGGTTTGCCCGTTTAATGGTTTCAAAATAATCCCTGGAGTTTATAATATGGTGATTTTCTGGAAAAATACGAATCACGTCGTCCAAGAATTCAAAAAACGTCTTATTGAACGCTTTCAAAATGAGCGAGTTTGCCGAATTCATTCTATATAGTAATAGAAATTAATATATATATATGTTTTGTATAATAAATTTATTGTGGCAAGAACGGAGTTTGATTGGTATCTTGTCTCGTTTTGAAAATATCGTCCGACCGCATTTGGGCGAGAGAGTCTATAGTCACGTCTTGAGAAAGCTTGTTCGGTTTATAGGTTTCAGGCGGTGTTTGGATTTTGAACGTATGTCCGTCAGCAGACACGTAGTGGTGCATGTTTCGAAACCGTCCGGATCCTTTCGCACTCAACTCTTCTGGTGATGCGCCATACATGGTGAATCCTTCCGAAACGACATCACGTGCACCAAGAGAAAAAGACAATGGCTCCCCATTACCTTGCGTAGCGAAATCATTGGATTCTGCGATGTGAGATTTGAATTTCTCCGTGATCTTATTGTTTCCCATAAGAACATGATAGTTTTCCTTCAGCAGCATTAACGCGGGTACAGCGTGTATATTGGGCGGCAATAAAATAGAGGTGCCATTTTCCATCATAATTTGTACCTGACCGCTATGTGGGTTCACTTTGCGTTTATCAACACATATACAATTCAAAGATTTGACGATATCATGTTTCACTAAAAACGCCAGGACGTTCTTGGAATGTTTGCAATAATTACTATAATACAATATATCCATGTTTTGTATTATACAAGAAAAAATATAAGTTGGAATAAACCAATAACAATTAAACACTATTCACGCACATAGAGTATAGCAATCTGTTTTGGAGATAAATGAGGAATGACATAAATAGGGAATAAGCAATGAAAAACATTTCCGTAACTGATAGCTTCTTAGAGCCATTTACGATCCCAACTACTGCACCAACGAGAGCAACTGCGAATGAGAAAAAACCAAGAACCGCGAAAACATAAAACAATAGACAATACTGCTTGTCTAAAGGCCCGAAAATATAGTTTTCAAGAGATCCACCAGAATTCATGCTTTATATAATTTAAAAAGAAAAGAAAAAAGAATCCGGTTTTGCCTAAACCCTCACTATTGGTTTTTGGTCAGTGATCCCGAACACATGGAATATAAAATACGAGACTGTAAGTAGAAAACAAAATAAAAAAACATAATCATGACCGCTTTTAAGAAGAATTCAAACCCGACTTGATGGCTAAGTCCGTATAAAAGCATAAAGAAGGAACCTATAAAAAATACAAATCCAAACACAGTCAAAACCAAAAAGAAATTACAATAGTATGATTGATCCAGCGGTCCGAATAAATACGTTTGTAAATTGTCCTCCATCATATTATCATAAGTCAATATTTTAAATTTATGAAGTTAAAGATTAATATTCCTTTATAAGATATAGAAAGAATGGACGATTCAACAATTTGGAAGTTGCTTGATATATATTTCAAGGACAACTCACATGCTTTAGTGAGACACCATCTTGATTCTTACAATCAATTCTTTACGAAGGATTTATACCAATTATTCAAGGAGATGAACCCTTTGAAAATAGAAGTGGACTATGACGACGAAATCCAAGAATTTCGGTCTAAATGTCTCATGTACATCGGCGGCAAAGACGGGTCTCTCATCTATTTGGGAAAACCGATCGTCTATGATCCGAAAAACAGTCACTATATGTTTCCAAACGAATGTCGTTTACGTAATATGACATATGCGACCACTGTGCATTTCGACGTGGAAGTAGAATATGAGCGGATATTGAGAGAAGACGATATACCGACCAGATTGGACGAGAAAGGATATGCACTTTTTGATATCGACGGCGGCGAAGAGCAAAAAGAAGACGCAGGAAAGTTGTTGAAGAAAAACTATACGCCATCCGAATTCGCAGAACTGAGACAAAACGCGACGAATAATATGCGTGGCAATGTCCAAATGGTGAAGATGTTATTGGAGAAAATATATTTCGGCAAATTTCCTATCATGGTCCAATCGGAATTATGCGTATTGCACAAAATGCCTCGGGAAATGAGATTTGCCATGGGTGAATGTAAAAACGATTTAGGTGGATACTTTATCATTGATGGAAAGGAGAAAGTGGTGATTCCACAGGAAGGATTCGGAGATAATATGATCAACGTCTCTAAATCAAAAGACGATAAATATTTATTCACCGTAGATGTCAAATCCGTCAGTGAAAATGTCTCAAAACCAGTCCGTACACTTTCCATCCGCATTTTAGCTCCTACGAAAAAGATGGTGAATAAAAACATTGGAGTATTTATTCCGAATGCAGGTGACAAACCCATTCCCTTATTCATCGTGTTTAGGGCACTTGGTATATTGACCGATAAAGAAATCATATCGTTTTGTACCTTGCAGAATGCAGAGCAGACCCCCGTAGCATTTATGCCATACATTGATTCGTGCATTCATAACGCATCCGCCATTGTAACCCAGTATGATGCAATCACATTTATTTCATTGCTTGTGAAGGGTCGTTCCGTTACGCGAACAATGCGTATTTTGGCGGATTATTTTTTGCCACATATTGGAGAGGTGAATTTTTTGGAAAAGGCATATTATCTGGGGTATCTTGTGAATCGGCTTATAGA
>Ga0209230_10000712_pt1 | contig 12980 bp, 11 predicted proteins | sample LakOntMetagenome_FD_187467 | JGI IMG/M metagenome (GOLD analysis project Ga0209230, IMG submission 187467) | Freshwater and sediment microbial communities from Lake Ontario - Sta 18 epilimnion Metagenome (SPAdes) (version 2) | ecosystem: Environmental > Aquatic > Freshwater > Lentic | place... | reverse complement strand
AAATAAAAATAATTTATGATTAAAAGTAAAATAATTAATAATAACGGTTAAAGAAAGATAAATTATGAATCAATTTTCTATAGGTATAACAACTTTTTCAAAAAGATTTTCTTATGTGGAAACATTAGTAAGTCAATTAAGAACTTACACAGATGCCGACATATTAATATCGGTAAATGGTGATTATAATAAAAATTTTAATAACGAATATAGAAAAAAAATATTATCACTTTGTTCTAATTATGATAATATTTATCCAATTTTTTTTCCGGAACAAAGGGGATTATCAAAATTGTGGAATACTTTAATTGTTCATTCTAAAACAGATTGGTGTTTATTATTGAATGATGATGTAGAAGTTCTTTCCCCTGATTTGACTTTATTTGGTCAAGATAATTTAAATGAAACCCCTGATTTACTTAGGATTAATGGTTCTTTTTCTCATTTTTTTATTCACAAAAAATTAATTGATGATTTAGGTTATTTTGATGAAAGATTATTAGGTTTTGGGGATGAAGATGGTGATATTATGTATAGATATATTGAAAAATATAATAAATGGATACAAGACACTTATATTCATGGAATTAATAATTTAGTAATAGATATAAGGGATGAAGAAATAAAAACTGTTAATAAAAAATATTCGGCGTTTAACTCTGATTTTTGTTTTTTTATAGAAAATCCTAAATATGTTGACGACCCAAATGGTATTGTGTGTTCTTTTGTTCCGACAAAGAAAAAAAATCTATCAGATATAAATTTATATCCATATGAAAAATTTTTTAGAGAAAATAAATATAAGTTATAATACCTTTTATCACTCTTTAAAAATCATATGATTAAAATAAAATAAATAATAAAAAAAATTAAATACAATGGCCCACGTAGCACAACAAGAATTTTTTAAAAAGGTTAAAGAACAATTTCCTGAAAGATTTAAAAATTGTTCAGTTTTAGACATAGGTTCTTTAGACTTAAACGGTAACAATAGGTATCTATTTGAAGATTATACCTATATTGGTGTTGATGTTGGTGTAGGTCCAAATGTTGATATTGTGAGTAAAGGACACGAGTATAAATCAGATGAACAATACGATATTGTTATAAGTTCAGAATGTTTTGAGCATGATATGTATTATGCTGAAACAATTAAAAATTGTATATCATTAACTAAACCTAATGGACTTTTTACATTCACCTGTGCATCAACTGGTAGAGGTGAGCATGGAACAAGAAGAACAAATCCACATGACGCTCCATTTTTAAATGAAATAGAAGGTTGGAGTGATTATTATAAAAACTTAACAGAAAGTGACATACGAGAAGTAATTGATATTGAAAGTCATTTTTCTGAACTTTTTTTCCAATATAATGCCGGTTCTTACGATTTATATTTTTGGGGAATAAAAAAAATAATATGATTAAAATAAAATTAGAATGTTGGTGGACTGACTCATTATCACTAAATTCAAGAATGATTAGACAATTTGTGTCAAGTGATGATTTAACAGATTATTCTTTTGTTACTGAAAATCCGGACTATACAATAGTATTTGGTAGAACAGATTGGGATAAAATTGAAACCCCAAAAGAGAGAACTTTTTATATTTCACAAGAACCCCTTTGGTCTCCAAATCAACCTAAAGATAATATTCACAATTATTGTTCTAAAATATTAATATCGGATAAGATGGATTATCCGGATAGAGATGAATACATAGAAACATTGACACCAATGTTTTACGCTGGAAGAGGTGAAAATGACTATAGAGAACAATGGGATTGGTCTTTAAAATTAAAGGATAAAGAATTTAATAAAACTAAAACAATTTCATTTATTGTTAGAAAAGGTCACGAATCTCATTTTAACCATTTAGTTAATCCGGAAACAAGTGAAATTAATTATGGTAGACGAACAGAATTAGGAGAGGTTTTGTCTACTAATAAAAATATAGATATTTTTGGAACTTATTGGGAAAGTAATGGTGAAAATATTAAAGGTGAAGTGTGGAATAAACACGTCGGATTAGATGATTATAAATTCTCAATTTGTTGTGAAAACACAATTCAAAAAAATTACATTAGTGAAAAATTTTGGGATGCGGTGTTAACTGACACAATTCCAATTTATTTGGGATGTTCAAATATTAATGAATATATACCTTCAGATTATTATATTAATTTAAATAATTTAACATTTGAGGAAATTATTAAACAAGTTGAAGATATTATAGATAATTCGGACGATTATTATGATAGATACATTCAAAATATTAAAAAGTTAAAACAAGATTTTTTTAAAAATCCAAATTTTAATGTTTGGGAAAAAATTAAAAAATTAATTAAAGATTATGAATAATATATTATTAGTTATGAAGTTTTGGGATGATGGTCAACCAAACTCAACAAGAATTAGAAATGTAGATTATACTTGGATAAAATTAAAACAACTTTCAAAATACCTAAATGAAAATGGTATTATGTGTGAATCAAAATTATATGATTTTTCACCTGAAAAAATTATAGAAGATTCTATACATATCCCTTATGGTCTTGGTGAATATAAAAAAGCAGAAAAGACAAACGTTATTTTAAAAGAAAATTCTGAATTCAATTATGTGTTTATGTTTGATTGTGACGCGTTTTTCTTAAAAAACGATTATGATAAAATATTGGAAATTTTAAAAAGTTTAGAAGAAAAACGTATTGTAACTTTTGATTTGGCAAAATTAAGTGACAGTTCATCATTAAATGTTGTTAAGAACGATAATGTTGATTTAGTCAATGATGATTTTTCTTACGCGTATTCCGGTGATAAAAAAAATGGACCATTAGCTTCAGGTCAATCGGGTGGGTTAGGTGGTGTTTATTTATGTGACATTTCTCTTATTATGGATAATGGAGGATTTGATGAGTCTTATGTTGGTTGGGGTGGAGAAGATGGTGATATGATGGGTAGAATTATGTATTCAAATAAAGAATATAAATTAATACCTATTAGAGAATTATCTCCATTTCATTTATCCCACTTTACGGATTGGGGTAATGAAAAATATTATAAAAGATTTAATGAATAGAATATGAAAAAAGTTAAAATAATTACCGCAATATACACAAACTTAAATGGTACCGAATTAGGTGGTAGACCTAGTCGTGGTGGTCATTATAGATGGAGTTTATTATCGTTATTAAAGATGACTGACGCTGATTTTATATGTTATACATCCGAAGAAGAATTAAATAGTTTAGAACAATTTTTTTACGATGATAATAATGTTAGTCGGGATAAATTACAATTTTCTGTGTTTAATCTACACGATAATGAATTTTCTGAACTTATCAGTAAATATAAGGATATTGAAGGAATTAAACGAGGGGATAGATGTATTGAGATTCAATACATGAAATTTATTTGGTTTTTATCTGAAGATATGTCTTATGATTATTATTTTTGGATTGATGCTGGATTATCTCATTGTGGTTTAATTCCCGGAAAATATTTGATACCGGGAGGACCACATAATAAAGGTTATTATGAGAGTTCATTATTTAACAATAAATTCTTAGAAAACTTAATGGTAAATACCGGAGACAAATTTACGTTGATTGGAAAAGAAAATAATAAAAATTATTGGTCCGGAACAGTGAACCCAATTCATTTTACAGAATATAATAGAATGATTCATATTATTGGAGGTGTATTTGGCGGTAAAAAGGAACTATGGAAACCAATGGTTGACTTATTTAGAGATTATGTTTATAAAGTTTCTGAACACGATAAGAGGTTATACCACGAAGAAGATATTATGACATTAATGTTCAGAAATCATCCTGAATTATTCTATGATTATTATTTTGAAACTTGGTGGCACGAGGATGAAAGAATGGCAGGAACAGATATGGCGGAACACGTTAAAAACAATAAAAGCTTTTACAAAATATTAGAAGAATTAAATGAGTAAGATAACATTAGTAACAGGATTATGGGAAATAGGTAGAGGAAACCTTCAAGAGGGTTGGTCTCGTTCATTCCAACATTATTTAGATAAATTCCAACAACTATTACAAGTTGATGTGAATATGATTATTTTTGGTGACGAAGAGTTAGAAAAATTTGTTTCAGAAAATAGACAAAGTGAAAACACACAATTTGTTCGTAGAAGTTTGTCTTGGTTTAAAGACAATGATTTTTTTGACAAAATACAGAAAATAAGAACAAATCCGGACTGGTATAATCAAGTCGGGTGGTTAACAGATTCAACTCAAGCCAAGTTAGAGATGTATAACCCATTGGTTATGTCAAAAGTTTATCTCTTACACGATGCCAAAATTTTAGATAGATTTAATTCTGAATATATGTTTTGGATTGATGCTGGTTTAACAAACACAATTCATCCGGGGTATTTCACACACGATAAAGTTTTAGATAAATTACCACAATTGGTTAAAAACTTTCATTTTGTTTGTTTCCCATATGAAACCAATTCTGAAATTCACGGATTTAAATATCCTGAGTTATGTGAGTTGGCGGGAGAACCAGTTAAAATGGTTGCTCGAGCAGGTTTCTTTGGGGGAAGAAAAGATGTTATATCAGATATTAACGGTATCTATTATGGGTTAATGAATGATACGTTATCACAAGGTTTAATGGGGACTGAAGAGTCGTTATTTACAATTATGACATACAGATACCCTGAGTTGATTAGTTATTCAGAAATAGAGGGTAATGGATTAATGGGTAAATTTTTTGAAGATTTAAAAAATAACACGACTCAAGTTAAAGAAAGTGTTTTACCAATTAAACCGAATAGTTTAGACACATCAAAAGTTGGGTTATATGTAATAGCATTTAACTCACCTAAACAATTTGAGGTATTAATCCAATCTATGCTAGATTATGATTCTGACTTTATTGATAAACCAAGAAAATTCTTATTAGATAATTCAACCGATTTATCAACAACCCCACGATATCTTGAACTATGTGAACAATATGGTTTTGAACATATTAAAAAAGACAACATTGGTATTGTTGGTGGTAGAGTATTCGTTGCCGAACATTTCGATGAAACTGATTTAGATTGTTATTGGTGGTTTGAAGATGATATGGCGTTTTATCCAAAAAAAGGTGAAGTATGTCGAAATGGATTTTCTCGTTTTGTTGATAATTTATATCAAAAATCTGTGGAAATTGTTAAGAAAGAAAATTTTGATTTTCTTAAATTAAATTATTCTGAATTTTTTGGGGATAATGGTGTTCAGTGGAGTTGGTATAACGTTCCTCAAGATTTTAGACAATCTCATTGGCCGAACAACCCTAAGTTACCGGTTCAAGGATTAGACCCTAATTCACCTAAAACACAATTTAAGGAAATAAAAACACATAAAGGTTTGTCATATGTGTCAGGTGAAATTTATTTATGTAATTGGCCGATAATCTTAACAAGAGAAGGTAACTATAAGTGTTATTTAGAAACAAAATGGGCTCACCCATTTGAACAGACGTTAATGTCTTATTGTTACCAAGAAACTGTTAAAGGAAAAATTAATCCGGGATTATTGTTACTAACACCAACGGAGCACGATAGATTTGAACATTATGACGGTTCATTAAGAAAAGAAAGTTAATATTTGATAATTTGAAGTATTTATAATAAAAACTTTAGATGGATTTTTTTATAAAGAAAAACGCAACATTACCGGTATTAAAATTACAAGTAGTAAAAGATGGTCGTAGTGATTATAACAATTTTATGGAATTGTTGGAATCATCTTCCATTTTTTTCTCTATGATTGATATAGAAACAGGTATCCCAAAAATAATAACAAAACCTGCGGGATTTGTTTCAAAACTTTTTGATGACCCAAATACTCCAGCAGAATACTATATATACTATCAATTCACTTCAACAGATAGTAATAAATTTGGTAGGTTTGAGGGACAATTTTTAATTAAAACAGATGACGGTAATTTAATTCTACCAATTAGAGAAAAATTGTATGTTAATATACAAGATTCTTTTATTGCGGATGATTTAGAGTATATAAATTGTTATACATCGGAATACCCTTGTTGTGTAGTTCCAATCTTTCCAAGTAACACCCCAACAAATACTCCGACGAATACGCCAACACCAACAAATACTCCGACTAACACTGTAACACCTACAGTTACACCAACAAATACTCCAACACCAACACAGACTCTGACAAATACTCCAACACCAACACAGACTCTGACAAATACGCCAACTCCAACACGTAATAGATACGCGTTTATTGTTTTTTCAGGAGCAAACTCATTTGATGCTTGTAACCAAATTAATTCACCATCAATTATTATTTATGGTGAAAAAATATTGTTTGATGAAAATACCATATTTTATGATACAATGGTAGGAAATAGTGTGGGTATATTGACAGGATATTATAATAACTCTCAGATAGTTGTTCAGTTATTATCTGGCGGAGAAATAAACGGTTTCTCATTATGTCCAACACCTACACCAACGGTGACACAAACCCCAACTAACACACCAACTAATACTCAAACTAATACTCAAACTCCAAGTATAACTCCAACCAATACCACTACTCCTACAGAAACACCAACTAATACACCTACTAATACTCAAACTCCAACAAACACATCAACCCCTACAGAAACTCCAACTAACACACCTACTAACACTCAAACACTAACACAAACTGAAACTCCGACAAATACTCCAACACCAACTAATACTCAAACACCAACACCAACAATTGTGAACCCAACAACATTCGTATTATCAAATTGTTCTCCAGATTATTATACAGGATATTCATTATCAGTAGTTTTTCAACCCGGAATTACTGTTTATTCTAATATTGAATTAACAACACCGTTAGTGGTGGTTGGTAGAGTTAACACAATACCTCAAATAGATAGTGTTGGTGGTTATACAATTAATATTAGTGGTGTAGTACAAAATGATTTATCACCTTGTGCTTAAATATAACAAACCCCTTCTTTTTTAAGAGGGGATTTTTTTTATCATTTGACTTACCCAAACATTTCCGATATATTTATAGAAACAAGACAAACCTGACTTATGTCGGAGCCAATATGTCAATCTAAAAAATATAATTATGGTAACACAAGAAGAAATTAAGGCGTTCCTTGAAGGGAACGACCCCGAAGAGCACATAGTTGCTATCGAGTATGATTACGTCACTGACGCAATCTACAAAATCAAAGAAATCCCTGGTCAGGGAAAGATAATCAAAAAAGACACATTTACGGCATTTGCTTGGGTTGGAGACTTGAGAGATTTGAACTTTTATTCAAAATCTAAAGACTTACAAAGAACAGCAATGAAAAAACACGGTATTGTCATTGATAAATTAGAAACCAAAGGTAATGTGAGATTAGAAAAGGGTCTCAAGTTTATGGTTAAATCAATGAGGGGTTACCGTTCACTCATTCAATTTTTTAAAGAGGGTGGTGTTGACCCGTGGGGTGAAAAGACAAAAGGGAAACTAACGGTACTTCCCCCTGTTGAGCAGTTTCTTATTTCAAGAGAGAAAAGATTATTCAAAGGGTATGAAGAATACAACGACATAACCCGACTCGGATTTGACTTGGAGACGACCGCTTTGGAACCAAAGGATGGTCGTATATTTATGATTGGAATTAAAACCAATAAAGGATACCAAAAAGTTATTGAGTGTGCTGACGAAGACCAAGAACGAAAAGGTTTGGTTGAGTTCTTCAACATTATCGATGAACTTAAACCATCAATTATTGGTGGATACAATTCGGCAAACTTTGACTGGTTTTGGATATTTGAGAGATGTAAAGCTCTCAATTTAGATATCAAAAAGATATCTAAATCACTAAACCCGGTAAGACCTATATCTCAAAAGGATGGAATGTTAAAACTTGCGAATGAGGTGGAGAGATTTTCACAAACTCAATTGTGGGGTTATAATGTTATTGACATTATTCATTCAGTTCGTAGAGCACAAGCAATCAATTCAAGTATTAAATCTGCAGGTCTTAAATACATTACTCAATACATTAAAGCGGAAGCTCCCGACCGAGTTTATATTGACCATTTAGAGATTGGTCCGATGTACGCCAAAAAAGAGGAGTATTGGTTAAATGTTGAGAATGGGAAATATAAAAGAGCCGATAATCCGGACTTCAATAATTTAGACACAAGATTCCCGGGCAAATACCTAAAGGTTACCGGTGATAATATTGTTGAGAGATATCTTGATGATGACTTAGAGGAAACGTTGACAGTGGATGACGAGTTCAACCAAGGAACGTTTCTATTAGCATCGATGGTACCAACAACTTACGAGAGAGTTTCCACAATGGGAACCGCAACTCTATGGAGAATGATTATGTTGGCTTGGTCATATAAGAACAATTTGGCTATCCCTGCTAAAGAAGATAAGACTGACTTCGTTGGAGGTCTCTCACGACTACTTAAAGTGGGTTACTCTACCAATGTATTAAAACTTGATTACTCTTCCCTATATCCGTCTATTCAATTGGTTCACGATGTGTTCCCCGAGTGTGATGTTATGGGTGGAATGAAAGGGATGTTAACTTACTTCCGTAATGCTCGTATTATGTATAAAAACTTGGCGTCGGAGTATAAGTCAACTGATTCTAAAAAATCGTTATCATACGATAGAAAACAATTACCGTTAAAAATCTTCATTAACTCAATGTTTGGTGGGTTATCTGCACCACACGTTTATGAGTGGGGTGAAATGAATAGTGGCGAAAGAATTACTTGTACAGGACGACAATATCTTCGTCAGATGGTAAAATACTTTGTTAAACGAGGTTATACACCTTTGGTACTAGATACGGATGGAGTTAACTTTAGTTTACCGGCTGAGGGTGTTGATGACAGAGTTTATATTGGTAAAGGGCTGAATTGGTTAGTTAAAGAGGGACAAGAATACAGAGGTTATTACGCCGACACCGCAGAATACAATGATTTGTTTATGAAAGGTGAGATGGGGTTAGATTGTGATGGAACTTGGGATTCTTGTATTAATTTGAGTAGAAAGAATTATGCCACGATGGAATCTAACGGTAAGATTAAATTAACCGGAAACTCAATTAAATCTAAAAAATTACCACTATACATTGAGGTATTTTTAGATAAAGGTGTGAAGTTATTATTGGAAGGAAAAGGACAAGAATTTATTGAGTGGTATTTTGAATATCACCAAAGGATATACGACCAACAAATACCATTGAAACAAATCGCTCAAAGAGCAAGAGTTAAGTTGTCGGTTGAGGACTATAAAAAGAGATGTACTCAAAAAACAAAGGCGGGTTCATTAATGAGTAGAATGGCTCATATGGAATTGGCAATCAAACACGACTTAAAAGTTTCATTGGGAGATGTTATTAGTTATGTTAATAATGGTTTAAAAGCATCACACGGAGATGTTCAAAAAATCACAAAAAACAACTACACTAAAAAAGAGTTGGATTTATTTACATCAGTTAATGGTATGGAACCGGAAGATAAATCCACCTCAACAATACAACTTAATTGTTATATGTTGGACCAAACTGAAATTGAAAACAATCCTGATTTAACAGGTGAATATAATGTTCCAAGAGCAATCTCAACATTCAATAAGAAAGTTGAACCGTTGTTAATTGTTTTCAATAAGGAGTTAAGAGAAAGTTTATTAATTGCTAACCCTGAAGATAGAGGATTCTTCACTAAGACTCAATGTGAGTTAGTTGGAGGTATACCAAATAAAGAAGGTGACCAAGATACAATTGAAGATTTGTTAACAATAACAGATTTAGAATTAAAGTTTTGGGATAGAGTTGGTGTTAGTTCTGAATACATTTATGAATTGGCCGAACCAGGTTGGGAAGAACATATTAATTAAAACAGAAAAGGTGTCGAATATGACACCTTTTTTTTATTCTAATTTTAATCCATCACTTGATAATATATACCAGTTACCATCAACTCTAAAAAATTCAACAGCAGCACCTCTATCAATAACTATCTCGTCATATTGTTCATCAATTTGACCCATCATAGGTAAAATTAAAACTTTTGTTAATGCCTTGATAACAATATGTTCGGTTGTATTTTGGTCTAAAAGTATTTTACAATAATCAACATCTTTAACTAATATTAATTCTTCACCATTTGTTCTATATTCCGGAATGACAATTGTTTGAATTGCCGGTTGATTGGGTAGGTTAGACATCGACCCGAATAATTTGTTCCCAATTTTTGTTCTTGTTATAAATGTCATATAAATTAAATTACGTATATTTGTCTTGGCATTGCTCTGAACTTTAATTGTTTGTTTAAGTTCTCCGCGATTAACGCCTCTCGTTCCATTACTTTTTCAGGTTTTAATCTTGTTAACCTACCTTCAGCACCAATTAATTCTTCAATTAATTTAGTCTTTTCATCTTTAGCTTCTGTTGCTAATGATTGATAATCCATTGTTAACTCACTATCAGGTGTTTTAATATTACCACTAAATTTACCACGGACTCTTGATAAAGTTTCTTTAACATAAGCAGTAAACCAACGACGAATCCAAACTTGAGCGGGGTTATTTAAATCCACCCAATCAATTCCTTCTAACGGAACATCTGAAGGTAATTTAATAATGTCCGGATTTGATTTTAAACATTTGTCTCTATCTGCAGGACCTACGTCATAATACCAATACCAAACTTTACCTCTTTTCATTGTTGCGTTACCAAAGTCAAATTTACCACCGGGAACTTGCATTAAATGTAACGCTTTTTTACCTTCGGGTAAAGCTGTGATTCTATAAGTTAAGTCACCAGCAATAATTCTTCGTTGAATGTTATTTTCTTGCATTCTTAATAACATATCAAATGCCGGCATCATAAACATTGAACCTGACATACCCATCTGAGAAAAACCACCCGGTCCACCTATACCACCGGCACCTAATGAACCAAAAGTCCAAGGGTCCAATAACATACTATTAAGTTCTGCGGGTGTATACCACATAACTTCATTTATTTCTCTGTTAGCAGGGATTTCATAAATTTGTTGATGAGGAACTAAATCAACATAATCTTTTTTAAGCTCCCAATCACCACCGGCTTGTAATCCAACAATTTTTGAATAAGCGTAAGTGTATCGAGTTTCATAGTCTAAACTTTTAGTTATGAATGCTCTCGATAATGATTGTGTATCTAAATTAAGATTATATAGGGATGTCCATTGAGATTCAATTAACCAATCTTGAACATATTGAGAATAATCACTAATTGACAATTCCATTAAACTATCCATCATTTCGTCTTCGATTTCAATCGAACGAAGTGGTGCACCCAATAAGTGTTTGATTCGTGTGTAAAGTTGGGTTCTTTCCGGTTCTGCAATTCCAGCCATATAGATTTGTTTTTCTATATAAATATCAGCTAAGAGTATAAATTAAATTTTCTTCGGGGAAAACAAAATTACCACCCCATATTTTACCGTTTTTATTATTAAATATTAAAATTTCTTTGTTGTTTTTGGCAAATATCAACCAATCGGTATTATATCTCTTAACGTTTCCTGAACCCATAACAATAGTGTTACCGTCTTCAGTTTTGGTATTTGTAAATGGTTTAATTTGAGCGGTTTTTTTCTCACCATCAATAATTATTTCACAATCAATACCACCAATCATATCTTCACTACTACCAAGTTTACCGACAGCATTTACATTATCTTTACCGAATTGTTTTTTAAGGATTTCAACTGTAGTGTCTTCTCGTTTTTGACCCCAAGCGTGGGTTTGTCCTAATACCATCATAAGAGATTGGAATGTTGATGACTCGGGATTAAAAATTCTGTCTTTATATTCATCAATAACGTCAACAAAACGTTTAACTTGATTTAGTTGTTCAAATGAATTTGAGTTTTGAAATGATATTGGTTGTTGTTTTTGAGATAATAACACTTTATTAACATCTCGAAGTAACACACAAAAACAACTATAGTTTGTGTTTAATTTGTTTATTACTGAACGACCCTCTTGTTCTAAATCGTATATTCCGGACATCTCTCCTTCACCATATTTACCTTTTGCGTAATAGTTGTTAGGGAAGACTTCTCTTAATATATGGTTGATTGAGTTTTTAAATGACTCTTTTACTCTTGGGTTTGTGTTGAATACTTGTCTAATTTCTTCAACTTTGGATGGTGAACATTTTTCAGCTTTTGACTCTGATAAAACTAGAGATATTTTCCTGTCCACTTCATTTTTGTTAATCTCTTCAATTAATAGATTAACCTTGTTTTCTGTATTTTTCATATAGGCTTGTTTATTATGATAAATATCTAAACAACCAAATTAACTCCGGTTGTTTATTTTATTCATAAGTTCTCCGATAAAATCTCCACTTTCAGAGATATTGTCCCCCATCACGGTTCCGATGTTTTGTTTCTTTTGATTTACCATATCGTAAATAATTCCTTCGATTGAGTTATCAAATATTGGGTAGTAAACTGATACCGAATTTTTTTGTCCGTATCTGTATGCTCTATCTTCTGCTTGAGCTAAATCACCCGGAACAAATGATAAGTCATTAATGATTACTGCTTCAGCGGCGGTTAATGTGATACCTACACCGGCAGCTTTTACGTTACCAACAAATACTTTAATCTTTTCATTATCTTGAAATTGGTCAACAGCATATTGTCGTTGAGGTTTTGATGTTGAACCATCTAATCTAACCGCTTGTTTTCCAAAATGGTCGGCAATTCTGTTTAATGTTTCGGTAAAGTTGGTAAAGATAATAACTTTTTTGTCTTGTTCCAAAATATTTTCAGCTAATTCTATGGTATCTTTAATTTTTTCTTCGGCAATAACCTGACGAACCTTCATTAATTTACTGAACTGAACTGTTAAAGATGTTGATTCATCATGGTTCTTATTATACCAATCATAGTATT
>Ga0209230_10000709_pt1 | contig 12998 bp, 13 predicted proteins | sample LakOntMetagenome_FD_187467 | JGI IMG/M metagenome (GOLD analysis project Ga0209230, IMG submission 187467) | Freshwater and sediment microbial communities from Lake Ontario - Sta 18 epilimnion Metagenome (SPAdes) (version 2) | ecosystem: Environmental > Aquatic > Freshwater > Lentic | place... | reverse complement strand
AGGAGCCTTCTTCGCTACAGCTTTCTTAGCGGGGGCTTTCTTCGCAGGAGCCTTCTTCGCTACAGCTTTCTTAGCGGGGGCTTTCTTCGCTACAGCTTTCTTAGCCTTGTTTTTGAGCGCACTAAATACAGCCACAATTGTCCTTTGGTTTTTGTTGCGATTGTTAAGAAATTCTTTTCTTAGAACCGCTCGAAGTGATGTCTATATTATACCGTGAATTGCCGCCGACATTGCCTCAGATTCGACCAAAAAGCCGTCGTGGCCAAAATCTGAAGAGATAGTTACCAACTTTTTCGCCTTTGGAACTAGGTCCGCGATCTCAACCTGAAGTCGAGGTGGGAATAGGCGGTCCGTATCGATGGAAACCACCAGAACTGGAATGGTAATTGCGCGTAAAGCCTCAACCACTCCTCCACGGTTGATGCCAATGTCGTGGGAATTCATCGCCTCGGTCAGTGCAATGTAGGTATTGGCATCAAAGCGCTTAGCTAGCTTCTCGGCCTGATGATCGAGGTAGGACTCAACGGCAAAGCGGCCAGTCTCATCGCCCTGAAGCTCGCGGCCAAAGCGCACGTCCATCTCGGACTCGGTTCGATAGGTCAGATGGGCGATTCTGCGGGCTATTCCCATGCCTGCAATCGGGCCACGATCTTGCTCGTAGTAATCACCGTTATTGAAGTACGGATCACTTTTGATCGCGCGAATTTGAATAGATGCGGTTCCAATTTGATCGCCTGTTGCAACAGCAGATGATCCAATAGTGCAGATAGATTCCACACGATCTGGATGAGTGACCGCCCACTCCAGCGAACGCATTCCACCCAGTGATGGGCCAACAGCTAGCTTGTATTTCTTAATTCCAATCGCATCTGAGAACGCAATCTCAGCTGCCACCATGTCGCGGATCGTGATGGCTGGAAAGCGAGATCCGTAACGCTTTCCATCAGGAGCAATACTCGATGGGCCAGTACTTCCCTGGCAACCACCGATGACGTTGGGACAGACAATGAAGTATTTATCGGTATCGAAGGCAAGTCCTGGTCCGACCATGTTGGGCCACCAACCAGGAACATCTGACCAACCAGTCATAGCGTGCTGAATCAGAATTGCATTATCACCGGCGGCATTAAGAGTTCCCCATGTTTGATAAGCGATGGTGACATCCGAAAGCGTCTGGCCATTTTCCAAAAGGAGAAAACCGATTTTGATAAATTTGCGATCACCAGGGTCGTAACTTTCAAGCCATGCGCCAGTGACATCACTGGTGAGAACTTGTTTAATCGGTAGAGCACTCATGAGAATTCCTTCACGCACTTGCACAGATCAGACTGTGCCTGGTCGTCACCCGGGAGCACCCCACCGCGGTGGAGGGTTGCCGTCTAGTAAGCCGGGGCCATGGTTATTGCTTGCGCAGAACCGATCTAGAACTCGTGACCTAGGCATATCTTAACCCACCGCGGGGTGGTGCAACTAGCGCACTAGCCAAAGATTGCTGCACAGACTTTGGGGTGGAGCTCACTCCGCATCTGCGCGAAGGATTGTGGTGGCCAGCCAGCGCTAAATACACGTTGTAGCAGAAGAGCCAATGAATACGTTGGGGTATCGGCAAAGGCTCGATCGAGTGCGGCTCGGGCTAGTGCACCGTCGCCATATTCGTAGGCGATGGCTGCTGCAAGACAAGCCACTGGAGCAACAAAACCTGGCGGTGCAGAGCGCAGTAAGTGCATCCACATTCTGCGATATCCATCTGCGCTATCTGTGTCATGACTTCCTAAGGCAAAGTCGCGAACCTGAATTTCACTTAAGCGACCTAGAACATGTGCAATCAGATCTTGATCGGTAGAGATGCCAGCTGCGATGAAATCATTTGCAAGATCTATCACTGCAGTGGCACCATCTCGCTGCAGATTATTAAGATCGCTATCAACCGGATCCACATGTGACTTCTGAACTCGCTCTAACCATTGCTCTTCCTGTGCCAAGAGATTTGAACGCACAGATGCCCCTAAATCTGCAAAGGTTGCAAAGGGCATGGGGTGTCCTGCGACAACGCTCTCTGCAGCAATCCGAGTTGAGTCAAGTGGTGGAATAGGCCGACCCTCTGGTGGGCAACATGTGGTGTCATGACAGAGAACCGAACGATATGAACCATCTGCAATGAGAATTGATTCATAGATAGCAATCCCAGCTCGTGAAAGTGCCGCAGTTGTCTGTGCCAGCACTTTGTCACCATCGCTCCTTCCTTGTGGCTGATATGCAACGATGAGCGCACCTTCGGCATCTTCAGCGCTGATATGTCTGGCGCAGAGATCAAAGGCAACCTCGCTCTCATCAATCGGGTAATCGATGCGCATGGCCATTCCCACCGAGTCCTCTTTGATTGAAACTAAAACGAGTGAATCGATTGGGTGGTAGCCAATCAGAAATGGAATTGCTGCGAGAAGGTCATGGGGGCTAGTTAGTGTTGTCATCACTTCTCAATTCTTAAAGCGTGTTGGGGAGTTAACAACTGTGATGGTGACAATCGAGGTTGTCTTGACTGTGCCGGTAATTGCGCGAGTCTGTGCGTTATGTGTATATGTGCCATTCCATGTACTGATCAGAGTGAGCAGATAGGTACCTGGATTTGAGTATGTGTGCTTGATTTTTCCATCAGGAAATGGCCCGCCCACATCTGTTGTCGAAAGGAAAGTGCCATCACCAAAAGACCATGTAAAACTTGGACGAAGGGCAACATCAACAATCTCTCCAACAATCTTGACCTGTGTCATAAACGAGGTTGGTAGATCAGTCCACATAAATACCGGAACACCAACAAGTGGTTCGTACTCTGGTTGGTAGGCGATTCCTGCAGTAGGTAAGGCTTTAATGAGGCGATCATTAAGTGATGCCGTGGGCGCTACTGGTGGCTGAGGAGTTGGAGTGCTCTTCTCTGGGACAGCTTTCTTTGTCACCTTCGGCTTAGGTGGGGCGACCTTTTTCTTAACTGGTGGGACGACTTTTTTCGGTGCGACCTTCTTTGGAATCGCTTTGGCTGTTGGTGCTGGCGTTACTGCCGATGTGCCGCCTTTGCGACCTTCGATGATGATCTTGCCATCTTGCGTGTAAACATCTACACATGCGCTGACCTGGCACTCTTCGGCCAGAGCCGATGGAGCGCTAATTGTTGCGGTGGTGATGAGAATAGAAACGAATGCGAGCTGAGTGATTTTCATGTGGGGCAAGGTAGAAGTCGATTGCGACTAGTTTGGTGCTAGTTGAGCGCTCTGTGGATGGATATGGCAATCTAGGCGCATGGCAGCCCGCGATGGAGATGGATGGATCCAATGCCAATGCGGAAGTAAGCACTGGGGAAAATTTGGTGCCGCAGGAATCTTGATCTTTCGCGAAAACACCGCAGGTGGACGCGAGATATTTCTACAACATCGCGCACCGTGGGTTCATAACGGTGATACATGGGGTATTCCAGGCGGAGCTAAAGATTCACATGAAAGTGTTAATGAAGCAGCTCTACGAGAAGCACACGAAGAGACAGGGATCAATCCAGAGCACTTAACGCCTTTGGCACTCTTTAGCGACGATCACGGTGATTGGCGATATGACACCGTACTTGCAGCTGCTGATCTTCTAATCTCGGCCGACTCCCCGAATGATGAGAGCCAAGAGATGCGGTGGGTGCCAGTAGATGAAGTCACGTTACTGACCTTGCATCCTAGTTTTGCAAAGACGTGGACTGATCTACGACAAGTCCTCGATAATCTGGTCGCACCAATCTAAATCGCTCACTTCGGTATGCATCACAATCACAATCGTTTTTCCTTCATCTCTCATCTTGCAAAAAAGAGCGATGAGATCTGCTTTGCTCTTCTTATCCTGTGAAGCAAGTGGTTCATCGAAGAGATAGATAGGTGTATCGCAAACTAAAGCTCGAGCAATTGCCAGACGTTGCAGCTGACCTCCAGAGAGGGTCAGCACGGATTGATTGACAATCTCACCCATATCGAGCTGAGAAATTACCGACTCCACTCGAGAGAGGTTTTCAATCGATTGCCCCATCTCAATCACCTGCCTGACAGTAAAAGCCAGCCAGAAGACTTGATTTTGTGTAACCACACTTCGTAATCGCGATTGTTCTGCGAGCGAGATTTTCGTGAGGTTATTTCCGCAGAGCGATATCGACCCAGTATCAAGTCGATGATCACCAGCAATTGCACCAATGAGGGTGCTCTTGCCCGAACCATTTGCTCCAACAATGGCTGTAATGGTTCCCTCTTTTACGTCGAGTGAGAGATCTTTTATGACTTGCTGTTTTCCGCGCGTAACTCCCAGGTTGCGAATTTCGATTAGCGCCATTGCACACCGCCTCGCTTGAGAGCCAGAATCAACACTGGCGCGCCAATGAGTGAGATGAGTAATCCGATCGGTAGATCCTGCGGTGGAGCAATACTCCTGGCGGCGGTATCTGCAATGAGCAATATCAACGCGCCGATAACTGCCGCAGCACTGATTAGATAACGATGGCTTGGACCAACTAAGAAACGAGCAATGTGTGGGGCGGCAAGAGCTAAGAAAGAGATAGTTCCCACTTGGCTGACCGAAGTTGCAATTGCAATGGAGAGGATAAGAAATGCAATCAAGCGAATTCTCTGTGGATCTCTTCCACTATGTCGTATCTGTGAATCACCTAAAGAAAGTAGATCTAATTGTGGCGAGAGGGCTCGAGCACTCGCCAAAACAGCTACTGCTACAACTGACAGAACTGCCACATTGGACCAGGTTAGAAGTGAGAGCGAACCCAAAGACCAAAACGTTACTGACCGGACATCACTTCGATCTGCAATTGATATTGCAATACCCACGATCGCAGACAGTGTTGCAGAAACAGCAATTCCAATGATGATTAATTGCAGCGCATTTCGCGCCAGCCAAAATGTGAGAAGTGTGGCAAGTAGCGCTCCGCAGGTTGCCCACGCAATAGAACCGATTGAAGCAATACTTACTGCATTAGTGAGCACGCCAATTACAACACCGAGGGCTGCGCCTGCTGTTGTGCCAAGGAAGGCTGGATCAGCCAATGGATTATTAGTTGAACCTTGTGCAAGCACGCCAGCGATAGCAAGAACAGCTCCAAGAATTACTGCCCCGATGATGCGTGGAGCTCTAATCTGCCAGATGATCTGGTCGCTCACTTCCGTAGATTGAAAATTGAACTTAAGTATCGAAGCCCATACATCGCTGACAGCGGTAGCTCCTAGTGAGAGTGCAAAGAGGGCGATTACGGCCACAAGGAGGGCTAGTAGATAGATCTTTTTCATTGTGAAAGTACTCGCTCTACAGATTGTGCAAGGGCTGCAAGCAGTGAGTATGAGCGAGGCCCAAATGAGAGTAGAAGTGAATCATCAACTGCAACAATTGCTCGATTCTTACCTGCCTGCGTTTGTGCAATTCCAGGTAGCGCAATTAATCCCTCAACCCCACCAACTGATTCCAAGCCTTTGCTCATTACCAAGAAAACATCTGGATTGAGTGTGGCGATCGCTTCGGCAGTCATTGGGGTAAATGGATTCTCAAACTTTTGGGCACCAGCATCGATACCGCCGATTGCAGTGATGAGTGAATCTGTGCCAGAACCTTTCCCGCCGATCAGATACACAGCGCTGCCTCCACGCAAATACAAGAATGCGATGGTCTTTCCCGTTGGAATTTTTGCGATTTCCGTTGTGCTGATCTGCAGCGCAGCAGTGAGAGCTTTCCCGTCATCGACTGCTCCAATCGCTTGTGCGAGCTCACTTACTTTGCGATCGATCTGAGAAAGCTGCCAAGCCTCAGAAATTTTCGTAATGCGGATGCCAGCAGCTTCAAGGACTTTAAGGGCAGATGATGGTCCTGAAGATTCATCAATGATTACTAAATCAGGTTTCAGGGAGAGAATCTTTTCGGCAACGATTTGATGTCCGGATGTAACAACCTCGACAGATTCCAGCTCTGGTGTATCACTTGCCACATCTCTCCCAATGAGAATGTCGAGATGACCCATTGAGGCGATAATCTCAGCGCTGCCATTTGCCAGAGCAACAACTCGTGAAAATTGTGGGGTTTGGCTTGAGCTCACACCTATCGATGCGACGCTATTGATTTGTTCTACAGCTGAGGGTTGAGCGGTACAACCGGTCGCAAGCAACAAAGATGCTGCGGCGATTGCGATCCCTCTTAACTTCACAGGCTAAGCCTCTCAGAATTATGTCGACGGATCTCCCTTGGCTGTCGGCTAAAAAAAGTAAGCCAGAGCCATATATTTCATGTGTGCGAACCCGACTCTTAATTCTTTCGATCGCTGTGGTTATATCCATGCAAACTCCAGCGATCGCTGCCGTCAGTAGCAAGGGATCCAACGGGCAGATTCTCTCGGTAGATAAAACCACCGTCCGTGCGGGATCAATGGTGACAGTCAATGGCAAAGGATTTGATGAGACTGTCGGAATCTATCTCGCGTTCTGCGTCGTTCCCAAAAAAGGTAGCGCACCTACTCCTTGCGGTGGCGGAGTAAATAAGGCGGGAATGGGTGAAGCTTCCTTCTGGATCTCATCTAATCCTCCACCTTATGCAGTGGGCCTTACCGATGAATTCTTACCGGGCGGGAGATTTACGCACACTGTAAAAATCTCACGATTTATTGGCAAAGTAGATTGCCGCAAAGTTAAATGTGCTGTCACCGTCCGCGCAGATCATCTGCGATCAACTGATCGTACCCAAGATCTTTTTATACCAATAACGATTTCCAAGTAACCTCAATACAAGAATGAAGAGAGCCATGAAAAAACATATAAGACCGACACTTGTTTCGATCACTCTTGCATCATTACTCTTCGGATTCATCACTGCACCGAGTGCCCAAGCTGAGACCTTTGCCTTCACAAGTAGTCCACTCACCAATCTCAACCCAGCGGGCGCAACAATCAACGGTGGCTTTACTAAGTTCCCTGCAGGTAAGGGTCTCTATATTCAACAATGCATTGAACCGGTTGCAGGTGCGCGTCCGACAATCTGTAGCAGCACAGTTCAGGTCTGGGTCTCGGACTCAGGCACTCCTGGAACCGTGAAACCAACATCAGGAATCTCTATTTCACCCACAACCATCATTACAAGCAGCGCTGGTAACGCTGACTGCACAAAGGTAACCTGCGGACTCTTCTTCAGAGTTGATCGTATGGGACCAACTGATTTCAGTGAGGATAAGTTTCTTCCTATCTCCTTTGCAGCAGGTACTGCCGCACTGGCACTGGCTTCAGATAGCTTCACCGTAACCGCTGATGGCCAGGTACTCACGAGAAATGTCGGATCAAATATTTCGTATAGAAAAGCACTCAAAATTGTCGCTACCACCCAATCTGGTTTGACTGCCGAAATTACTTCGGCAACACCTGATTGCACATACGCGGCAGGGATCTTCACTGCACTTAAGGGAAGTGGAGTCTGTGCCCTCAGTGTTAGCACACCGGGAAACGCGACAACTGCGCCAACATCTGCCAGCTACCCGTTCTTTGTTGGCCTTGGTGAGCAGTCAATTGCATCGATCGCGACATCGATAAAGGCAGGAAAGAAGATCACACTTCCTACGGAAACTTCATTCGGTGAAAAAATTACTTATCGAACTTCTAGCAAGAATTGCCAGGTGAGTAAGGGCATTCTAAAGGGAATCAAAAAAGGCTCTTGTGTAGTTACTGCTAATGCTGCCGGTAAGGTCAACTTGTGGAAACCATTAGTCCGCAATTTTTCAATTCCGGTGAAGTAAAGTAGTTAGCGCTACAACGCCTTTAAGCCAGCGACGATAAAGTTTCGCGTAGATTCAATCTCGCTCGCAGAATCCATCCCAGCTTCGATTCTTCGCGTCGCACTCTCGGTCGACGCGTGAATCAGCGCTAGTGCCTGACGCACATTTCGAATACCAAGTTGGGATAAAGGCGCACTAAGTGGTGCGAGCATCTTCCTATGTGCAATACCGATCTGGGTCGATCTTTCGGCAGAAAGTTCGAGAGTGCTCAGTGCGCGAGCGAGCAAGTGGCGACCGTCTGCGACGTATTCCAACGAGCCCTCAATCCATGACGTGATTGCCTCATCAGGAGTGCTGGCTGTTGCAACCTTCTCGGTGAGGTAATTGGTGAAGTTGTTAAGTTCATCGGTGATGAGTTCTGCAACAATCTCACTGCTACTCGAAAAATATTCATAAAATGATGTACGCGATAATCCTGCGCGCGCTGCAACGGCAGAGACCGTCACTGAGGTTGGACCGTTCTCGAGAGCTAGAGCTGAAGCTGCATCCAATAACTGTGAGCGTCGCCAAGCACGCTGCTCAACCAAGGTAGATGCGGTGATCTTAGGCATTGGCTCTGACTCCCCTCACTGTGGAATTCGATCAGTTGGAGGCTACAACAAAGTACGGATGGGTGCAGAATTTAATCGGTTAATCCCTGGCTCAACCTGCGAAGTGAGTCGCGCACCACACTCTTATCCGAAGTGCGCCAGAGCGGCGGCATCGAATTCAGTAGGACGCTCCCGTAGCGTTTAGTCACAATGCGCGAATCGAGTATCGCAACTACTCCGCGATCATCAATGCTTCTAATCAGACGCCCAGTGCCCTGTGCAAGTAAGAGCGCAGCCCGCGGCATTGAGACCTGCATAAATCCACTACCGCCTGCTGCATCTGCTTGTGATGAACGAGCAGCCATGACAGGTTCATCGGGGCGTGGAAATGGAATGCGATCAATAGCAACCAAGATGCAGGAATTGCCTGGCACATCAACGCCCTGCCAGAGCGACATGGTGCCAAGCAAAATAGATGTTTCATCCTTTGCAAATCGTTCAACTAATGGACCGACGGCGTCTCCACGCTTTTGTGTGATGATCGTTATCGGAAGTTCTTTCAAGACATCGCGCAAGTGAGCATCAGCTGCCTCAACTCCGCGCCAGGAACTAAAGAGAGCCAAGGTGCGACCGCCTGCTGCATCTATCAATTCACCGAGTTCGGTCAGTACTTCTTTACTCGGACCATCGCGACCGGGTTCGGGAAGATGTTTAGGAAGATAGAGGACACCTTGTGCTGCAAAATCAAAAGGTGAACCGACATCCAAGGTTTGATAATTAGAGGGATCAATCTCTGCTTCCTCATCATCGCTCTCATCTTCTGTCGATGCACCAGGAGTCAGAAAGCCCAGAGATCGTGCCATCGCATCAAAACCATTTCCAACAGTGAGGGTCGCCGATGTCGCAATGACGGGAGTCTTCGTCAGTAAATTCTCGCGCAGTACTTCAGAGACTGAAAGTGGTGCCAGATATAGAGAAGAGAAGGTTGGCTCATACCAGAGCACATGCGATGAGCCCATCTTCAATAACTTACCGACAGTTGTGGTGATCTCTGTAACCGCACCTTTTACGCGCGCACGTTCTGCAATTGCATCGGGATCGATAATCTCTTCATCTGCACGTAACGCGTCAGTAATTGCAGCTCCGGCTTCGCGAACTTTACGCACAGGCGCTTCTAAAATACTTGGAATCTCTTCTAATCGACCTAGCGCTGCAAAATCACCTTTTACAGTATCGCCATAATCTGCCATTGCGTCATGAAAATCATCGGCCGCCTTGGTAAATGCATCGCTGAGCTTGCCTGGCATGTGTTTGCGTGCCATCGCAGCCGCTCGTTGCACACGACCTGATGTGAGTTCTTCTGTCACAGCTTGGGTTGTGCGATCCATAAACTCATGGGCTTCATCCAAAATCACAGCATCGCGCTCAGGCAAGATGGGATGTGAATCAACAATCTCAATAGCCAGCAGGGTGTGATTTGTGACGACTACATCTGCGAGTTGCGCCTTAGCCTTCGCATTTACTGCAAAGCATTGTGAGCCATATGCACAGTTATCTGCACCAACACATTCTCGCCCCGATGTTGAATTTGCCAGCCACACACGGCGATCGACATCTGGAGCGTCGTCGCGATCACCAGTTGCACCCTTGGATTTTGCCCAAGCAATAAGTCGCTGCGCATCTTTCTCCAAATACGAGGTTTCCAATACAAGTTCGCTATCTGGGTCGACCTCTTCACTGTTCATCTTCTGCAAGCAGATGTAATTGCCCACGCCTTTATAGATTGCGTAGGTGATCTCACGGCCAAGTTCTTTTTCAAGGGCTGGAACTACTGCAGGTAAATCTCGTTCGACGAGTTGGCGCTGTAGAGCAAGCGTTGCAGTAGCAACTAAAACCTTGCGACCATGGACAAGAGCTGGAATCAAATATGCAAGAGATTTTCCAGTGCCGGTGCCCGCTTGCACCATGAGGTGATGTCGATCGGTGAGTGCGCTAGAGACCGCCTCTGCCATCTCAATCTGTCCCTTGCGCGGTGCTCCCCCAATGGCGGCGACGGCTGCATCAAGTGCTGCTCGTGTTTTTGCTGCCAGATCGCCCATGTTCGCACCTTAGCGAAGGTTTGATATAGATGACTGCGATTGTGGGCAAAGGTTCGCGTAGGTTTCCCCCAAAAACACACTGGCCATGCTGGCACGCCGGAAGTACGATAGAACAATGCGTATTGCTCGAGTTGGAAACGCTGGGCAAGAAAAACCTGCTGTCGTTAGCACAGATGAATACATCCTTGTTGATTCGCTGATTGACGATTGGTCGCGTGAGAGTCTAGAAGCTAGCGCCTTGGCCATAGTTGCTGGTGCGGATCTTTCAGGACTTCCTCGCGTTGCAAAGGGCTCCACGCGTATTGGCCCTCCAATTAACCGCCCAACAAAAGTGATCTGCGTCGGCCTTAATTATCTTGGCCACATTAAAGAGATCAATGCAGAGACCCCAGCAGAGCCTGTGATTTTTATGAAGTCCCCCGATAGCGTTGTAGGACCAAACGATGACATCGTGATTCCACCCAATAGCCTTACGACTGATTACGAAGTGGAGCTCGCGATTGTTATCGGAAAGCGTGCACTCTATTTGAATTCACCAGAAGATTCGAAGGCGCACATTCTTGGTTACACCATCTCGCAGGATGTTTCTGAGCGCCACTGGCAGATTGAACGATCTGGGCAATGGGTAAAGGGAAAGTCATTTCCTACATTCAATCCCATTGGGCCCGAAATCGTGACAGGTGATGAGATTAATCCAAGCAACCTACGCTTATGGTGCAGCGTCAATGGGGTTATGAAACAGGATTCGAATACAGATGATCTTCTCTTCGGAATCGATCACGTTGTCTGGTACATCAGTCAATTTATGGAACTCTTCCCAGGAGATGTCATCAACACTGGAACTCCATTTGGCGTCGGACTTGGACTCAAACCGCCCGTCTATCTAGCGGCAGGTGATGCGATCAAGACTGGCATCGAAGGTATTGGGGAAATCTCAAATAACTGTATTGCGTACAAGCATCGATGAGCGAGGGAAATTAATGAGCGAAGAATTCAAAGGGCTAGCCGCGGTTGTGACGGGTGCAGGTTCAGGCATTGGCTTGGCCGTAGCCGAACACTTTCACCAGCAAGGCGCAAAGGTATTTGGCCTAGATCTTCAAGAAGGATCAATGAGTCCATATGCGCATTTCATTTCTTGCGACATTGGGGACCCAGCAAGTGTAAAGAAGGCATTTATCGAATTGGCGCAGCAGACGCAGGTCATAGATATTCTTGCAAATAACGCTGGAATCGGAGCGGTAGGAACAGTTGAGGATGCCACAGAAGAAGAGTGGCAACGAGTACTCAGCATTAATGTCATCGGAACTTCACGCGTGAGCGCAGCCTCACTGCCAATGCTTCGCAAGAGTAAATCTCCAGCGATTGTAAATACATGTTCCATAGCTGCTACGGCAGGGCTTCCAAAGCGCGCTGTCTACAGTGCGAGCAAGGGAGCGATTATGTCTTTGACTCTTGCCATGGCTGCTGACTATGTAAAAGAGGGAATCCGAGTGAACTGTGTTAATCCAGGTACTGCAGATACACCCTGGGTGGCGCGTCTTCTATCTCAGAGCCAGGATCCAACTACAGAACGTTCAGCACTTGAAGCTAGGCAGCCAATGGGGCGTCTTGTCACTGCGCAAGAAGTTGCGAGTGCAATTGCTTATCTGGCAAGTCCTCGACAAGCATCGACTACTGGAACGATCCTCGCAGTAGATGGTGGCATGCAAGGTCTGCGTCTTCCCAAGTAATCAGCTGGTTAACAATTACTGAGCAACAATGTGAAGTAGCGGTTGGCCCGATACATATCTCGCCAATTGCTCTTCTACCAACTTTCGCCCACGCGGTGTAAATGCTTCGCTATCTCCCCCAACGTGCGGAGTGATGATCACATTCTTCGCACTCCATAGTGGGTGACCTGCTGGAAGTGGTTCGGGGTCTGTGACATCAAGACCTGCAGTGATTCGTCCTGAGTTGAGTTCGGCAATCAACGCATCAGTATCAACAACAGCTCCACGTGCAACGTTGATGAGTGCTGCACCAGTTTTCATTGCAGCTAGTCGCTGGGCGTTCATGAGGTGACGAGTCTGATCGTTGAGTGGAACGATCAAAATAATCACATCAAACGTTGGAAGCAAGCGATCAAATTGATCAAATGTGAGTGCTCCATCTTTGCCAGATCGGGAGAAGGCAGTGACTGTGACTTCAAAATTAGCAAGCATCTTGCCAATCATCTTTCCAATGTTTCCGTACCCAACAATTGCTACATTCGAATCTGTGAGTGAGGCTTTTCTTTCGTGTCCCCACTGCTGCGCCGCTTGGTCGAGTGCAAAGGCAGCAAAGCCGCGGCGGGAAGTGATCGATAATGCAATTGCTAACTCTGCAGTGGATGCATCATGAACGCCTGCTGCATTACAGAGAGTGACGCCATCGGGGCGAACTTTCAGAACATCATCAACTCCAGCATTCGGTGATTGAATGACTTTTAGGCTCTTCATATCTGGAATTACTGCAATTGCCGCTGGTCCACCCATGTAACGTGGAACGTAAATTTCGACC
>Ga0209230_10000707_pt1 | contig 13015 bp, 14 predicted proteins | sample LakOntMetagenome_FD_187467 | JGI IMG/M metagenome (GOLD analysis project Ga0209230, IMG submission 187467) | Freshwater and sediment microbial communities from Lake Ontario - Sta 18 epilimnion Metagenome (SPAdes) (version 2) | ecosystem: Environmental > Aquatic > Freshwater > Lentic | place... | reverse complement strand
GTTGACAGTAATCATAATATTACCATTTACGGCCCATTAACCGCTTCACCTGCTACTTTTATTATTGGTGACAGTGCTGTAATAAATGGCGATCTTATCGGTGGTGCAACTCCTGCTGATGACTTGACTATCACCGTAGACAGTCTAGAAAATGTTAGTATAGACCTAACTAAAACTATCAACAAACTAACAAACGGTGAGTATAATCTAGCAGATGGTGTTGAAGGACAGATCATGTATTTGGTTAGACAGAGCGGAACTACTTCTGATAATGTATTAGTAAATGTGGATAGCAGTGACGGTGCTAGTCCACTGAAACCTTTTAGAATTAATGCCGGGTTTGCTGATGTTGATAATACTGGAATCTGTACGCTAATCTTTACAGACGGTACTTGGAAACAAACTGGCGGTAATTGGGATTAATCATGGAACTAATACTTATAACACTCTTAATGACACACTTGACAATCGTGTCGGTTACACTTTACCTACACCGTTGTCAGAGTCATAGAGGTGTAGAGTTTCATCCTGTACTAGCACACGCTATGCGTCTCTGGTTGTGGTTAACTACTGGTATGAATACTAAACAATGGGTGGCTATACATCGCAAACATCATCAGACAACTGATGTTGAAGGCGATCCGCATAGTCCTCATGTGTTTGGTATTAAGACAGTAATGACTACAGGATGGTACTTGTACAACAAGGCTAGTAAAGATGCTGACTTTGTTATGAAGTACGGCATGGGCACTCCTAAGGATTGGATTGAACGCAAGTTATACACTCCTCACACACGCTTAGGCGTTGTGCTGATGTTGCTTATCGACCTAGCATTATTTGGGCCGTGGGGTTTATTAGTGTGGGGAGTACAGATGATATGGATACCATTCTGGGCTGCGGGTATGATTAACGGACTTGGACATTGGTGGGGTTATCGTAATGGTGAAACTAAAGATCACAGTCGCAACATTAGTCCTATTGGCATTGTTGTAGGCGGTGAAGAACTACACAACAATCATCATTTAGACCCAGCAAGCCCTAAATTCAGCCGCAAGCCATGGGAATTTGACATTGGCTGGATGTATATTTTAATTCTAAAAACGCTAAGGTTAGCTAAAGTCAAAACCAGCTAAATACTAGAAATAGGAACGAGACATGAGCATTCAGTACGTATATATTGGCACTAATCCAAATGATGGCACCGGCGATGATTTGAGAACCGCTTTCTTAAAAGTAAATGATAATTTTCAGCTATTAGCTACTATTGGTGGTGAAACCAACATAGGTGCAAACTTAGGCGGTGCAGGCGGCGAAGTGTACGCTGGAAAAACAAATGAGACACTGAACTTTAGAACCATTGCTGAAGGTGATGGTATTGGTATTAATCAGTCTGGCAATGTTATCACTATACGAAATACTGCCACTACTCCTCCTACACTCACTAAAGTATTTGATGATAGTGGAAATTATTACGAAGCTCAAGCACCAGGCGGTAATATTAAGATTTTAGGCAGTGGCGCAGTTAGTACACAGCTAACCGGTAATGAATTAATTATTACTGGTATTTTTGCATTATTTGATGACACTACTCCAACACTAGGTGCAAATTTAAATCTAAATGGTTTTGATATTACTGGCACTGGGGATTTATCTCATGTTGGTACTATATTAACTGACGGGTTGACCGTTGGACGCAGTAGCGGTCCTGGCGACTTCCCAAGTATAACTTTACTTAATGGATCGCTAACGGTTAAATCAAATACAGTATTAGCCAGTGTATCAGCAACTACTGTGGCTGCTTCTACTTCAGTCCAAGCTCCAATTTTTAATGCAACGGGCAATGGGTTTTACGGAACATTAACTGGACCTAGTAATGGCACACATTACGGAAATCTCGCTATTAAAGGTGACGGTGTCCCTGATATTATAGTGGTCAATACCGCTTCTGATCCAGCAACAATTACTGGCGTTCATGTTGGATCATTTAGTGGATCAATTACTGGTTCACTGCAATCTGGTGGCTTAGATCTAAACTCTAATAATATATTTGGAGTTGGTACTATCTCAATTACTGGTTCACAGTTAGTAGGCAATGTGCCGTTAGTGGCTAACGCAAAATATCATCCGCCAGCTCTTGCATTTAATCAAGTACCTACAATTAGCAATAGTAGTGGTGCAACACTACTTACAATGGAATTGCAAACAAGTAGTCTAACTGATACATTGAGATTAAGATCAGTTAGTGCTGACTCAGATCAGTTAGCACCTAATGGCTCCGTTATTTCGTTTGAATCAGTTAACACGAATTCTAACCCATTAACCCCTGGTGATCAACCAGAATACATACTACATGGCAAAGCAGGTATTGTTACATATGATGAATACGGTATATTCAGTGGCGCCAATCCAAGCCCAACAAATCATAGTACGTTTGTGGTGCAGGTTAGAGCAACTGAGGTGCCTGGTACTCCATATTTAAGAGATGTGATCGTTGCCAGAGGTAATGGTAATTTAACGTTGGGATTGATTGATTTAATTGACTCCAAAATTTATCCGTCAAAACAGTATAATAATACACTCGACATTGTTGAGGACGGTTTTAACGACTTAATTCTTACAACTAACCGTAGCACTACCTATGTTAACTTTTACGGAGATTACGATCCACTATTAGGTGCAGGATCTGCTCAAGGTGGTTACAGTTTGCCTAAGGCAATTGGTACACCTGGACAAGTGTTAGCCGTTAGAACTCCTGACGGTATCAATCCAAACAACTTATTAGAATGGGTAACTGCTACTGGTGGCGGTGGTGGTGGTGGTAGCACTACACTGTTAGCATTGACTGATTTCCCCGATACTTACCCAGTTGATTCAGGTGGCAAAGTCGTAGTAGTGAAATCTAATTTAACAGGCGTAGAATTTACTAACTCAATAACAGCATCACTAATTGGTAATGTAACTGGAAGTGTAACTGGTAATGCTAGCACTGCAACTGCACTGCAAACTACAAGAACAATTAACGGAAAGAATTTTAATGGAACACAGAATGTTTCATTAACCACTGCTGATATAAATGAGGTTACTAATTTATATTTTACTGACGAGAGAGCAAGAACTGCTATATCAGTTATAGGCGGAACTAGCCTAAGTTATAATTCTCTCACTGGTGTTTTTAATATTCAAGAATCTTCTATCAATGTTATTAATACGTTAGTGAAACGTAATGGAACTGGCGGAGTTGAATTAGGGTTAGTTAAAGTCACAACTCTAGAAAAGAATACTACTGATACTGCTATTACTATTAATAGCCGAGTTGAAACTGACAGTGTTATTGCATCCACTGCGGACATTAGTACAACTGACACATTATCTGCTGGATATATTAATTTAACTGGTACTGGTGACCAAACAATTGCATCATCTGCTAAAATTATACTAAGTCCTGGAACATCAATTGATGTCAGTGGAAAGAAGATTATCAATTTACCAGTAGCGGCTCCAACATTAGATACTGATGCCGCATCTAAAAAGTATGTTGATGACACTGCAAATGCTGTTTATGATGCTAGTTTACAGAGTTTTCCAATTACGGGCGACACTGGAGGAAGTTTAAGCGTAATTAAAAACACTACGCTAATAATTTCTGGTAGTTCTAATATTAACACATCAACAACAATTAATGGTGTTCAGGTCAGTTTGAAATCAACTATCTCAGGTGTGTCTGTTAGTGGTAACTTTCCAGTATCAGGTACATTAACTGCCAACGTGGTTAAAGCAGGTAATTTAAATATTACTAACAACGAAATACAGCAAACAGTAACAGGTAATAATTTGAATATTGTACCTGGAAGTAGTGGTGGTTCTGTTATTGTTACAGGTGGCGATTTTAAATTAACTACTAACAGTAGGTTATTTGTAACAGGTACTAACATTGTAGAAATAGCTGCCAATTCTTTAGAATTAGAAATAACTACCACAACACCAACTACATTTGTTAGAACACTGAACTGGGTTGATGACTCTGCAGGGTTGGCCTATGCATTTATGAATGACGGCACACAAGGACAACACAAAACTATCATAATGCTTGATAGAGGAAACTATGGTAACGCATTAGATACTAGACCTAGATACCTTGTATTAAGAGGCAAATTTAATGGTGCCTCACGAACTATCAATATTGCGGCATCTGATCCAAACGGTTCAAGTACATTTATTTTCTTGGATGGCTTTTGGTGGAGAACCGCCAACGTGGCGTAAAATATGTTAAGACCAATTTGGAATACACTACCAGGATCAATTGGAACAATTACTGCTGGGTCTAATGTGTTAATTACATTAGACGCCGCAAATACTTCTGCTATTGAACTAATATCTAAATCTTTACCTGCTGGACTAAAATTAAATAGTTCAACTAAAACTATCACTGGTATTTGTCAAGACTTAGGTATTGATAAAACTTACGAATTTGTTCTAAGAGCCAGTAACACTACTGGTGTGAATAATAGTAAAGTGATTCAAGACAGAACATTTAATATTACAGTTACAAGTGATGCTAGACCTATTTTACTTGATCCAGAAGGCACACTAAACTTAGTTAATGCTAGTGAAAACTATGTATTGAATAAAAGTACAGTGTCATATCAATTTACTGCATCGTCTACTGCAATACCAGCTGGACAAACTTTAAAATTTTATATCGAGGAAGGCAGAGGTCAATTGCCCCCAGGATTAAAAATAACTCCTGACGGATTATTGTATGGCACCATTGATGACGACTTAGACTTAGATTACACCGCAGTTCAGGGAACATACGACAGAGATTATTACGATATGAATCCGTATGATTACAGTTCAAATATCGAGCCTGCTCGCGGAGTAGTAACTGTTGCACAGGGAAGAATTGATACCACATCTGTAATTTATGGTGGTAATGGATACTTATTAGACCCTGAAGTAATTATTGGCGGATCAATTAATACTGTTACAGTTGTGAATAAAGGCGAAGGGTACACCGTAGCTCCTTCCGTTGTATTCAGTCTAAGTCCAGTTACAGGCGGCGTTACAGCTACAGGGTACGCACAGATGGAATCTGATGGTGCTGGCGCATTACGTATTGCTGGCATTGTTGTTACTAATTATGGAACGGGATACACAACTGCTCCTAATATCTATTTCAAAGGTCAGAATACTGGGTCAGGTGCCGAAGCAGTAAGTACATTAAGAACTGGGTCAGGTGCTGAATTGGCGGCTAGAGTCAGTAACGGATCACTAGTTGCATTAGATATTATTAATACGGGATCTGGTTATTCAGTTCCTCCAATTATTAGCTTTGGTTTACCTACTGCAGGATCAAAGATTATTTCTAAAGTTTATAAATTTGCATTAACTGTTTCCAACGGCGAAGAAGTTGATACAAAAACTTATACAATATTAGTTAAGAGTGAAGACTCGTTGCGTGTTGACACTACTTTTATTAGTTCTGACACGTTTGACTTTGACACTAGTAAGACTTATGTACAAGCTCCAATTTGGCTAAGCCCAACTAAACTGCCAGTTATTAAAGGTGACAACAACTTTATCTATAATTTAGAAGTTTTTGATCCAACACCTAATATTGGTAAAGTTTATTTTAGTTTAATGGACGTAAATTTTGATGGAACAGAATCAAGTTTTGGTCCTTCTAACGAAATTAAAAATGCTGTTGCTTATACAATTACTGCAATTGAATTAACTAGACCTGCTAAAATTACGTTAGCACAATCGCAAGTATTTAAAGATGGCGATAGAATTAAGTTAACAAATATTACTGGTACAACCCAATTAAACAACGGGATATTCTATGTCAAAATTATTGATGGATTTAATTATAGTTTGTATTCAGACAGATTATTAATTAATGCAATTGACTCACTTTTATATAATCCCTTTACTGGATTTGGAGAAGCAAGATTTGTTTCAACATATTTGAACTTAGACAGTGACGGCGGGGAAATTAATGGCTTCATTCCTTACCAACCTGCAATTACTAAGATATACAATTTTACAATAAAAGCAGTACGTGTTATTGACAATGCTGAAGTTGCTAGCGTGTTTAAGCAATTTGAATTAACCGTTAAGGGCAACATAGAGGGAGAAATCACATTCACAAGTCCTACTTTACTAGGAACATTGCAACCAAACGAACAATCGTTATACGAAGTTGTTGCGTCCTCGACTATACCATCTGGGTCAATTGTTTATTCTTTAATACCAGGATATGGAAAAACATCCATTGTAAACTATATAGAACTAGACTTTGTTGAACAAAACGGAAATGTTTTTGTTGAGGGTTATGGATTAAACCCAAACATTACTTTTGAAAAAGGTCAAACTTATAAGATTAATGTTTCGTTAAGTACATTTACAATGAGTTTTAAGAACTTTGATAATAGTTATTTTAATATTGGTGTAAGACATAGTAGTGGTGCAGTAGAGCAAGCTGCCCAAGAAAAATCAAGCGGGTATTATATCTTTACTCCTCCTTACAACGAGTCAACGGCACTTAGAATAGTTTATACAAATATTAAACGTGATGGTTTAATAATGTCATTGAAGAAATATGACTCAAATACTAGATTATGGCAAGAAGAAGTATTGCCAGCAGTGTTTGACGAGTATGAAGCAAACACATATTTTGAATCTACATTGTTTAATAAAACGCTAGTACAGGGCAACAGTTTAACTACAGAAGATGACAAGTGGGTTAAAACTCCTAATGGTAGCACTGCTTTTGCATTGTTCTTAGATAGAACTATTGTACAACTACAGATTAAAAAATATAATCCTTCAACCTTTGTTTGGGATCTGCAAAACATTACAACTACTAAACCATCAAATCCTGCTAACGGTGCAATGTGGTTAGATTTGGATGAAAGTAATTATGGTCTATTAGAATTTAGGTATGTTGGACTTAGAGGAGTTTGGACTCCATTCAAACCAACGTTAGTCACAGCTATTCCAAATAATAGTGTTGGGGTTAATGGCAACTATTTTATGTTCAATGATGCTGGCACGTTGAAAGTATTAAGAAAAATAAATGCAACTTGGAAAGTGTTGCAAAGACTACCAAACGGAGTTAAGGCAGCATATGACCCGAATGTGTTCTTTACTACTCACTACCGTAACGAACCAACGACTAATTTGCAGTATGATGTATGGTTCAAATATACATCAATATACAATGGTAAACATGCTGAAATATACAGTAGTTTAAAGAGTTTAGACAGTTTACCAACTGAATTATCTATCAGTTTAAGTGGTGATATTATTGGTCGTATTAGTCCAAACACTGCTAGTACCTATAAGAGTTTTTATACAAATAACAGACTGTATTTGGTTAATGATGTTGTTACTGTTGATAACAATTTATACATATGTGTCAGTCAATACAGAAGTGCAGGAAATTGGCTTGGAGAGAGTGCGAACTGGCAACCATATTTCTTTATTAAAAGAGTTGTTACTAGTATTGACGTAAACACATACTCATCTTCTAAATTCAGTATGCTGGTAATGACGGTGCTGACAATACAACTATAGATAAATTATTTAGATTTAGAGTACGTGCTAGAGATACACAAAATGTTGGCTTTATTGACAAAGATTTTAATATTGAATATATTGCGTCGACCAGTATAACACTAACAAATGTTTACTTACAGCCGTTTTTAAATAAAGAAAATAGAGACAAATATTTTAATTTTATCACTGACCCAATTGTATTTCCGCAAGACAGCATATATAGATCTGAAGACACTGCATTTGGGGTTCAAAGAATTCCAAAAATGTTATTATTAGGCGGAATCGAAAGTACTACTGCTGAGAGATATGCTAGTGCTGTTCAACGCAACTATTATGATAGACCTTTATATTTTGGTGACGTTAAGGTAGCAATTGCTAAAAACAATAATAATATCGAATATGAAATTATATACGTTGAAATCAATGACCCTTACGAAATTGGAAACTCTAGTGTTGCAGAATCTATCAAACTAGATTTTGAGTATGACCCATTAACGGCTGATTACACTAAAATAAGAATGGATACTACTACCACAGGAATTGACGACACTGGGTTAGATACTATCTATCCAAGTAGTATTACATTGATGCAAAAAGGTCTCGAGAATGTAAGCTCGCAAAAAACTGAAAGTGTCTTAACTATTCCAGTTTATGACGGTCCATATATTCAAGGCGAAGCACAGGGCTGGGGAACAATTGCCCTTGTAGACACTGTAACAGTTACTGAAGACTGGGGGCTGGTTAACGAGCGTGTTGCTATAATTGACGACTTTTTAAGTGTCATAGAAACACTGAGTAAGGATGAAAAATATAGACCATTATGGATGAATACTAGTCAAGATGGTACAGGTAATATCGTTGGATATGTTAAAGCAGTTCCAATCTGTTATTTGAAGCCAGGACAAAGTGCAAAGGTATTGCAGTTAATTCAGAAAAGCAACTTTGACTTTAAATCTTTAAACTTTACAATTGACAGGATTATAATTCAAAACCCTCAGGGAGAAACTGGGGATAAATATATTAAGTTTATTAACAGGGAAATCATATGACAGCCGTAAGCGCAATCGTATTCAGCACAATTAACGAAAACTTTCCAACAGCTGGTCAAGATAACGACAGCCAAGGTTTTAGAGATAATTTTGCTAGAATCAAAACAGCATTGGGCACTGCCCAAACTGAGATCACGTATCTAAATTCAAATGCAGTTGATAAAACTGCAAACAATGACATGGGTAATAATACCCTAAGTAATTTAATTTTAAAAAATTATGGAGTTAGAAGCAGTTCAGATGTAAACTCTGCTGCCACAACTAACGTGATTACATTTGGTGAGTTTCAATACAAAAAGTATGCAGTGAATAATAGTGCAAACACTTTCCAAATTGACAATTGGCCTGTGGATTGTTATGCTGAAATTCGTTTAGAAGTTATTTCTTCTTCTGGCACAAAGCGTGTACAATTTCAAACTGGTGTTATCAACAATAGTTTAGGTAGTCCTACACAATATTTGCACTTGGGTGCAGGATTTGGGAACAATACATACGTTGATTGTGAACGTGAATCAAACAGCAAAATTCAAAGATATGTGTTTAGAATATCAAGTCCAGATGGCGGTATTAACACATTTGTTGAATTAGAAGATGTGTACAAACAACAAGCCACAGTATAATGCATCCATTACAAATCGATATGTCCACTCTAACTGACAGTGTTATAGAAGAGAGGATAAGAGAATTAACAAAAAAATACTCTACTATAATGAGAGTAAGTCCTTCTGCTAGCGGACAATTGTTAATGCTTTTAGAGGACTATCGATTTGAACAACAAAGTCGACAGATGAAACAACAAGAAGCCATGTCCCAGCAATTGGGCGATGATTATGATGGCTTAATTAATGTTGGTTGACATTTAACAACAAACACTGTATAATGCATTGATGCATATAAATTCCTATGGACAGGTCATTAGGAGTGAGAAGGAAGTTCTCGAACTACTTTATCAAAATCCAGACCTAAATATTAACCAAATTAATTTTGATGATATTGCGTCTGTAAATAGGTTTAACCATTCTGCGAAATTATGCAACGTAGATTCGCAAATCTCCCACAACAATACTGTAACTATCAGTCTCGAAGAATTTGATAAAATAAATCAACAAACTTGGTTTATTCCTGACGAATATCAAAACTTTGATATTGAGACTTGGTTATATGAACAATGTCAAACTGAGGATTCTTTTTTTCGAGTAAAAACAGAATTAGACCTTTTCAGTCAATATAAAATGAATAAGATACTGTTCATTGCCAAATATCTTGTGGATGAATTTAGAAAGCATAATATCGTATGGGGTGTAGGAAGAGGAAGTAGTGTAGCCAGTTACTGTTTGTTTCTAATTGGCTTGCACAAAGTTGATAGTTTAAAATATAATTTAGACATCACCGAGTTCCTAAAATAAGTAAAAGACAAGGAGAAAGACATGGCAGAACGTAAAATTTATAGAACAATGCAGGGAAAGTCAATTGACTTTGACAGCTTGCGATTAGCAAACGAGCTAGTTCCAGCAGTGGGCAATATGCGTGTAAATGCTCGTGGTGATGTAATTAAGCCAAATGGTGAAATTGTTAAAACGAGAGACGACATCGCTGAAGAGAAAACACAGCAGGAAATTCAGCAAATACAACAAGTTGAAGAATTCACTGAAGATTTTGGGCCAGAGCCAGAGCTTAGTCCAGAGGAAGCACAAAAGATTCTTTCTAAAAAGAAAGTGGAGAAATAAATGGCCGTTATTAAAGGCACACTTCGACCGTTGCACGATAAAGTTCTAGTCACAGACATGAACTTTGGCGAAGAAAAAACAAAAGGTGGCATTGTATTACACAGTGACGATGGTAAAAGTAGCGGCTTACATCCACGTTGGTGTAGAGTAATTTCAGTTGGTAGTGAACAAACAGATATTAAAGTTGGCCAATGGCTACTTATGATGCACGGACGTTGGACTCGCGCTATGAAATATGAAATAGAAGAGAATGTGGAAATTAACATCCACATGATCGACTTAGAAGGCGTGTTACTGATTAGTGACTCAAAGCCAGAAGAAGACGGCGTTCGTATGGCCGTTGGAGCAATGAACTTTAATATTCCAGGATGATTATGACAAACCCCTTTAACGATCAAGAAAAATTTATGACCGCATGTGATCAATCTGTTGCTGATTGGAACAATGCTCAATTTAACATGTATGTTGATTTAATTGATGAAGAGCGTATTGAGTTACAAGAAGCAATTGATGCACGTGATAATAAAGAAATTTTAGACGCACTTACTGATATTCTTGTTGTCACTATTGGTGCAATGCACAGTGCAGGATTTAATTGTGAAGGTGCTTGGAACGAAGTCATGCGTACAAATTTTGCAAAAATTGATAGCGAAACTGGTAAAGTTCGCAAACGTGAAGACGGTAAGGTATTGAAACCTGTAGGGTGGGTGCCTCCGGAGTTAGGACAGTATTTGTCCAAATAAACTCAAAGGGACTTGACAGTCCCTTTTCTTAACTGTATAATAAAGTGAATAGGAGAATCTAATGACAAATGCAGATTTAGAGAAAGAAGTAGAATTAGCTTCTGACTTAAAAGAAAAATTAGACGTAATCGCAGGCGAGAAGCCAAAGGCTAAACGTAAAAGTAAGACCACAGTATCACAGGAAGTGGCATCCCCAAGAGATGCAGATGTAACAGCTGATATTGGATCCATGGACAAAATGAAACAGATGATTGAAAAGAATGAGTCATCTACACCACAGACAACAATCGATCCAGTAGTAGCATATCCTGATGCAACTAAACACAAATATATCAGCTTTGCTAAAAGTGCATTGCGTATTATTGCAGGCGTAGTGTTGTTCACTGGAGACTTTGCCACAGCTGGTGTATTTCTTATATTAGCAGAAATTTTGGGAATTGCTGAGGAAGTAGTATAATGGGCAAAGGTAGTAGACAGCGTCCAACTACTGTTCCTATGGCAGAAGCAGATGCAAATTTTGAAAGCATCTTTGGAAAGCGTATTCCAACATATATGCGAAAAATGACTGAGGAAAAAGTAATGCAAGTTAGAGTTGAAGAAAATGTAAATGATATTGGTAAGTGCGGATGTGGTCGTAGCCCAACTGGTAAATGTATTGGGTGGCATGGCTTAACTGAAGAAATGTACCAAACCCGATTGGCAGAATTTACCGCCCTTACTGAGAATGAGAAACCTAAATCTAATTGATGCAGTAATAGCACTGCATGAAATTGCCCGAACTGTAGCAGAAGAAATAGGCGTGGGGCAACTTCACGATGACATACGTAACTGCGCAGATCGGTTACATGAGTTCTCGATTATTGACAATAAAAATAGTACAATAGCACAAGACATTATTAATAAGGCAAAAGAATGAAAGAATTATGGGTAGAAAAGTATCGTCCTAAAACTGTAGACGGTTATGTTTTTAGAGACGAAAACCAGCGTAAACAGGTCCAGTCCTGGATTAAACAGGGCAGTATTCCTCACCTGCTACTAAGTGGCAGTCCTGGCATTGGTAAAACTACCCTTGCAAAACTATTACTTAATGAACTTGAAATTCCAGAATATGATATTCTAGAAATTAACGCTTCACGTGAACGCGGTATTGGTGAAGTTCGTGAGAGGATTACTAACTTTATTCAGATGATGCCATTTGGTCCATTTAAGGTCGTGCTATTGGACGAGGCAGACTATTTGACACCGGAAGCACAGGCTGCTATGCGTGGTGTTATGGAAGAGTATTCCATGACAAGTAGATTTATTTTAACTTGTAACCACCCTAATCAAATCATTCCAGCTATTCATAGTCGTTGTCAAAGTTTCCACTTTGAAAAGATTGATCAGACAGAGTTCACTGCTCGTGTTGCTACAATCTTAGTTGAAGAAGGTGTAGATTTTGCAGTAGATACTTTGGATATCTTAGACACATATGTCAAAGTTACATATCCCGACTTACGCAAATGTATTAATCTTGTACAACAAAATGTTCGTGATGGACACTTGCTTTCTGCGTCTAGTGCAGATGCAGGTCAAAGTGAATGGCGAATTAAAATGGTTGAACTGTTTAAATCTGGTCGCATCCAGGACGCCCGTAAGCTGATATGTGCCAGCGCACGTCCAGAAGAGATTGAAAGTATCTATCGCTGGATGTATGACAATCTCAACGTGTTTAGTAAAGACGAAGAGCAACAGGATACCGCAGTTTTGATCATTAAACAAGGGTTAGTTGATCACACGTTAATTGCTGATCCTGAAATTAATCTTAGCGCAACACTTATTAAGTTAGCGAGGCTTACATGACATATTTGGTAACAGAAGCTTGCATTCAGTGTAAGTATACAGATTGCGTAGCAGTATGCCCTGTTGACTGTTTCCATGAAGGTCCAAACTTTTT
>Ga0209230_10000706_pt1 | contig 13016 bp, 13 predicted proteins | sample LakOntMetagenome_FD_187467 | JGI IMG/M metagenome (GOLD analysis project Ga0209230, IMG submission 187467) | Freshwater and sediment microbial communities from Lake Ontario - Sta 18 epilimnion Metagenome (SPAdes) (version 2) | ecosystem: Environmental > Aquatic > Freshwater > Lentic | place... | reverse complement strand
AACATTGTCGAGAGCGGTAGCGCGGAAGATATTTACTATCGTCCAGACCACCCATATGCGATTGGCCTTCTCAACTCGATTCCTCGCGTGGATCAGATCGAATCAAAGCGTCTCGTTGCAATCCCGGGCCAACCGCCATCATTGATTCACCTGCCACAGGGATGTTCATTCCGTGCCCGCTGCGAATTTGCAGATCGCGTGCCAGGAAATCTCTGCGCAACGACTGTTCCTACCTTGGATCAGAAGAGCCCAGACCATTTCTCTCGTTGCCATTTGCCAGAATCAGAACTCGTTAAAGCTCGCGTAGAAATCGGTGGCCGCAAATGACTCAACCGCTATTAAAGCTTGAAGGCCTTAAGAAGCACTTCCCAACTACAACGGGTGGCGCTTTCTCAAAGGTAAAGGGAACAGTCAAGGCGGTCGATGGTATCGACCTCGAAATCTTCCCAGGACAGACAATCGGTCTTGTCGGTGAATCAGGTTGCGGTAAGACAACTGCTGGCCGCACAATCTTGAAGCTATACGAGCCAACCGAGGGCAAGATCATCTTTGAAGGTAAAGATTTAGCGCAATTATCTCCAAGAGAGATGAAGCCATATCGCTCACAGATGCAGATGATCTTCCAGGATCCATTTGCCTCACTTAATCCACGCCAAACTGTGGGTTCATTGATTGCAGCGCCATTTGAGATTCAGGGCGTCACGCCAGAGGGTGGAGTCACTGAAGAAGTTCAGCGCCTGATGGCTCGCGTAGGTCTCAATCCAGAGCACATCAACCGTTACCCACATGAGTTCTCAGGTGGGCAGCGTCAGCGCATCGGCGTTGCTCGCGCAATCGCGTTAAAGCCAAAGTTGATTGTTGCCGACGAGCCAGTTTCAGCGCTTGACGTTTCGATTCAGGCGCAGGTTGTGAACCTGCTTGAAGACCTTCAGAATGAGTTCAACATGGCCTACATCTTCGTAGCCCACGATCTCTCTGTTGTTCAGCACATCTCCGATCGCGTCATTGTGATGTATCTCGGAAAGGTAATGGAGGAAGCAGATAAGACTGACCTCTTTAGCCATCCGCGCCATCCATATACAAAGGCGTTGCTCTCAGCTGTTCCGGTTCCGGATCCAAAGATTGGTCGCTCACGTGAGCGCATCATCCTCAAGGGTGATCTTCCTAGCCCAGTGAACCCACCAGCTGGCTGTGTATTTAATACTCGCTGCTGGAAGGCGCAGGATCGTTGCCGTACTGAGGTTCCACAGTTGATGCAGATTGGTACTAATCACCGCATTGCATGTCACTATCCGGAAGATTGAGAATAAATAAAGAAGCCCCGGTCATAGCGACCGGGGCTTCTTTATTTAATGTGGATTAAGCGAGCTTTCCTTCAACTGCAACCTTAGATTCACCGATCTGAACTGTAAGGCTTAGTGGCTCTCCAGCAGCTGCCTGGCAACCAACACCGTATGTGTAGGTGGTTGTAGCGCCTGCTGCCAGTGCATCAGTTGGAGCGCCGTTGATATCAAGGTCACCAAGAACATCGAAGCAGACATTCTCGCCAGAGGCAGCAACTAATGAAACGGTCGTGAAATCAAGAGGCTCTGTTCCGCCATTTTTGATTGTGACTTTGAATGAATTTGAAGTCTTTGGCTTCTGGTCGATATTGGTCATAAAAGTTGTTGGTGAAAAACGTGATGGCGATGCGACGGTAACGAAGACGCCTCCACCGAGATCAAGAGGAGTATCGAAGGCGATGGTTGCAACAGGTGCAGCTTCCTCAACGAGGGTGGTCTTATCTGCAGGGAGATCGCTTCCGCCATTGGTGACTGAGCGGAGGATTCCAAGACCCACAACGGCTACGACGCCGACGAGGATCCACTGCTTGCGAGTGAACTTCTTCATTAGTGCTCCCTTATTTTTCTTCATTCATAGTGCTTGAAACGATGGCTAAATCTTAGCCGTTGATGGGGAAATGGCTCGTTACCAAATACGTACACGCTCTGCTGGTTCGAGCCACATGGCATCGCTGGCGCTGACATCGAAGGCCTCATAGAAAGGTGCGAGGTTTCGGACAATCTGGTTGCAGCGGAACTCATCTGGGCTATGTGGATCTGTTGCAATGCGACGACGAACTTCCTCTGGACGGTTCTTTCCGCGCCAGGCTTGCGCCCATGAAAGGAAGAAGCGTTGATCTCCCGTTAAACCATCAATTACCGGCGCAGAAGCGCCCTTAAGAGCCAGTTTGTAGGCCTTATAAGCGATTTCAAGGCCAGATAGGTCTCCAATGTTCTCACCCACAGTAAAGGCGCCATTGACGTGGATATCAGGTGTGGCAGCAGGAGAGAGCGCATCAAATTGTTCGATGAGTTGTCCAGCTAGCTTTTCAAATGCTTCGCGATCGCTATCGATCCACCAATCGACCATATTTCCATCACCGTCATACTTAGAGCCTTGGTCATCAAAGCCATGACCAATTTCATGACCGATGACGGCGCCGATTCCGCCGTAATTTGCTGCGATGTCAGCCTCCATATCAAAAAATGGTGGCTGCAAGATTGCCGCTGGAAAGACAATCTCATTCATCAATGGGTTGTAATACGCATTGACGGTCTGTGGAGTCATATGCCATTCATCGCGGTCGACCTTCTTGCCAATCTTGGCAACTTCATAGGCATGGCCAAAAGCTGCAATACGTTGCAAGTTGCCAATGAGGTCATCGGCTCTGATTTCAAGTGAAGAGTAATCGCGCCACTTATCTGGGTAGCCAATCTTCGGAGTGAAGGTAGCCAGCTTTGCCAGCGCCTTCTCCTTGGTTGCATCAGACATCCATGGCAGTTCTTTGATACTCATTTCATATGCCTGGGTCAGGTAATCGACAAGTTCGAGCATCGCGCTCTTGGCGGCAGCTGGGAAGTAAAGGCCGACATAGACCTTACCGATTGCCTCGCCGAGTGAACCTTGCACCAAAGAGACGCCGCGCTTCCAGCGCTCGCGAATCTGAGGAGTGCCGGACAAGGTGGTGCCATAGAAGGCAAAGTTCTGTTGAACAATCTCATCGGTCAGATATGCAGCGCTGCCGCTAATGAGGTTCCACTTCAACCAAGAAACCCAGATATCGCGACGCTGATCAAAGTTGGCGAGCATGGTCGATAGACCAGAGAAGAATGAAGGTTCGTGAATATTTAAGAGATCAAAGGCAATGACCGGAATCTGCGCATGAGTTGCCCAGGAATCCCATAAGAAGTTGGGGGCAAGGGCTTCAAGCTCTGCGCGAGTGGTCTTGTTATAGGTAAGGGTCGCATCACGATCTTTTACTTGATCCCAGTGATGGCTAGCAATCTCTGTCTCAAGGGCCAGAATCTCTGCTGCCGCAAGAGGGACTCCTGCTAATTGACCCATCTTCTCAAGGTGGGCGACAAAGGCTTCGCGAATTGGCTGGTACTGCTCTTCGCGATAGTAGGCCTCATCAGGTAGCGATAAACCGCCCTGGCCGATATGGAAGATGTTCATCGATGAATCCATCGCATCGGCATAGATAGCTGCGCCAAAGACTCCGCCGACTCCGCGCATCTCAAGCTGGGCCATGGTTGTAATAAATGATGCGAGATCGGTGATTGCGTCAATAGCAGCGAGGTCGTCCTTGAGGGGAGTAAGACCTCTAGCCTTAATGGCATCGACATCCATAAAAGATTTATAGAGATCGCCGATTTTCTGAGCTTCACCGGCGCCGGCCGCAGTCTCAATAATTTCCCGAACCTGAACTTCGGCGATGTCATACAAGGCGCGCGAGACGCCGTCGCTGGCGCGGTCTGCTGGAATTTCATAGGTATCGAGCCAGGTTCCAGCGAAGTGGCGGAAGAGGTCATCCTGCGGACGGACTGCGGGGTTCATAAATTGAGGGTCAATGCCTGAATGACCTGTCGTTGCAGAACTGATCGAATTGCCTGACTTCACGTAGCGCTCGCTTTCATAAGAACTGTTATGGCGCAGTCTACGAGAAAAGTTGAAAGTTCAACTATTGTCGTATCATTCACCCTATGGCAGAGAAAAACGCTACCGCACCGAAGTGGCTCAACCCTTCTGAAATGAAGGCCTGGCGCCAGTACATCATCGCCAGCCGTAGATTGTTAGATGCCCTCGATGAAGACCTAGCCGCCCACGATTTATCAATGGCAGATTACGAAGTTTTGGCCCAACTCAGCGATGCTCCAGAACGCACTATGCGAATGTCCGAGCTTGCCGACGTAGCGATGATTTCAAGGTCTCGCTTAAGCCACCGGATTAAGGTGATGGAGAAAGAGGGCTGGGTTCGCCGCGAGCCCTGCCCGGACGATAAGCGAGGCTATTTCGCCATCATGACCCCTAAGGGCTGGAAGGCAATCGTTGCCGCTGCCCCAGATCATGTAGCCAGTGTACGAAGCCGTTTTCTCGATGCGCTAGATAAGAACGATCAGAAGGCGCTCGCTGACATTTTTGATCGCGTCGCACTTCGCATAAAAGATCTATAAGAGATCTATAGAGATATTGATGTGAAATAAAAAACCCCGCCACATAAAGTGGCGGGGTTTTTTATAAGTAATAAATTACTTCTTCTTAGCAGCCTTCTTACGGCGCTTTGGAGCAGCCTTCTTAGCTGCTGGCTTGCGCTTAGCAACCTTCTTAGCAGCTGGCTTTGCAGCAGCCTTCTTGCGGCGCTTTGGAGCAGCCTTCTTTGCAGCTGGCTTTGCAGCGGCCTTCTTGCGGCGCTTTGGAGCAGCCTTCTTTGCAGCTGGCTTTGCAGCAGCCTTCTTGCGGCGCTTTGGAGCAGCCTTCTTTGCAGCTGGCTTTGCAGCAGCCTTCTTGCGGCGCTTTGGAGCAGCCTTCTTTGCAGCTGGCTTTGCAGCAGCCTTCTTACGACGCTTTGGAGCAGCCTTCTTTGCAGCAGCTGGCTTTGCAGCAGCCTTCTTGCGGCGCTTTGGAGCAGCCTTCTTTGCAGCAGGAGCTGCAACAGCCTTCTTGCGACGCTTTGGAGCAGCCTTCTTTGCAGCAGCTGGCTTTGCAGCAGCCTTCTTACGCTTTGGAGCAGCTTTCTTAGCAGCAGCCATGTGTTTATCTCCTAATTGGAAGGGTTCGGATCCGTCACCCAAACCTGTTTCGTGGATAAGTGTGACCGATATTGAAAAAAAATGCCACTACATAGTGCAGAAAAACACAGTGCGTGTCGCTAATTATTTTTTTATATTTTTCATGCATTTAATAAAAAATGCGATGTAATTTTCGTAAATCTCTCACTCGTTTTCTAGATTTTTCCGATTTTCCCGCTCTTGAACCGCATATTTATTGGTTTCAGCGTCATATTTCCAGAAATTAGGCATCAAAAACGCCAAAATGACCACGAAAATTACGCAAATTATTCCGCCGGCAGTTACCGAGAAGGAGAGGCTGGTAGCTGCAGCCATTGTTGCTGCTCGAAGTTGTCCGGCGAGTGGGCCAACGGAGTAGGAAAGTAATTCGATTCCAGCAAGGCGGCCACGGAGATTATCTGGAATGGTCTGGTTCCAAATTACAGATCGGAAGAGGGCGCTGATGTGATCGGATGCGCCAGCTGCGGCTAGGCAGAGGAGAACGATGAAGAGAGAGTTACTCAGGCCAGCTAGCGCGATGGCCGCACCCCATCCGATCGCTGCCAAAATAATTGCCTTGCCATGGAATCGATAGGTTTTAGTCCAGCCACTTGTCAATGTGACTGCCACCGCCCCAAATACCCCGGCCGAATAGAAGAGCCCTAGCGCCCACGGTGAGCTAAGGAGATCTGCCCAGAATGGAAAGAGCGCATTCGGCATCGCAAAGAACATCGCGGCAAGATCAATAATGTAAGTTGCCATTAAATCTTGACGGCTGAAGGCATATCTCACACCCTCTAATAACGCTGCCAGAGATGGCTTTTCGTTCTCGGCAGAGGGTGGAATCTTTCGAACCTTTGCAAGAAAGATGAGCGAGATTAAATAGGTAGCGATATCTAACATGTAACCAACGCTGATTGAGAATGTTGTAAAAATAATTCCACCCAATGTGGGCCCGAGAATAAAACCAAACTGCCAGCGAAGAGTTAATAGATTTGAAGCGCTCGGTAGATCTTCATGGCTGACTAGCCTCGGCAGGATTGCTCCCATCGAAGGTCGCTGCAATCCATCGACGACCGCAAAGAGGGCAGCTGCGACATAGATGACCAAGGTTTCCGGATTGGGCAATATCGAATTGAAGAGAAGGACTCCGACGATAAGGAGGGCTCCCGCCTCGGTGGCCCAGATCATCTTTTTTCGGTCGACCGTATCGGCCAGGACCCCACCATAAAGTCCGAAGATAATCAGCGGAACAATTTCGATGACTCCCAGGATTCCAACTGCCAGATATGAACCGGTGATCTCCTTCAGATGGAAGGGAAGCGCGACGTAAGTGATCATCGAACCGAGGTAAGAGATCAGCCCGGCGGTCCAGAGGTTGCGAAAATCCGGATATTTCTTGAGTGGAGAGAGATCTATCGCGAATTTCGACATCTGCCGATAGTAATCAGTGGCAGAGCTAGTGGAAAGTCTGCGCCTCAGTTGGAAATGAGCCGCTTCGAACCTCTTCTGCGAACTCCTTCGTCGCATCCAATAACTCTTGGCGCAAATTTCGATATGCCTTGGCCAGTTTTGGTGGCTTTGCGGTCAATCCCGCCATATCTGTCCAAACGAGGACCTGGGCATCGGTTACAGCGCCGGCACCGATTCCGATTGTGGGAATCGAAAGCGAGGCGGTGATCTCCTTCGCTAACTCCTCTGGAACTAACTCAAGGACGATGGCAAAGGCCCCGGCCTTCTCAAGATCAAGAGCAGCTGCCTTCATAACTTCGCCATCGGTGCGACCTTGAACTTTATAGCCACCTAATTGATGAAGTGATTGTGGCGTTAGGCCGAGATGGCCCATCACTGGAATTCCTGATGAGGTTAACTTTTTAACGGTTTCTAGATGAGCGCCCTCAAGTTTGACCGCCATCGCACCTGCCTCTTTGAAGAAGCGAATAGATGTAGCGAGCGCCTGCTCAGGGGAAGATTCATAAGAGCCAAAAGGAAGGTCGGCCACGACAAGTGCACGAGAAGATCCGCGAACAACGGCGCGGGTCAACGGAATCAATTCATCGACTGTTACGGGGATTGTGTTCTCTTCACCTAAGAAATTATTGCCAGCGCTATCGCCGACCAATAGGACAGGGATGCCGGCTTCATCGAAGATGGATGCAGTCATCTGCTCATAGGAGGTGAGCATCGCCCACTTCTCACCGCGCTCTTTCGCGCTCTTGAGATCAAGGATGGTGATGCGGCGGTGCACAGCTCCGCCATAAAGGGTCGTTGACGACATTAACTTTTCCTCTCCTCGAAGCCACAAAGGGTCCCCGGGACTTAAATGGTCAAACCCGAGTCGTTTCACTCGTCGGGTTCAATAAGAAACGATACTCCTCTACTCTTGAACTATGAAGTTGAGAGTAGCTCTCGCCCAGATCAACCCGACCGTGGGCGACCTTGAAGGCAATGCTGCTCTGATCCTCGCCCATGCCGAATCTGCTGCCAATAACGGCGCTCACGTTGCGCTCTTTCCAGAGATGGCGCTGACTGGATATCCAGTTGAAGATTTAGCGCTGCGCCCATCCTTTCAAGTAGCAAGTTCTAAATCGATTCAGGTCTTGGCGGGATCACTTCCAGCAAAGCTAGTGAGCATCGTGGGCTATCTCGACCATATTGATGGAGCTCCGCAGAACCGAGTTGCCGTCATCACCGGTGGAGAAATTGTTGCGACCTATACCAAGTGCCAGCTGCCTAACTATGGCGTCTTTGATGAGTACCGCAATTTTGTTCCAGGCGATAAGACACTCATTGTTCGAATTCACGGAATCGATGTTGGAATCTTGATCTGTGAAGATCTCTGGGTTGATGGTGGTATCACTGCACGATTAGCAGCGCGCACACCAGGGCTTGTTCTGGTTCCTAATGGTTCGCCATTTGAGCGCAATAAAGATGATGTGCGAGCAGCGTTGGTAAAAAAGCGGGCCCTCGAACTCAACGCGCCACTTGTATACGTCAACATGACAGGTGGCCAAGATGATCTGGTCTTCGATGGCGACAGCATCGCAGTCGATGCCAAAGGCAATGTGATTGCTCGCGCCCCACAATTTGAAGATGGCATGATGCTGCTCGATCTTGAAGCCCATGGTGGCACCAGCACTCCTGACCTGGTCATTAGCGAAGATGAGGCAAGGCTCGATCGAGTTCTTACTCCAGGAATCGCACAGCGCCTTGGTGATGAAGAAGAAATCTGGAACGCCATTGTCGTAGGTCTTCGCGACTACGTTATTAAGAATGGCTTTAGCCAGGTACTGATTGGCCTCTCTGGCGGAATCGATTCTGCCCTCGTTGCCGCACTTGCTTGTGATGCCCTTGGTCCCGAGTTAGTTCATGGCGTTGCGATGCCAAGTAAGTACTCATCCGCACATTCGATTGAAGATGCAGAAGAGTTGGCACGTAACACTCGCCTGACACTTCGCACTGTGCGAATTGAATCAATGGTCGATGCATACATGGGAGAGCTCAAACTCAGTGGCCTAGCGGAGGAGAATTTGCAGGCACGTGTTCGTGGAACAACTTTGATGGCAATCTCTAACCAAGAGAACATGCTTGTGCTCGCAACTGGCAACAAATCTGAGCTCGCCTGCGGGTACTCAACTTTGTATGGTGATGCGGTCGGTGGTTATGCCCCGATTAAAGATATTTATAAAGTAGATGTCTGGGCGCTCTCACGTTGGCGCAATGAAGCTGCACGTATCGCAGGCGAGAAGCCTCCTATTCCAGTGCGTTCAATTGAGAAAGAACCATCTGCTGAGCTACGCCCGGATCAGAAAGATTCAGATTCTTTGCCAGAGTATGAAATTCTCGATGAAGTTCTTCGCAACTACGTTGATGAAGACCGAGGACACAACGAGTTGATTGCAATGGGCTTTAATCCAGCGCTTGTAAAGCGGGTCATCGCCATGGTGGATAAGGCCGAATACAAGCGCCGCCAATATCCGCCTGGCACAAAGGTCTCGCAGCGCGCCTTTGGTAAGGATCGCCGTCTGCCAATGACCTCCCATTGGCGTGAGCTCTAATCTTGTAACACGCCTGTAATCTGAGATTGGCAGACTGTTGCCATGGGTTCAGACAATATGAGCAAGCAGCAGGAGTTCGTCCTTCGCACCATTGAAGAGCGCGATATCCGTTTTATCAGGCTTTGGTTTACCGATGTCCTAGGAACGTTGAAATCTGTTGCAATCGCACCGGCTGAACTCAGCGCTGCATTTGAAGAAGGTATTGGCTTTGACGGTTCTGCCATTGAAGGATTTTCCCGTCACTCTGAATCAGACATGTTGGCAAAGCCAGACCCTGCAACATTTTCTATCTTGCCATGGCGCACAGAAGCTCCAGGTGCGGCACGTATGTTCTGTGACATCACACTTCCAAGTGGTGAACCTTCACCGACTGATCCGCGCAATGTCTTACGTCGCACCTTGGCGAAGGCGGCGCAGATGGGCTACACCTGCTACACCCACCCAGAGATTGAATTCTTCCTCTTTAAATCACAACCAGAGAAGGGCGAAGTTCCGATTCCTGTAGATCAAGGCGGCTACTTCGATCACACGCCAGCTGTTGTTGGCCATGACTTCCGTCGACAAGCCATTACTCTTCTTGAAGCGATGGGTGTTTCAGTTGAATTTAGTCACCATGAAGGCGCACCCGGACAACAAGAAATTGATCTTCGTTATGCAGATGCGTTAAGCACCGCAGATAACATCATGACCTTCCGCCATGTCATAAAGGAAGTTGCACTCGAACAAGGCTTCTATGCATCCTTCATGCCAAAGCCGTTTACCGATCACCCTGGCTCTGGCATGCATACCCACGTCTCACTCTTTAAGGGCGAAGAGAATGCTTTCTATGATGCAAAGGCTGAACTCAATTTATCTGAGACTGGTCGCCAATTTGTTGCCGGTATTTTGAAGCATGCTTCAGAGATCACCGCAGTAACAAATCAGTGGGTCAACTCTTATAAGCGTCTACAAGGCGGGGGAGAAGCGCCAGCGATTATCAACTGGGGCCATAATGATCGCGGAGCACTAGTTCGTATCCCTATGTATAAGCCAAATAAAGAGAATTCAACTCGTATTGAATTTCGTTCCCCGGATTCAGCATGTAATCCATACCTTGCTTATGCAGTGATGATTGCCGCAGGCCTGAAGGGCATTGAAGAGAAGTATGTTTTGGCAGCATCAAACGATGTCGAGAAGTTGCCAGCAAACCTCAATGAGGCAATTTCAATTATGGAAAAGAGTGAGCTCGTTCGCGAGACTCTGGGTGAGCACGTCTTCGAATATGTCTTGCGTAATAAGCGGGCCGAGTGGTTGGACTATCGCCGTCAGGTGAGTCAGTACGAACTCGATCGTTATTTGCCCGTCCTCTAGGTAACGCACTCAGTTATTCTTACTTCATGGCACATCTAGTCATCAATGAGGGACGAGCACGTCTGCAGCTTTCAATTCTGGAAGCACTCGGTGCAATTCGCATCTCTCCTGAAATTGCCCTCTCTGAAATTGAATCAGTGGAAGTTGTCCCTAATCCATGGACGAGCCAGGTACTCATGGGCTTTCGCATCGGTACCGGATTTCCATACCTCGTTCTCTTGGGAACGATGAAATACGTCAAGGGCAAAGATTTCTGCGCTATCTATAGGCGGCGCCCCAACGCTGTCGTGACTTTAAAGAGCGGACCCTTTAAGCGCTGGATCTTCGAGATTAAAGATATGAGTGAAATTGATGCGTTGAAGAAAGTAATCGCGTAATGAAGATTGAGATGCGAGAGCTGCGCCTTGAAGATTCAGAGCAGGTGGCTCGAATTCATCAGGTGATGAAAGAGCAGGATAATTTCAACTTCATGCTAAGTGATTATCTTGTGGGTGAAAATTTTGGACCTTACATCGAGAGAGTAAATGCATATAAAGATGAAGCCACTGTGCCAGAAGGCAAAGTCGTCTCAACATTTTTTGTGGCTGTCGTCGAAGGCAAGATTGCGGGTCGCCTTTCAGTCCGTCATGCCTTAAATGAATGGCTCGCTCTCGTCGGTGGTCATATCGGATATGGAGTCGCTCCCGAATATCGCGGTAATGGCGTTGCAACCCATATGTTGAAATTTGGTCTGGATTTCTTGAACCAACTAGGCGTTGAGAAGGCATTCATTAGTTGTCGCCCCCTGAACGAGCACTCACGCCGAACAATCGAAAAGTGTGGGGGAGAGTTTGCCGGCGTGGTTGAGGATCCAACAGAAGATGGCGCCGAATACCGCACATATTGGATACCGACTTCTGCTTAATTAAGCAGGAAAAGTAAGAATCTCGCCTGTACATTTTCAGGTATGAGTAAAGAACTTAACCCAACCAAACTTCGTCGTGCCAATGTCATTGCAGGTGTTCTTCACCTGGCTCAAATGATTGTCGTTCTTGCCCTATCTAATGACTTCACATTGCCCATCGTTGCTCGCTATATGGAAGGTCCTCCGGGAACAACATTCGCAGAGCCGGTTCTTTTGCTCGATGCCCCAATTGGTTTAACAGTTGCCATCTTCTTGGGTCTCTCCGCCTTCTTCCATTTCCTCGTTGCCTCACCACAGTTCTTCCCACGTTATTCAGCTGGCCTTCTATCGCAGCGTAACTTCTTCCGCTGGGTTGAGTATTCAATCAGCTCATCAGTGATGATTGTCTTGATTGCACTCATTACCGGTGTCTCTGATGTGGCCGCGATAGTTGCGATTTTCGGTGTGAACGCTTCGATGATTCTCTTCGGTTGGTTGCAAGAGAAGTATGAGACTCCAGGAAACGGTGGATGGCTTCCATTTATATTCGGCTGCATTGCAGGCCTTGTGCCATGGCTTGCTCTGATCTTTTATGTCTTGAGTATTGGAGGACCGGCAGATACATCGGCACCAGCATTCGTCTATGGAATCGTGATCTCAATCTTCCTCTTCTTCAACTCATTCGCACTGGTGCAGTTGTTGCAATATAAGAAGGTGGGTAAGTGGTCAGATTATCTCCGCGGTGAACGCACCTACATCACGCTCTCTTTGGTTGCTAAATCTGCCCTCGCCTGGCAGATCTTCGCCTCTACTCTCGCTTCTTAAATTAAGGAAGAGATTTACCGTATTTAGCTTTCAACTCTGAATATGTGAGATCGCCTTTTGCGGAGTCATAAATCTCCTTGCCGTTGCCATAGACGATAACAGCGGCATTTCCTGATGTCAGGAATGTGCCATCTTTTCTTTGACCACAGTTATGAACCTTCCAGATTCCTCGCCGATAGAACATCGGCTTTGTTGGATCTGGTTTTAGAGGGCGAAGGAATGCGTCATCTCTTGCGATGAAGTAGATAGCAAGAAGAGTTCTCGCTACCGGAACCTTGGCAAACTTATTAAATCTCTCCTCTCGGACTACTGGACGTGTTTCTATAGAGAAATCTCCGTGGCGAATTTTAGGAAGATAACTCTTCATGGACTCATTACGATGTTTTAGCACTTTAATAGAGCTTCATTTCTTGTCACTCCAGTCTTCCCGTTGGACATTTTGTGAATAGTCCTAACTGTATATTCAATCTCTGGTTGCCTGCTACTCCATTTGCAAGGCATTGCGATGTTAACGACGACTGATCCTGAGCCAGAAATACTTTTAGTAATCGGTGGAGTATTCCCACCGTCCTCACGAGTTAATGTGATTATGATTCTTAGAGATCTTCCGGCTGAGATTCCCTTGCACGTTGTTCTTGCGGTGACATTCACCGTTCCTGGCACATGTTTCGAATAGTGTGGCTTCTCTGTTGTCATCGTACAAAGTTCTATCACCAGACGAGAATTAAGATCATTGATGTAGGGAGGTTCAGCTCTGGCGATAGTACTTGGCACAATTAGAAGTGATGCCAAGAAGGTGATGAAGAGTTT
>Ga0209230_10000703_pt1 | contig 13037 bp, 11 predicted proteins | sample LakOntMetagenome_FD_187467 | JGI IMG/M metagenome (GOLD analysis project Ga0209230, IMG submission 187467) | Freshwater and sediment microbial communities from Lake Ontario - Sta 18 epilimnion Metagenome (SPAdes) (version 2) | ecosystem: Environmental > Aquatic > Freshwater > Lentic | place... | reverse complement strand
ATTCAATGCGTACTCTGGCCGCGCCGACAACATCGCGCTCAGAATCGCCAGCGTCTACATACCTATTCTTCTTGCGACCGCATTGGTCGTCTACGTGCTGCTTGCGGCCTTTGTGTTTGAGCACCATGACAAAAAGAACACCGATGGCAGCAAATCAAAAATGAGTGAATCGCAACGAGCACTTGGACTTGGTTATGCAGTTCCAATTCTGGCAACCGCAGCCGCAATCATCTTTGGTCTTGGCGTCTACGACGTGACTAAAACTAATCTTCAGGTTTGGGTCTGGGTAATTATCATCGCAATCGTTGCGGCCGGTGTAGTTTTTGGAACTCGCTTCGCAAACAAGGCAAAAGCCGCAAAGCCTGAAATGCCAAAGCCTCGCACGGCGCTAACCGTTGGCGCATCAAACCTAAACTTTGTGCTGTCAATTATTTTTGGGGCAACAGTGACCATCATGGCTTTCACATTTGGGGCCGAAGCAATTTCTAAATTGCAATCCTGGAGCCAGCCGCCAGTTAACTGTGAAGGCGTTGAATGTAACTCTGTTGTTTCAATTTCAAACTTGTCATGGACTTGGTTGATCCAAGAATTTGCACCGGCAAAGGTCTTATTGGCGATAGCTGTTATCGGTATTTACGTCACGATCACCGAACGCCACCGCGAGTCTGTTTCAACGAAGAAGGCAAAGTAGTTTGAAGTATTTTGCATCGGGGTTGTTGTTTGATAACGACGGCGTACTTGTAGATTCGCATGAGGCATCCGGTGTGGCATGGAAGATCTGGTCGCAGGAATACGCACCACACTTTTAGTGGGACGTTCCAGAGAATGCCGGCGTGCGCGCAGAAGACAAAGTGCGCGAATACGTTTCGCCCGAGCTATTTGAAGTAGCTATCGACCGAATAAATGAACTAGAACAGCAGACCGCAAACGAGACTGTTCCGTTGGCTGGCTCGGTTGAATTACTCACTTCACTAAAGCCAGGCACCTGGACTGTCTGTACCTCTGCGAATGTGAATCTGGGAACCGCAAGACTTCAGGCCGCTGGGCTGCCTGTTCCGGCAGAACTTGTCACGGGCAATGACGTCAAGCGGGGCAAGCCACATCCGGACCCTTATCTATTGGGCGCCGAGCGACTAGGTTTTGACCCAGCCGACTGCGTTGTCTTTGAAGATGCCATCGCCGGGGTCGAGGCAGCAATTGAAGCGGGAGTTGGCCTAGTTATAGGTGTCAGCGAGCGAGCCCTTGCCTCCGAGGCAGACATTGTGGTGCGTGACCTCACAGGTATTACATTTGACGGAGAGACCTTATTCATTCCGGATAACTCACGACTCAGATAGGGCTAATCAAATGGCTGAAGTAACATTCTACGGAGCCGACTGGTGCAGCGATTGCCGTCGCTCAAAGTCACTGCTAAACACACTCGGTGTTGAGTTTGAAATGAAGGATGTCGAGCAGAGCGCAGAGCTCGCCGCCGAATCCGAGGCCATCGCAGGTCGCAAGAATATTCCAGTAGTGCTCTTCAAAGATGGAGAGCACATGGTTGAGCCTTCGGACGCAGATCTTCACGCAGCGCTCACCAAACGCGGACTCATCTAAATCTCTGCAAAATGTATAACCGCCACGTAGTTGTCGTTGAAGACGAATCACTTCTTCGCGACCTAATTGCCAAGACATTAGAGTCAAGCGGTTTTCAGGTAACCACGGCGGCGAACGCAGCAGACGCGGCACGCGTTTTCAAAGTGGCCGACCCCGATGCAGTGGTATTGGATGTTGAGCTTGGCCCTGGCCCAAACGGGTTTGATTTTGCCGAATCACTTCACAAAACATCACCCGATGTTGGCATTGTGTTCTTAACCAATTTGCCTGATGCAAGATTTGCGGGTCGCGAGACCAAGGATCTGCCAACAAACATTTCGTACCTGCGTAAATCACAACTGGTTGATTCCAATGAACTCGTTCACGCGCTAGAGGCCGTGCTTCACGATTCAATCGCAAACGCATACCGCCATGATCTTGATGAGAAGCGCCCTCTAAGTGATTTGTCAAAAAAGCAGATATCGGTGTTGCAGTTGTTAGCTATGGGTTACACTAATTCACAAATTGCAGAGAAGCGGGGCACAACTGTTCGTGCGGTCGAAGGAATAATTAGTCGAATTTTTCAAGCACTGGACATTGATGTGCAGGCAGAGGGTAACGCCAGAGTTGAGGCGGCTGCAACATACTTGCGCGCATCTGGAAAATCACTTTCGGACGTCTAATGGCTGAACGGTTTGTCACACCAAAAACCAACCTTCGCGAAGCAATCAATAATGCCGCTGGGCCCATCGCACTCAGTAATCGAGTGCTGTTGCAATTCGCTCCTCTTTCATATGCCCTAATCATCGTTACTAGCCCCGCGCGGCTTTCGGGAACAATTGCTGAGTGGCTCATCATTGCCACCGTTGGTTATCTGGTTACGGTGCTCGTGCTGCTGGGCTTCAGGGCAACCGTGCTTCCGGCCACCCCTGGACGCAAGCCAAAAATTCTATTGACCTCCATCGCCTTTATTTTGGCGGGTTTTGCTCGGGGGCTATCTGTTTATTTGACCGGCGAAGCCCTAGGAGCAATGCCCGAGGCAGAACTTCTATATCGACTCTTTGGTGGACCTCTTTACGTTTACGGAGCAATTGCGGTGCTGGCAATCTTCAACGGCTCAAGAATGCGCCACGAAAAAACTCTTGCCGAGTTGGAAGCGGAAAAAGTAGAACTCGATGAACTTCGTGGTGGAATCCGTGAGCGAATCAGATTGCAGCGAGCGGATTTGTTGCGTCGAGTGCAAGCTGCACTCGAACCAGCTGTAAAGCAAATTCAATCTGAGTTGGAAAGTTCTTCGAAAAGCATTTCTGCGAAACTAACGGATCTCGTTGACACGGTAGTGCGTCCGCTGAGTCGCGACATCGGTACCGGAACTCAGGTTGACAATCAAGTGAGTCAAATTAGTCGCAGGGCATCGGTTGCGTATTCCAAGAGTCGATTCCCAAGCAGCCTGTCTGCCGGAGACATGATTGTGCCGGAGATTGCCTTTTTTGGAACCGCTTCCATTGCGATTGCCTCAAACGTAATTACTTTTCCGGATGCAGTTTTCCTAACCAGCGCGGTTAGCTTGCTGGTAATTTTCTTGAGCTACAAAACATTTCAATTGATCCTTAAGAACGTTTGGGTGCCATTTTTGGCGGCATTTCTAATTTCGATAATGACAGCAGTGCTGTCTGCAATCATTGCCAACACCGCGCTTGGATTAATGGGGTACCTTCTTTCCCCAGCCCTATACATCCAATCGATTTCAGCGCAGGTGGTAATTACGCTGGTTTCTTTTTACATGCAATTCCTGCGCACCCAGAGGAGAGACGCGGAAGTCGAGATGACCAATGTGGTTTCCGATCTTGCTATTATGAACTCCCAGCTTCGCCAAGAGGTTTGGTTGAACAGACGACGCATCGCATCGATTCTGCACGGCTCGGTTCAGTCGGCACTTTACGCTTCGGCAATAAGGTTGGCAAAAACTGATAGCCCAAGCCCGGAAGATGTGGCTGCAGTGCAAGCTGACATCTCGGCTGCAATCAATAAGTTGGAATCCACCGACGGTGCAGAAAACTTCAGTGAAGTTCTAGAGCAAATTAAAACTGTCTGGGATGGGGCCGTTGAGATTGAGCTGCCAAACATCGGTGTTGAAATTCAAGAAAAACTAGAGGCAAATCCGGTGGCATCGGCCTGTGCGGCCGAGGTGGTTCGCGAGGCCGTGAGCAACGCGGCCAAGCACGGCAAGGCCGAGCACGTGGTGATCGCCCTGGAGCAAACCGGCCCGAACCTTTTGGGCATAACCGTGACAAATGATGGCCAGCCGCTTGGGGACGAGGTTGTTGCGGGCTACGGGTCTAGCATTCTGGACGAAGTGGCCTTCACCTGGCAGCTGGAAAATCGTGGGGGATTCACGGTTTTGGGAGCGGCCATCGCCGTTTAACCCGAAAAATTGGGTCTAGCCAAAAGGACCCTGCCGAGTTAGGCTTATACCGTTACAGAAATGTGACAGTAGTCGTTTGCAGTACATCACTTGTTTCAAGTGGCCACAGAAGCGCCACCTCTGAAGATGTACCAGTCTTTTCCTCTAAATAAGATCTGCCGTTATGCAGAGTTTTTCTTGTGTGTTGGTTTAGCAGCTGTTCGACTAAACCACCGGTTCACAGCGGCTACTCCCCGCAGAACCACACAATTGAATGAGGAAAAATTATGCCAAGTTTTGGCAAATCAGACGCGCGCGCTCCAAAAAAAGCGATCGCAGGCCGCAAGCCACGCACATCAACTGCCGATAAAGCCGCTGCAAAGTCGGGCTTCCCTAAGGGTGCCGGCAACGGTCGCGCAGGTTCAAACTTCAAGCCAAAGGAAGACGGCCGCGGTGGTCGTTCAGAATTCCGCGCTTCAAACACCGATGCCCCTCGCGCACCTCGCGCCAAGGGTGCATTCTTTGAAGCTCGTGCTCCAAAAACTTATGGCTCACGCGACGAGCGTCCAAGCTACGGTCGCGACGATAGGGCTCCTCGCGAAGACCGCGGTGGATACCAGGGTCGTACAGAGCGTCCAAGTTATGGTCGCGACGATCGTGCGCCTCGCACTGGAGATCGTGACTCACGTCCTTCATACGGAAACCGCGATGACCGTGCGCCTCGCACCGATGACCGCGGCGGATACCAGGGTCGTTCAGAGCGTCCTTCATACGGTCGTCCAGGTTCAGCTGCCGGTGGTCGCAACAGTCGTGAAATGAACGGTGGTCGTGAAGACCGCGGTCGCGATTGGACTCCTCGCGCAGCCGAGGGAACCGGTCGTCCATCACGTCCCGCATACAACTCAGATCGTCCAAGCTACGGCAACCGCGATGACAGAGCTCCTCGCACCGATGACCGCGGTGGTCGCCCATCATTTGGTCGTGGCCGCGATGATCGTGACGCGCGTCCAGCACGTCGTGATGGCACAAGCCGCGACAGCGGGTTTGCAGATAAAAACCGTACTTTTGGTAACCGCGAAGATCGTCCAGCACGTTCAGGTTTTGGTGGTGGCTTCGGCGATCGCAACCGTGCAGAGCGTCCTTCATACGGAAAGTCAGATTCAACTCGTTTCGAAGACCGCACTGCAAAGCGCGGTTGGTCAGAAGATCGCGGTCGCGATTCAGGTCGCGATTCATCTCGCGAAGAGCGCAACCCAAACCGTCCGGACCGTGCTGCACGCGATGATTCACGCGAATCATCATTCCGCGGTGCACGCGACTCAAACCCAAACAAGAAGGCTTTCTTCGAGGACAAGGTTCTTGAGCGTCTAGATGCAGTTGAGGCTTCAGAGGCAATCACCACTGACACTTTTGCTGAGATGGGTCTTCACCCTCGCATTCTTGAAGCACTAACCGGAATGGGTGCAGCATCGCCGTTCCCAATTCAGGCAAGCACAATTCCTGCAGCTATTTCTGGTCGCGATGTTCTTGGTCGCGGTAAGACTGGTTCAGGTAAGACCATTGCGTTTACCGTTCCGCTAGTAATGAAGCTTGTTGCTGCTGGTTCAGTTCCACGCAAGCCAGGTAAGCCACGTGCTCTTATCCTTGCTCCAACTCGTGAGCTTGCAGATCAGATTGACCGCACTGTAAACGGCGTCGCTCGTGCAGTTGGTTTCTATACAACTTGTATCTACGGTGGTGTTCCTCAGCGCAAGCAAGAGAACGCAATGAGCCGCGGTGTTGACATTGTTGTGGCAACTCCTGGTCGTCTAGAAGACTTGATCTCACAGCGCATCATCGATCTTTCAGAAGTTGAAACTCTTGTTGTTGATGAAGCAGACCACATGTGTGATCTTGGTTTCATCGAAGGTGTGCGTCGAATCATGCGCGCAACCGGCGACAGCCAGAAGCTTTTGTTCTCTGCAACTCTTGACCGCGAAGTAGATGCACTGGTTAAGGAATTCCTTCCTGACCCTTACGTTTACGAAGTGCCAAACGAAGAGAACGACACTGCAAACATCATTCACCGAGTCATGACCGTTGACCCAGAAGACCGTTCACAGGTTCTTCTTCGTCTAGTTCAGGGCCACGGAAAATCAATCATCTTTACTCGCACCAAGATGACTGCAGAACGTCTTAGCGAATCACTAACCGCAGCTGGTGTTCCAGCCGCGCGTCTTCACGGTGACCTAAACCAGAACCAGCGAAACCGTAACCTTGAGCGTTTCACCAAAGGTGGCTGCCGTGTTCTAGTTGCAACCGATGTTGCAGCTCGTGGAATTCACGTTGACGATGTTGCATTCGTAATTCAGGTTGATCCACCTGAGGAATACAAAACCTACCTACACCGATCAGGTCGTACCGGCCGTGCGAACAAAGAGGGAACAGTTATTACTCTGATTCCTCGCAGCCGTCGCCGTCGCATGGAAGATCTACTTCGTCGTGCAGAGCGCGATGGAATCTTCTCTGAGGTTCGTCCAGCTAGCGAATTGCTAGTTGAACTTGCTGGCCCGATTGCACCAATCCCTGCTCCTGAGTCTCTTGACTTTGGTGACTCACGTGGTGGTTCATCACGCGAAGGTGGCCGTGGCGGTTCAGGTCGCTCAGGCGGTGGACGCGGTGGTTCAGGTGGCGGTCGTGGCAACTACGGCGGCTCTGGCAAGGGCCGTTGGGCTGACAAGCCTAAGGGAGAGGGTCGTCCTCGTGCCAAGAAGTACGCCAACTAAATAGTTTCAGGAGAACCCCCGCCGGCCAGTGCTGACGGGGGTTCTTCACATATCGGGGGTTGCGCCAGCCCCCCGGCCTGGCTTAGACTGGGGGGAGCCAAAGACCGTCGGTTTTGTCCTTTACGGGACAACGAAGGATACGAAAGTGTCAACCCACGCAGGTGTATTTAGAAGTCACTTTCATCGGTGTTATCACTGATTTTCGTACTGCTCTATGCGTCTGCATGGAGCATTTTTTATTTCCCGGGGCTACCGACACAAACTAACAAGGAGCGCCATGGCGAACAAGGTCGAGAAGGTAGCTGTGCTAACTGGTTTATTCCAGAACTCAAACGCCGTCTTTCTAACCGAGTACCGCGGTCTCACCGTTGCACAGCTCAAAGAGCTTCGTCGCAACATCAGTGCAGACGCAACCTACGCCGTAGCAAAGAACACTCTTATTGAGATCGCTGCAAAGAACGCTGGAGTAACCGCATTTGACGGCCAGTTGTTCGGACCAACCGCTCTCGCTTTTGCAACCGGAGACGCTGTCTCAGTTGCTAAGGCTTTGCGTGACTTTGCGAAGGCAAATCCTCTTCTAGTTGTAAAGAGCGGAATCCTAGATGGAGTCAATCTTTCAGCTGCTGAGGTGCAGAAGCTTGCTGACCTCGAAACCCGCGAAGTTCTATTGGCCAAGGCCGCTGGAATGTTCAAGGCAACGATGTACAAGGCTGCTTACACAATCCAGGCCCCACTTGCTCAGGCAGTTCGCACTGTCGACGCGCTACGCGCAAAGCAAGCAGCCTAAACCCAAGCTTTATAAACACTTATAAATACAAGGAGAAATACCATGGCAAAGATGACAACCGATCAGCTGATCGATGCGTTCAAGGAACTATCACTAATCGAGCTTTCAGAGTTCGTTAAGGCCTTCGAAGAAGTATTCGAAGTTACTGCTGCTGCACCTGTTGCTGCTGCTGCACCTGCTGCAGCTGGTGGCGGCGCGGCTGCTGCTGAAGAGAAGGACTCATTCGATGTAGTTCTTGACGCAGCTGGCGACCAGAAGATTGCAGTTATCAAGGAAGTTCGCGCATTGACCAACCTAGGTCTAGGCGAGGCAAAGGCTCTAGTTGATGGTGCACCTGCAACCATCCTTGAGGGCGCAAACAAGGACACTGCTGAGAAGGCAAAGGCTGCTCTAGAGGGCGCTGGCGCAAAGGTTACCCTTAAGTAATCTGCTTCTTTTAGCTAGAAAAACTCCCTCGGGCTTCGGCCTGGGGGAGTTTTCCTTTAGACCAGATTGCTCACGTAGGCTGGTGACGTGTCTATGCCATCAATAACTCAGCGCGAGCGCTGGAAGTACATTCTTATCATTGGTGGACTGCAAACCCTTCAGCCGTTTTCGCTGGATCCATATCTTCCTTCCGGACCAATCATTGCCCGCGGTTTTGATGTGCCGGATTCAATGATTCAACTCACCTTTAGTGCCCTGACGCTTGGTTTTGCATTGGGTCAGTTGATTACCGGTCCGCTAAGCGATTCCATTGGGAGACGCAAACCGATGCTGATAGGTTCCGCAGCATTTGTGTTGGCCACGATTTTTGTTTCACTTGCGTCGAATCTGGAAATGTTCTTCGTTGCCAGATTCGTTCAGGGAATTGCCGGCGCAGCTGTGTTTGTGGTTGGCAACGCGGTGGTTCGTGATCTTTACGAGGGTCTTTCACTGCTAAAAGTAATGTCACGCGTGCTTCTAATCCAGGCGCTTTCGTGGTTCGTCGGACCATTTGCAGGGTCGCAACTGTTGCAATTTATGGACTGGCGCGGGGTGAGTTTGGTGATTGGTTCATTCGCTGTTCTCATGTTGATCACAGCAATTAGGTATCTGCCCGAGACGCTGCGTCACGAGGATCGTCGAGATGAAATCTTTGACGGAATGCTTAGGCGTTTCAATTATGTTTTAAAAGATCGCATCTACGTTGGCCTGCTGATTATTTCTAGCCTGAACAGCGTGGCACTTTGGGCTTACCTGATTGTCACGCCATTTGTGCTTACCAATCAATTTGATTTGGCTCCGGAACAATTTGGATTAATCCTCACTCTAAATTCTTTTGGTGCCTACCTTGGCGTTCAGGCATCATCTAAGTTGGCGCAGCGAGTGCCCGCACAGTGGATTCTGTTAAGCATGCATGTGATCAGCATTGGTCTCGGTGCCACACTGCTTGTCACCTCGTCAGCTAACCCACCGCTTTGGTTGGTAATGACGATTGTTTGGTTATTCGTCTTTAGCTTTGGAATGACTGTTACTCCAATTGGCGCACTCTCACTTGCTCCACATGGCAACGAAGCAGGCACTGCCGCTTCGCTCATGGCGGTAATTACATCTTTGGCGCTAACCGCTGCGGGACCGCTTTACGCCTCGCTTTCAAAGCAAGACATGAGTGGTGTTGGAATCAGCATTGCGGTTCTGCACGCAGTGGCACTGATTGCAATGGTAACAATTGTTAATCCTAGAAAAGTGCCCTCACTTAAGTAATAGTCTTTTGTCATGGCAAGAGTATTGGTATTGCATGGTTGGACAAACCGCAGAGTCGAAGGCAACTGGCACCGTTGGCTGGTTTCTAATCTTCGTCACCAAGGCCACCAGGTTTTGTATCCGCAGTTTCCAAGCACCGATAACCCAACTCTCGAAGACTGGCAAGAGCTGCTAATTACAGAACTTGATTTACTTGAAGAGGCCGGACCTGGCGAATCAATCGTGATTGGGCACAGCCTCGGTTGCATAAATTTCATTCATGCCGCGGTCGAGGGAAAAGTAAAGAGTCCGATTGACCGCCTGCTTTTGGTGGCACCAGCAGATCCAAAACTGCTCGGCGAAATAAAGGGGTTGAAGGTCAACCTTTCCAAACCAGCTACAAAAGACTCCGTGCATTCCGTAGTGAAGTCCCTAACCATCGTGGGTAGTGATGCCGACCCGTGGAGCCCAGATGGCGTGCAGTCAACCTTTGCTGAACCACTTGGAGTCGAAGCCATCATCATCCCGGGAGCCAAACACTTTAAGGCAGATGAGGGCTGGGCCCAGTGGCAGGGGCTATTGTCCTGGGTAAATGACCCAAGCGCCGATATCACAATTCGATAGGTAGGCTGTTTGGGTGCTCCCGATTTGCCCCAGGGACAAACTTCTAATTTAGGAATAACGATGCGGATTCTGCTCGTTGGTGCTGGTGGTGTTGGCGATGCAATCGCCAAAATCGCAGCTACCAGAAACTTTTATGAACTAATCGTGGTCTCTGACTACGATCTATCACGCGCTGAGCGCACAATCGAATGGATCGCTAATCGTCACGGTAGCGAAGTTGCTGCCAAGTTCGTTGCGTCAAAGATTGATGCATCAAGTGCCAGCAACGTAACCGAGGCCTGTAAAGCTCACAACATTGATTTTGTAATCAACGCAGTGGAGCCTAAGTTCTTGCCAACCGTTTTCTCAGGTGCGTTCACCGCCGGAGTTAACTACCTAGACATGGCAATGAGCTTGTCTGAGGCACACGAATCAGATCCTTTCCACCAGCCAGGTATCAAGCTTGGCGATGCACAGTACGCACTTCACGATCAGTGGGAGCGTGCCGGAAAACTTGCTTTGGTTGGCATGGGTGTTGAGCCCGGTCTATCTAACGTCTTTGCGCGATACGCACAGGATCACCTATTCAGCGAAATTGATGAACTAAGTATCAAAGACGGTGGAAACCTTGCTGTCTTTGATGATGAGGGTAACGAAATCTTTGCTCCATCGTTCTCAATCTGGACAACCATTGAAGAGTGTCTAAACCCACCAACAATTTACGAGAGCGGTAAAGGTTGGTACACAACTCAGCCGTTCAGTGAGCCTGAGATTTTCGAATTCCCAGGTGGAATTGGTGCCGTTGAGTGTGTGAATGTTGAGCACGAAGAAATCTCAATGCTGCCAAGAAATATCAAGGCCAACAAAGTTACTTTCAAGTACGGTCTGGGCGGCGAGTTCATCGGTGTTTTGAAGACTCTGCACAAGTTAGGGCTTGACGCAACCAAGTTGCAGCGCGTTCGTTCGGCTCAGGGTCCGGTTGATGTTGCACCGCGTGACATGGTGGCCGCTGTGCTGCCTGATCCGGCAACAATTGGTCCTCGTATGACAGGCAAGACCTGTGCGGGACTGCTAGTTACCGGTAAAGACAAGGAAGGTCGCGACCGAGCAACCTACCTGTACCACGTTGCCGATAACGCCGAGACAATGGCCGACATTGAAGCGCAGTGTGTGGTTGCACAGACCGCGTTTAACCCGTTGATTGCCTTGGAACTTATTGCCGAGGGCACCTGGAAGGGTGTTGGCGTGATGGGCCCTGAGGAATTCGACGCCAAGCCATTCCTCGATTTGATGAGCTCTTCAACCGGCTACAACATCAAGTGGGAAGCGCAGGAGCGTCTACCGGCTAGCCCGCTTCGTCACCCGTAAGGGGCGCGATTACTTTAGCCAGCGGGTGTGAAAACTAAGCCCCAGCTTGCATCGAAGGCCTGATTTGGTTCAATCCAGATCAGGTCTTCTTTGCTGTTAAAGGCATTCGCCGGTCCGGTCTGCGGCTCAATCGCGATTGCGGTGCGCGGAGTCTGGTCTGCGTTGTTGGTGTAGAAATCGGGCGTAAAAATGAACGCGTACTTCATCTCGGCAGATTGCCAAATGTCTAACACTTCTCCCGAAGGAGATCGCAGCAGGTGGTGCGCGCGTCCATTAGAGTCGCGAACTAGATTTGAAAAGCCATGGTCAAAGTCACACGTAGATAATTCTCGCCAGTCGGTGATGTCAAATTCTGACCCCGATATGTCTTGCTTGCCAATCGGAATCTTTCGCTCGTTGACCAGGTCCACAGTTCTGACAGATGATTTGATCTCGAGTTTTTCAGTAGGGGTACCAGAGATCTGCAGATAAGGATGCGCACCCACAACAAATGGCGCAGCTTTATCACTCAAATTCTTCGCGTGATGTTTGACATCGATTCCGTCGCTGGTCAATTCATAAGTTACTGAAATTTCAAGTTTGAATGGATAGCCGGTAGTTGGTTGAATCAGGGCAGATAGTTTCAGGCTAGATTCTGTTCGGTTTGCAATTTCAAATACGGTTTGACTGACTAGACCGTGAATCGCATTATTCATGCTTGGTTCATTGATTTCTAATTGCAGTTCTTGTCCGTCAAGAGTCCACTTGCCGCCATCGATGCGGTTGGCCCAAGGTGCCATCACAAGACCATCGGCGTAGGGGTTAAGTTCGTGCCCGGTCGTGATGGTGATCAGGTCTTTACCGCCAACGGTAAGTTGCTTTAGTGCAGCGCCCGCGGTAGAGATTGTTGCAGTTACCGCGGTGCCAAAATCAAGCTTTAGTTCAACGAACTGAGGCTGCAACATGTTCCGCATACTTTTGGTACTGAGCTAGGGCAGGTCCCTGGCCTGATGACTCAATGCGAGCGAGGGTATCGATGTTCCAGTCAGGAGCTTTGCCGAGCAAGATTGATGCGGCCTGACGTGCGGCACCATTGGCCACGTATTCGCCCGGAGCTGGAACGGTAATGGATGCACCAAACACCTCGGCGGCAATCTGCTGAACGGCCGGGTTCGCTGCTGCGCCACCAACCAGAATCACGCGCTCAGTCTTTACGCCAGCCTTCTGCAGCGCCTCTAGACCGGCAGCTAGGCCGCAGAGCATGCCCTCGACTGCGGCACGTGCGATGTTTGCAGGGGTGTTGTTCTTTAGAGTGAGGCCATGGATTGAAGCCTTGGCATCTGGCAGGTTTGGTGTTCGCTCACCCTCAAAGTAAGGCACCAATACAACACCGTTTGCGCCAGGCAGAGACTGAAGTGCAAGCTCGCCGAGCTCATCGTGATTCACGCCAAGCAAACTAGCCATGCTGTCTAAAACTCTCGCCGCATTGAGTGTGCAAACAAGAGGCAGATACTCACCCGATGCGCTGGCAAAGCCAGCGATGGTTCCCGAGTTGTCATTGGTTGCCGTTGCAGAAACCGCAAAGACGGTTCCACTGGTTCCGAGTGAAACTACAACATCTCCCGCTTTAGCAAGAACTCCAAATGCGGCAGCGGCATTGTCTCCGGCACCGGCACCGATTGAGAGTGTTGATCCGTTCTCGGCAAACATGTTGTGTGCTGACTCGTTGGCTTTAACAATTCTTGGAGTGACTGGAACATGGCCAAGCACAAATTCAAGAATTTCATTCACATAGGCGCCAGTTTTTGGATTGAAGTAACCGGTGCCACTGGCATCTGATGCGTCGGTGGTT
>Ga0209230_10000702_pt1 | contig 13038 bp, 8 predicted proteins | sample LakOntMetagenome_FD_187467 | JGI IMG/M metagenome (GOLD analysis project Ga0209230, IMG submission 187467) | Freshwater and sediment microbial communities from Lake Ontario - Sta 18 epilimnion Metagenome (SPAdes) (version 2) | ecosystem: Environmental > Aquatic > Freshwater > Lentic | place... | reverse complement strand
TACCCATCATCTCCTCCATAGATAATTCTCCAGATTTAATCTTATCTTGATATTTTTGTCCCATCTCCATCGTCTTCTCTATTAATTGATTAACATTTTTTCCACTATTTTTTAAATTATCCTTGATCTCACTCATAATATCAGTAACCATAGCTGGGTTACTTAAGTTACTTAAGTTACTTAAGTTACTTGATGTATCCTTTAATCCTAAATGTTCCATAATTGGATCCATTCCTTTTGTTAAAATATCTGGATCTTCCATCAAATTAGATCCACCGCCCATACTACCCATTAATGAACCCATTAATTTACCCAAGTCAGGACCTTCACCACCACCCATACCACCCATTAATGAACCCATTAATTTACCCAAGTCAGGACCACTACCCATATCACTTATACCACTACCTTGACCACCCATACCACCCATTAATGAACCCATTAATTTACCCAAGTCACCTTCACCATTAATTAATTTACCCAAGTCAGGACCACCTCCATTACTACTTCTATTCATTAATGAACCCATTAATGAACTCATTAATAAACTTGGATCAAGTATTTTATCAGTCTTATTTTCAACTTGGGTATTAGACTCCTTCATTGATTCTTCTAATTTATTAATAAGTGCAACTTGTACCTCAGGTTGAGGATTTTCATGTGCATTTTCATATAATAGATATGCTAAATGTAAGTAATGCCAAACCTTATCACTATCTTGACATCCAATGTGGTCACGTAATGGCATTTGAATATTTTTTTCAAATAACATTTGAAATAACTTTACTTCACGTCGCTTAATAAAGTAACGTATTATATCCATATTATCTCTAGTTTCATAATGAAATTGTTTTATATTATCCAATAATATGGTTTCATGATTTTCATCTAACTTCAATAGATTACATATTTCTCGTGTTTTTTCTACTAAATCTGAGTAAATATCATCACTAAAATGATATGATTCGAGCGACATGTTAAATATATGTACTTAACATGTAGGTTTGTGTTTAAATAAGTTTTTTTATATTAATTATTTGTATTTTTTATGGGCATATGTCACAGTAGTTTGACATAGAATATTTAGATAATCAAAAATAATACTCTTATTACTATCATTTAGAAATGTAATAACACTCTTAATAATATTTACTAATTCTTCAAGATTTTTATCTGTCTCATTTTCAGTGAAATTATATGAAATAAAGTATGTTTCGTCTCGCTCCAATATCTTTTCCATAAATCCAGGTTCTTTTAGAATGTATGAACCAAATCCTTCAATTACAATTTCTTTACTTAGTCCCATAGCACGATTAATTAGGTTTTTGTAAAAATCCAGGTTAGCTTTTGAACGTTTATCAATAATATTTTGTTCAGTTAGTGATATTACAATTGCATTTAATTGATCTAATAGATCTACCAAGTTATCATTAAAAATCCCAGCTAATTCTATTTCGGAAAACTCTGAAAATTCCATTTTGAAAATACTACACGAATATAACTACTTAATTATTATTATCTTTATATGACTTCAGAACACCAAAGTTATAACCATGATTAACATCAACATGAATAGTTTCATCTGGCTGTTTTTCATCTAAAGATGTAAAATTATCTGATTTTTTTAGTTTAGAATATGCTAATGAATTATCAACTACAGGTTGTTTATTAGATGTTTTCGTTTTTATATTATTAGTTATTTGATTGAAATAATCTTGACTTTCTATCCAGTCAAATACCTGTTTTCCTACTAATGGTTTATTATAAGATTTTATAGCAAGTGTAGGTACTTGTGTAATAGAGTCAGGTACACGAATTTTATCAACATCAATAAATTTAAATCCTGTCAAATGATTATCTTTTATAGTTTTTAATAGTTGTTTGCAATATTCACATTTATTACTATAAAACAAAAGTGCAGACATAGTTGATGGTTATATTATGTTATTATTTTCTTATATGATATTATACTTAATAAATGCAAAACGAACTTAATATAATAGATGCCCTTTTCCTTCGTCAACCTTCTTATATTGTTTTAATATCAAGTTTATTACCTAACTTAGAGGAAGTAGTTGCAGATGTTGCCAAGGATCTAAATTTTACCTATCTTTGTTTCAATCATATTGAAACAGACTATAATCCAGTTAATAAACGTGTACATCAATTACTAGAAAAAAAACAACAAGGTATTATTGTATGTGGATCAAGCTTTCCTACAGATAAATTAGATTTCCATGTAAATTATCACATTCATTTATCACTTAATAAAACCATGTTTTCAGAGTTAAAAATTAAGACTGATTATGATACTTATACTGAAGGATTAAAAAGTAATTTTATTAATAAATATATAAATATTAAACCAGAATTTGATGTTCAAAAGATAGGGGATGAAATATTTAACCGTATTATTAATCATATTGATAGTATTGTTCATGTTAAAAAATAATTTAAAAGATTGAAAATTATATTAAATGAATATAATTTAAAAGATTAAAAATCATATTAGATAAATATAATTTAAAAGATTAAAAATCATATTAGATAAATATAATTTAAAAGATTGAAAAACATATTTATCTAGGATAGAGAATAATAAGCAATAAGATGTCTACCTTCAAAGTCAAAGTTATTGAGTACGAACATGATAAGTCTACACTACCCCGAAATTTTTTACGTATAAATATTTCCGGATCTGATGTCAATTATATACTTGTAAATACTATTCGTCGTTTAGCTATATCATCAGTACCCTGTTATGCTTTTTATCCTGATGATATTAACATTGAAAAAAATACATCCATTTTTAATAATGATCAAATGCGTTTACGATTATCAAATATGCCTATTGTTGCACCTGTTCATAAATTAGATCTAGAAGTTAATGATATTATTAAAATTGAGACTGATGCATTAAGCTTTGATATGGAATCAAAGAAGGATTATAATCAAGTTGAACTAGAGAAAGAGGCGCGACAGAGTGAATTAATTAATAATCTTCATATGTATATTGAAGCAAAAAACACTGGATCAGTAGATATGAATGTAACAACAGAAGATCAATTTACTAAATTTTATATTGATGATAAGCGTATTGATAACATATATAAACGTCCAATTCTAATTATCAAACTAAAACCAGGTGAAGAATTTAAATGTTTGGCAGTAGCTAGTAAACATATTCATATTAAACATAACATTTATAGTCCTTGTAGTGTCGTTAGTTATGATGAAATTAAAGATGATGAATTTGAATTATATTTAGAATCATATGGACAAATTCCCGAGAAAGATATCCTAATTATGGTTTGTAATATTTTCATTGAAAAATTAAATAAACTAAAAGAAAAAATATTGATTGCACTAAATGAAACTACTCGAGATGATGTAGAAATTAGTATTGAAAATGAAAATCATACTATGGGTAATATCATTTCTAAAATAGGTCAAGATCATCCTAAAGTAGAATTTTGGGGATATAAAATTGATAATGCCTTTGAAAATATTGTTGTTATTCGCTGTAAGGTCGCAAAAGATACTACCGTTACTCAAGTTATCAGCGATGTAACTGATAAATTAAGTAAATTATTTAATGTAATTATTAAAGAAATTAACAAGATTTAATTATTCTCATAGTAAAACATATATGTTTTCATAAATCGATCAATTGTATCCTTATTTGCTATATTCATGTTCATAATTTTGAACAAATTATGGTTTTCTTTACGAAGATAATCATGGATTTTAATTAACTCCATGATATCCTCTGGTGTTGTATGGTATCGTAGATGATCTACTATTGCCGTCATTGTGTATAAATCTTTATAATACTTGTATTGATAGTTCTGAAGACGATTTAGTGTTACTTTTAACACCTTTAGATTCTTCAATTCTTCAATCATCTTGAAATCTTCCTCATTTAGTTTCTCATAACGTCCTGTTATCTTATCATACTTTGTAAAATGATTATATAGTGCCATAATCTCTAATGATAAACATTTAATTACCGCGCACAATACTCCCGTAATATCTAAATGTTTTCCACTACCAAATATATCCTTAATTTCCTTGGTTTTTCCATATTTGGTCATATACATATCTGCAGTATAATTCTTGTTATTACGTTGAAAAATTTCAATACAGTTCAACCACATATTAAGATTATTAGGCTTTTCATAACGTAGTATCATATATGGATTAGAAGGAATCTTCATTAGTTCACACTTGAGACTATCTTCACTATAACGTTTAATAATAATACCTTCCATTGGTTCAACCGTGTTATTTACTGTATTAATTACTGATGTATTCATGATATATTTAGCTTCCTCATAACTAGGAAAAACAATAGGATATACAACTTCAGATAGGTTTAATTTATGAGTAACTTCCTTTTGTGTTTCCTTATCCCGAGTGATAATATGTACTAGTTTCTTATATTCCTCACCAAATTTCTTAGTGTAATCTACAAGATACTTATTTTCATGATGTACTAGTACAAAATAATATACTTTGTCCTTTTCTAGAACCTCTGTTAGTTTCTCCCTAACATCATCAATCTCAGGATATATAGTCTTAAGTACCTCATCTAGCATCTCTCCATGTGACTTTTTCTTGTTAAAATAAAAAGACTTGTTAACATCTGGACAACGAGTTGAACTAAAATGCCATTTATCACCATGCTCATATACACCAATCATCGTTCCCTCATAACTTTCCTCCACTACATCTCCATTAATGTAACCATACTTATCCTCTGTCATATAAATTACATTATCATGACTGTATGATAATACCTTGCGGTTGACCACATCATACACTATACTACGACATTCTTGGTATAACTTGTTAGTCTTTGCTGTATCTAGGTTATTATGGATCATAACTAATGACCCCTCATCATTAACCTTCTTTACAAATAACTTGTGATTATGATGCTCCTTAAAATATGCTAAAATTGTGTCGTAATTTACCTCCTCCAAACCATCCATTACCGAATGTAAATTGAACTTTACGGAATCCATGATAACAATTGTCTCTTGCTTCTATAATATAGTTTAAATCTTTAAGTTGTTTGAAAAGTAGATAATTAAGGAGTTATATAACCAAAGTTATATTCTAGTCCAGTATTATAATAGCGTTATTATGCTAGATGATAATACCGATAAATATTTAGATAAACTCTGGTTCTACTTTAAAAAAACAAAACAAAAACCACAAGAGGTACTACAAAATTCTCCTAAAAAATCATTCATCGCATATACATACTTATTACTACTTCAATCTATTCATGAAAAAAAATTCCCAGAATATGTTGAATCTATTCGGAATATAATTACTGATGTTTTAACAGATGAACAAATATCTCTTATCTTGGAAAAAGCAAATTTAATAACCGAAATAGCTACCGCCCTTAAAAAGAAATCAAAGAAAAAATTACCTCCTCATATCCAGTCTATTATTCAACAACTTGGTACTATCCAAATTAATAAATTAGTCAAATACATCATTTCAACCTACTTCATACTGGATAATAATATGATCCCTTTCGAAAAAGAATTTGAAGGATTCGAATTCAAATATATCGAAATATTGGAATCAAGTGTTGATACTGTCGATTATAGCATGGTTGAAAATTTATTTAATACTACTGAAGTAAAAAATGGTACAGCAGAAGCTTTATATCAGATGATAATGGAGCAAGAATTCCCGACTACTTTGATATCTGTTGATAGAAAAATAAATAGAATGTTTGAGAAAAAATTAATTATCCCAATTACTGATGAATTTCTTCGTTATCATAAAGAAACTGAACGAATTGATACATCTGATGCTACTAAAAAATTGGATAAAATTCGTTATACTGTTTCAAAACTAAATCAATTTGCTGATATGTATTCATCCACAACAGGACGTGGAGATTCACGTGTTCAAAGTACTAAACAAACCTTCTATCAACCTCTTGTTAACCGTAAAGCTATTTTATATAATGATACTGATGAAATTAATGCTATTATGAAACTTGTTAAAATGGGTAAAACTGCAATTCGTAGTAATGAAAACTTTCCGGATTTAGTTAACTACCGTAACTACGCTTTCATTAATTTTCACGATTTTAAAAATTATGGTTTCCGTCTTAAATTTAATCAAACTACTGATGCTGTACGTGTTGCTAACTTTGAATATAATGAAAATCAAAAAATACCACTCATGTGGAGAGTAGCAGGTTATAATAATAAAGCTAATATAGTAGGTTTAGCATTACCTAGACATTTAACTTCATTAATAAAACCAACAAATTATCTTCAATGTATGAATGTTAAAAATACGAAAGATCTTCATAAAATATATCCTAATGGGTATGATGTATTTGTTAAGAAATTAGAACACATTATTATAGACAATGCAGTGTATAAAAAAATGGGTTATTGGTTGTTTGATAAAAATACAGATCGTATTCGTCTATCTCAATTTCAAATTACTGAAAATGCTGAAATAAATGATATGAATTTTGAACAGTATTTTAAACTTATTACTGGTAGCTTATATGATAAAATAACAGAAATGGCATACTTTTGTATTAAACAACAACTTCATGATAATATGACAATATATGATGCTACAAATCTTATTGAAAATATTGAACATAAACTATTACCACTCGATGAATATATTCCCTTTATCTATCAAGATGTTATCTACGAAAAAACTAAACAATTTGACCTTGAATACGATACTAATGAAGATAAAATACCCGGTCTAAATAAGAAAATTAAAAAAGTACCCAGAATTGTCGAAAAAGAAAATGCTGTACTAAAAGTTGTTGCCTTATCTAAAAAGGATATTATAACAACAGATATGATAGCATCTAATATTCCACCTAATAGTATATGTCAACATATTATCTCATGGAATAATATAAGAAGTAATATTAAAGCTACTAACTATAATCAATTGTTATTCGAGTTTATAAAGAAATATGTTAGAGATGGTGCCAATAATGAATATATTTGTAAAAGTTGTTATCAAAACATTGATCTTAAAAAATATGTTCATGATTTTAGTAGTACTACTGAAGGTGTTTCAATGTCTTTTGCACTTGAATCCCAACTAGATAAATTACCAGAATATGATAAGTTTAACAAGTTCATAAAATACATGGATAAAATTATTGAACGTTTTGCATATGTTGCAGATATTTCATATTATTTGGGAAATCTACCACAAATTAAATTAAGAAGACAGGAAATTATTAGACGTGTAATCGATTTTATTAATATTCAATATATTACCATTAAAAATATTACTCCAGCTGAACGCGGTGAAAAAGAAAAACAATATGGTATTAAAGATCTCAATCAATTCTTTATCTTCGAATTGAAAAACGAAATTATTACTTTTTCTAGTAAAGATACTGATAAATTCAAACTATTGAAACGTAATAACATATATAGTTACATGATGTTGTTTATAATTATAGATATGAACATGAGTCAAATTTATAATCTTGAACGTTTAACTATTGATAAATCTACTAAACCAATCAAATATAATGATTTTAAAAAGGTATCTAATTTATTTGATGGTATATTAATTAGAACTAATAATGCAAATCAACTTCAACCCATACTGAAATATCCCATTTTATGTTATGTTATATATATATGCGCTCAAGTAATCATAAAAAGTAAACTATGGAATAGTGAAACAGACAGTACACATAGATTAATAACAGCTAATATTATCAATACATTGGTATTTATGTTAAATACTTTATTAGAAACAAGTTCAAAATCAGAAAAGGATTATCGTTATGAATTATTTTCAACAAACTTCTTCACTAAATTGTACAATATATACAGCCAAAATAACTTGTTTACTCAAATGGAACAAACTGAAATATACAAAAGAGATGTAACTCATAAAGATATTGCTCTCACTGGTACTCTTGAAAAAATACATTTTGATGATGTTGTATATTTAGCTAAACCTATGGTTAAATTTGGAAAACATCCTATTGTTCGAGATATTAGTATACCTAAACAAAATATACTTAACTTGGAACAACAACTACATCAACAAAATCTTATAAAATTATTTAAAATTTATAAATTAGATGGTACAAAACGTCCAGAATCTGAAAAACCAACTGACAAAGATATAGAGAAGGTTACAAATGAAGAACTTCAAAAAATGTATAATAATATTATCAAGAAAAAGAAGATAATATCAGAAAAACAACAAGAGTATGAACATAATAAGGCTACTAATATTCAAATTGAAAAAGAACGATTAAAGGACTTTAATAAAAAGATTATTTCAAAAGTATCTTTATACGATACCGTAATACAATTTATTAAGAAAGTTGAAGCTATCATTGGATCTAATATTAATATTAATAACAGTAACTTATACCTATCTAAAAATGCATATATTATTCAATATGATGTTAAAGGTACCAAATTAAGAGAACCAATAATAGCTTTAGAAGGAGATAAACAACTAATATTTAAGAAAAATGATAATATTTTTAAAACGGATATATATACATATCATGATATCAAAACAAATATACATATGTATTATCATGCAAAGGAATTATACTTTTTAGGATATCGTGATAGTAATGGTAAGATGAACCGTATTAATCAGAAAAATGCATATTTACAAATTAATTACTCAGTTCAGAATAAACTATTATTTTTAGGATTAATGGATTTATTTATAGATACTAAAAAATACAATTTTATTATCCGTCAACGAATAGCTAATTTGAAAAATATTCTTGTTAATATTCAAAAATTACTCTATCAAGTCCAAAATAAATTCCGTAAAACTGATACTTTTATTAGAGAATATATTGCTAAATTTAAAACTTTTGAAATGGTCGGTAATGATGAAAAGAAAGTTTTTGTTGATGTACCTAATGTTATAGCAAGCTCTTTTTTCGATACTAAACGTGCAACATTAAAAGATACTTTTGATACAGTATTTGCACAATATTTATTAAAAGTAGATAATACTGACCATGATATTATTAAATACATATGTTCTGAAATGAGTAAATTAATAGATATTAATCAAGATAAATATAGTAAAATAAATATAGGCTTTTTATTAGCAACAATAATTGATCATGAGTTTAACCGTTATCATAATTATACTACTATTAATCATAACAATACAGTTAAATTAATTAATATATTAAGTGTTTTCCAAGATGTTCAAGTATATGAAGATTATGAGGAAATCGTTGATCGACTCATTAAAGATCAAGATGAAGAAGCTATTACTAATAATGCAGAAGAAATTGATGCTATGGATGCTAAACAAGATGCTCCTGAAGAAGGTGATGATATGGGTGATGAGGATGTTGTTTTTATGCCTGATTATTAAGTGCATAAATAATTATCATAATTGTAATAGTAAACAAATATGATAATTTAGATGATAGTGTAAGTATCGAGAATATCTTCTTCCGAGCGTTTTTGATTAGCATCGTATTTTTGTTTGAGAGTTCCATAAATACGATTAATTAAATCAGGTGTAGTTGCTTTATATTCAAATTTATTAGGCATTTCTTTTACTAATATCTCATTTGTATTAGTGTATATACACCATTGGAAGTTATCAGGACTAATTTCATATGCTACAAGTTCACCCTTAACAAAATCCTTATTATGTGGTTGTAACATTAGTTTCTCTTCTTCTAGTAAAATATCACCAACTTTATTATGGATGTAATCTTTAAATTCTTCTAAAATAATTTTCTTTAAATTATCACCTTTAATTATTTTATTTTCTATATTTGTTATAATATTCATAATTTCAATAGGTGGTGAAACACCACCATATAATTGGAAGGCTTTATTAAATTCAGCTCCATTAAATACTGCTAATTGATTTTTCTTTATTAAATCTTTAAACTTAATATTAACAACAACATTTTTACTTGATTTATCACGTGCAGCAATTAAATTATTTAATGCATCATTTCTACGATTTTGGACTGTTACTTGACCTGGATCAACTACTGGTCCAATTACTACTGAAACTACTGCAGCTTGTTGATTAGCTACTACATTTATACTATCAAAATTCTTCATAGCTATGGTTATTTCTTCCATACATTTTTGTAACTCTTTATCTTCTTCTGTTTTCTTTGTATTAATATTATTAGTATTAATATCATCATATTTATCATCAAATATACTACCATAAACTTTGTATTGTAATAGTTGTTTTATATGTTTTGAATCAAATTGTAAATTATCAACCTCTCCATCCATATTTGCTTCAGGATAACTGCTATCGATTAATACTAGATAACCATAATTAGGTACATAGAAATCAATACCATTAATACGGTATTTCCAGTGACCAATACCACCACTAGCAGGATCAACATTTAAATCTTTAATAAAAACATTATTTGCAAGAGAAAAATCACGGAAAGCAATTTCTTGTTGTTCAAGGACCAACATTGCAGAAACTAGTTGGAAAAGTACACTCATCCATACTTTTTTATCATAAACACCAGATTGAATCTGTTTACGAACAACACCATCAACATTATATGTTTTAGTTGCCCAATTTAGTATATTTTGTGTGGGACCTTCAGTTATTGATACAATACATTGTTCATTTTTTACTTTGAGTATTTCTTCAGGTTTATCAATAAGATATCTTTTAGGATCATTATTTTGAATTCGTTGATTAGTATCAGAAGTTGGAACACGACCTTGTCCCCATACAAATACTAAATCTTTTGCTATTTCTTGTGCTTTATTTATGGTTTCCTCATAAAACATTTCATCACGTACTTTTTTGATATTTGTAATTTGTTGATGATTTCTATTATTATAGTTTTTAGCTAATTCATCAACCTTTTGGAAGTTAATTCCACTATTTTGTGTTCTAAAGTAAGCATACATAGTTACAAAATTTGGAGATACTTTCTTTTTAATTACGTCTTCCTTAATCTTTTCATAATAGATAATTTCACGCCAGACATCTGAATATGTCTTTTTTAATTTGTCTGATACTCCAGCAGTTATATATTTATCAAATAAGGATAATGAATAAATACGGACGTGCATACTAAGAGAGTCATTAGCACAATCTACTCTAATACGTTCAGAATTGAAACGTATAGGGTAACAAGTGCGAAACATAACCATATTACGAGAAATAGTACGGTACATATTATTGGTCAATCGACTAAAATGGTATGGATTAATGTCCATAAACTTAATACGGCTCATAATATTAGAAAGTGCCATATTAGTACGTGTAGCGTCTCCTGTCATATGGATTTCTTCATTATCTCCTTTGGTAATAATCATAGAACGGACATAGTTATTAATTACTAAACGTTCTGCAAGAGTAGTATATCTATTAGCTGCAATAGCACTTGGTGGTAAAATATCTTCGTATATTTCTGCTAATCTTGATAAATCACCTGTTCCTGTTACTGATATATTGTATTTCTTAATTACTGGTACATTATTCGGAGTCCATGCATATCCAATTGCTGGTGGATTATATAATGTTGTTGGATGCATTGGATTGGGTATAGGAACATAGGTTGCTGGATAAATGGGAGCGGGTTGTGGTACTTTGGATCCTAAAATATTATCATTTACTTTTACTTCAAATATTGGTTGGGGAGGAGGAGGAAACTTCGGTCTATCAGGATGATCTATTTTATCCATTTTAAAACGTCTATCATCTTCATTAGTTTTATAAGGGGTATTAACATTACCTTGGAATTTTGGAATTACTCGACCTCCCATATTACCACCCTTGTTATTGTTTATGTGTTGAAAAAAAAATTATTGGGAACGGAACCGCCCATCATTCCTTGTGGCATCATTCCGGGCATCCCTTGTGGCATCATTCCTGGCATCATTCCTGGCATCATCCCTGGCATCCCTGGCATCATACCTTGCATACCTTGCATACCTTGCATTTCCGGAGGTACACCTGAAGGCATTCCTGGAATTCCGGGAATCATTCCGGGCATCATTCCAGGAGGCATTCCCATAGGTCCAGTGGGCATGGCCATACCATTAAATGATAAACCATTCATGGGCATCATACCTTGTGAAGCAAGTTCAGGAGGCATGTATGTAGGTAAGTTTGATGACATACCCATACCTGGGAAATTCATAGGCATATCCGGTGACATACCCATAGGCATACCATTAGGCATACCCATTGACATACCAGGCATTCCCATTGACATACCAGGCATTCCCATTGGCATACCTGCTTGCATTGGACCATCATAGGTTTGTGGACCAGGTTTAGCTGTTACAGCCATATTTTTAAGATCCTTTTTAGTAACACCAAGAGCTTGACCAATCTTGTTAATTGGACGTTCAGTCATATCTGGTTCACCTTTCTTCATTTCCATATCTTCATCAGAGCTAATATCATCAAGAGTATTAGGTTTCTTAATTGGTTTATTATTTATATTTACGAATTTAGGGATTTCACTTGATATTTCATCAAGATCTTCAGGAGTCTCAATTTCATCAGCAGCTTCTTCATTGCTTGGTTTCTCATCATCTGATTCAAAATCACTTGAAATTTCATCTAGATCATCAGGGGTATCTATTTCAGATTTCTTCTTTTTAATTACTTCTTTATCTGATGAGTCATCTTCAGCGGTGTGTTTAGGTTTTGATCGATTGATTTTGTAGGTGGATCTTGACGCCAAGCGTCGTACACCTTTAACAGCATTTTTCTTGTGGTCACTAGCTGAATGTAATTCATAGTTATCGCTTGAACTGTCCATATTATTATTATTAAATATATTATTTTTATTTCTTAAACATCCCATTGTAAAACCATATTAAATATATTCACCAACTATAATATTAATATCATATCATATTAATATTATTTTTATAAATAAACTGAAAGAACTCGCGCACTTGGCTCACCTTTAGTGTTAATCCATTTAGGTAACCAATAATGAGGTATAACCCCTGCATTTTCATCACCAAAGTACTCATCAAATGTTCGTCT
>Ga0209230_10000700_pt1 | contig 13048 bp, 14 predicted proteins | sample LakOntMetagenome_FD_187467 | JGI IMG/M metagenome (GOLD analysis project Ga0209230, IMG submission 187467) | Freshwater and sediment microbial communities from Lake Ontario - Sta 18 epilimnion Metagenome (SPAdes) (version 2) | ecosystem: Environmental > Aquatic > Freshwater > Lentic | place... | reverse complement strand
CCGTGTCCGCACCTTCAATGTCTGAACGAATGTCGGCATAGCGAGCATCCATTCCCTTCTTCAACTTTGGAAAGAGGAAGTAGCGCAAAATCACAAAGAGAACAATGAATGATCCGGCGGACCACAGTGCTTCCTTTGGCGTTGGCGCGATGGGGTTTGGTGCAGCCTTGACCGTTGCTTCAACCTCGCCTGTGGCACTTCTCAGTTGCTCAGGCGCAGCTTCACCACTCTGCGCAGCAGGCGTGGGTTCACCACTCGTGACACCATCTTCGAGAACAGTGGTCTCGAGCATGGCCTCTACGGGCATGGTTGTGTCGGTGGTGTCTTCTGACACCAAACGCACATGGACAAGGCGTCCGTTCGATTGTGTGACTATCGCAGTCGGCATCTCAGCTCCTGGACTCTGCTCGCGCAGAGGTCGATTGTGGACGTGGACTCAAATTCGCGGATTAAGCGAACTTGAGAAGAATGAACACCACGAAACCGATAAGCGCGAGCGCTTCGGTAAACGCGATACCCAAGAACATGGTGGTACGAACCATGCCTGCAGCCTCTGGTTGGCGTGCCATCGCCTCGACGGACTTGCCGACGAGGTAACCGATGCCGATGCCAGGCCCGATTGCAGCAAGACCGTAGGCGTAGCCTGCGCTTGCTGCTGCTGCATTGTTCTTGAGTTCAGCGGGAGTTGCCTCCGCTGCTACGAGTCGTGCAATTGCTTCCATTGTTTTCTCCTAGTTGGTTTGTTGGGTGGGAGATCTTTTATTGATCAGTGCTCTGGGTGTGTTGCGCCACCGATATACACGGCGGTCAACATTGCAAAGATGTATGCCTGCAGGAACGCGACCAAGACTTCGAATGAAGTCAAGAACACGAGCATGAAGAACGGCAAAATGCCGACAGGAATCAGCACTTTGTCTTTCGCTTGGAACAACGCTTCGGACAAGAGAGCGAAAGTCACAAGAAGAATGTGACCAGCCATCATGTTGGCGAAGAGTCGAACGGCGAGAGAAAACGGACGCACGATGATTGCCGAGATGAACTCGATCGGTGTCACGAGAATGTAGAGAGCTTTAGGTACTCCTGGAGGAAACAGTGTGCTCTTGAGATAGCCGCCAACACCTTGGTGCTTGATGCCGGTGACGTTGTAGATGACCCACACCATGAGTGCAAGGAACATTGGTACTGCCATACGCGCAGTTGCAGGCATTTGGAAGAACGGAATAATTCCTGGAACGTTGCACAGGTAAATGAACATGAACATGGTGAGAAGGAATGGCGTCCATGCCAAACCGTCTTTGCCCATTGTCTGCATCACGATTCCGTCTTCAACGAATTCAACAATCATCTCAGCGAAGTTACGAATTCCTTTTGGAGCTTCTTTGTGACTCTGACGAACTGCAAGAAGAAAAATGGTTGCACTGATCAACGTTGCAAGCACAGCAATGAGCGCAACTTTGTTGAATGGGAAATTAGGAAAGATGTCTTTCCAAACCAAGATCGAGTTAATTTCGGGAAAATCGAGAGCAATCACGTTGTGGTCCTTCAGGGTGTCTCAGCGGCGCTTGACGAGGGATATTCTTGCGCATTGGGACGCAATCCAGGAAATGCAAGCGAGGCTGCGATGAATCGCATCTCCCAGAACAGCAATCCGAGATGGGTGACGATAATGGTGATCCCCAGCGCGGGAAGGGATACCCAGGACTCGTCACGAACCAGGTAGACGGAGACAGAAATGAGGCCCAGACGGATGAGGTAGCCAAAGAGGCTGACACCCATCATGAGGGCAAGGGAAATGGGGGCTGCCCAGGAGATGAGAGCGGCCGCTAACCCAAAGTTCATAAGGACTACAGCCAATCCGAGGCCCGCAGACCAGGCGCCCGTGAGGCCCCAAATAACCCCGGCAATCACCATCACAATGGGGGCAATAATGAGCCCTCGACGGATGATGTCTTTCGAAACGGTGACCTCTGGAGCACGGCCTTGAGAGGCCATTGCGAGGGGCGATAAATGCTCGGTCATTGCTGCCCGCCACGGACCATTTCAGCCCGTTGATCTTCGAGGTGGCGCATGTCACGGCTGTAGATGAAGTACATCTTGACGAATTGGCCGACCATGGCAAACACGGTGAAGACGATCATGAAGATCGGCGTGGTGTTCAGCCAGGCATCGAGGCCCCAGCCCATGAGAAAAAAAACCACAAGACCCACAGCCATCTCAATTCCTTGAGAGACGCCTGAATCAAGCGATACAGGCTTTGGTTTGGGGAGCAATTTCAATGCGAATCCTTTTGAATTCCTCTGAAGAGGACCTTGTGAAACATTGAACAATCTAGGTCAGTTGAAGGCATCGGTCAAACGCGAGATGTGTGACCGTTTACGCAAGCCACTTCCCCATTGAATGCACGGGGCGGCTCCCACCCGGTGTTACTCAGAGAGTGATGTTGAGTCGTCTTTGGCTGGTCGCTCGAGGTCTGGGTGCAACACGGTGTACAAAAAGAGAACGAGTGCAACTAAACCAAACGGCGCAAAGTTTGTGGCGCTCTTGTTGAACACCGGATACAACACCAACGCCGACAACAACGCGGTCCACAACCACAAAATTGCAACGGCACGTCGTGGTCCGTGACCCAAGTTGATGAGGCGGTGATGCAAGTGGCCTTTATCTGCCGTGGCAAAACCTTGACGCTTGCTCACTCGACGAATGATTGCAAACAGAACGTCGAATACCGGCACACCAAGAATGATGAGTGGAATCACTAATGGTGCGAGAAAGAAATATGTTTGCCCACTGAATGCTTGCGTGGTTGGATCTGCACGACCACCAACAACGCTCGTAGAAACTGCAACTAAAAGCCCAAGTAAATACGCGCCGCCGTCACCCATGAAGATGCTGGCTCCATTGAAGTTGTACGGCAAGAAACCAACACACACGCCAATAGTGATAACCGCAATCAACGGGCCAATGTTTGGTTCAGACAACAAACCAAGATCAGACAAATGAAATGAGTAAATGAAAAACGCTGTAGAACCAATAGCAACGATGCCTGCAGCTAAACCATCAAGGCCGTCGATGAGGTTGATTGCTTGCACCATTCCCAACAACCACACAACTGTGACAATCGGAACCCAGTCACTTGATAACTGAATAACTCCGAAGAACGGCACACGGAAATAAAACATGGTGACGCCTGATTGCACCAGGATCATTGCTGCACCCACTGTTGCCAACACTCGAGCCGGTGCGGACAATTCACGAACATCGTCAATGACGCCAACGACCAATATCAATAACGCAGCAAGTAGAATTCCACGCGGCTCACTGTTGCCCCGAAACAACGGGGAAAATCGATCCATCTGCCAGGCAAGCCCCAAAGCAACAACAACGCCAGCAAACATTGCAATGCCGCCCACATCTGGTGTGGCCACCGTATGCACTTTACGTTCGTCCGGCACAGCAACCCAGTTGCGCTTTTTTGCAAACGAGCGCACGATAGGCGTGGCAATCAACGTGACGATCATGGCGCAAAAGCCCACGATGAAATATCCGTTGAGGTCACCCATGATGCAATGAGCCTAGAAGACTTTGTTCAGCGCCTTTGGCGTTACAGAGGGTTCGGATAAACAGGGAACTTGGAGCACAACGCAGCCACTTTGGCTCGCACCGCTGCAACTGCAGCTGGGTCTTCGCGATGACGCAGTGTTTCTGCAATCAAAGACGCGATAACTGGCATCTCTGCTTCGGTCATTCCCTGTGTTGTTACTGATGGAGTACCAATACGTACACCAGAGGTAACAAATGGGCTACGTGGATCATCGGGAACAGTGTTCTTGTTCAACGTGATGCCAGCTTCGTCCAATACCAATTGAGCAACTTTGCCTGTGCACTCGGCATCGAATGGGCGCAAGTCCACCACCATCAGGTGTGTATCTGTGCCACCACTGACCAAACGGAAACCTTCTTTTGTGAGTGCTTCTGCAAGTGCTGATGCATTCTTCACAATCTGCTGTGCGTACACCTTGAACGAAGGGTCGAGTGCTTCACGGAATGCAACTGCCTTCGCAGCAACTGCATGTTCCAGTGGTCCGCCTTGACTACCAGGGAACACTGCTTTGTCGATTGCTTGAGCGTGTTCTGCTTTGCTGAGAATGCAACCACCACGTGGTCCACGCAATGTCTTGTGCGTGGTGAATGTGACTACGTCTGCAAACGGCACAGGGTTCGGATGTGCACCACCTGCAACAAGACCAGCCAAATGCGCAATGTCGAACATCAACAATGCGCCCACTTCGTCTGCAATTGCTTTGAATGGTTCTGGATCAAGTCGGCGTGGGTAACTGGTAGTACCAGCAACGATCATCTTTGGACGGTGCTTCTGTGCAAGTTCGCGCATTTCGTCGAAATCAATTCGCTCTTCGCCTTGTTTTACGCCGTATGACTTGAAGTCGTACAAAATGCCGCTGGCATTCACTGGTGAACCGTGCGTGAGGTGACCACCGTGGTCGAGGCTGAGACCAAGAATGGTGTCTCCAGGGTTCAAAAGACCCAAGTACACGGCCATGTTTGCACTTGCGCCAGAGTGTGGCTGCACGTTTGCATGATCTGCGCCAAACAATTCCTTCACACGAGAAATTGCCAATGCTTCAATTACATCAACGTTGACGTTGCCGCCGTAGTAACGCTTCCCTGGATAACCCTCACTGTATTTATTCGTGAGAATGGAACCAGTTGCACGCATGACTGCTGGTGATGTGAAGTTTTCGCTAGCTATTAATTGCAGACCAGTGGTTTGACGAATGCGCTCCACCTCGAGAAGATCGAACACTTCTTTGTCTGGATTGGTGTCAGAGGGGAACGGCATTAGTTGCTCGCTTCTTGTTGTTCAATTTCAGCCAACTGCGCCACACGGCGTTCGTGTCGGCCTGCTTCGAAGGGGGTGGACAGGAATATGGACAAGATTTCTTCGGCGAGACCTTCGCCTACAACGCGCGCACCCATAGACAGCACGTTTGCATTGTTGTGTTGGCGCGCCATGCGCGCCGTGTACAAGTCGTTACACAAAGCTGCGCGTACTCCGCGCACTTTGTTTGCAGCCAACTGCTCGCCTTGCCCACTTCCGCCAAGCACAATGCCAAGGTCGGCCTTGCCATCACGCACGTGGCGACCAACTGCCGCACAAATCGGTGGGTAGTCACAACTCTCTGTGCTGTTCGTTCCCAGGTCAATCACATCGTGACCCTGGTTCGTGAGCAATTCAACGAGGTGCTGTTTGAGGGTGTAGCCGGCGTGGTCGGCACCAATTGCTATGCGTGACATCCCTTTCACAGTAGTAGGGGCAAGGCATTAGCGACCTAGCGTCTATGACATGACACTTGACCCACGCACCCCAGTTCTCATTGGCACTGGCCAGGTAGTACAACGCGCAAACGGCTTAGACGATGCTCGCGACCCCATCGCCCTCATGGTGGAGGCCATTTCCAATGCCGCTGCCGATGCCGGACTCTCGAGCGTTCCCAACCCCGGCGCCTTACGCGTAGTGAGTTTGCTGTCGTGGAAGTACGGCAACCCCGCACATTTCATTGCTGAAGATCTTGGCCTCACCCCACGCGAGCTCGGCTTGTCTGCCATGGGCGGCAACACACCCCAGACATTGGTCAACTCAGCGTCTAGGCAAATTCTTGCGGGCGAGCACGACCTCATCATTTTGACTGGTGGCGAAACCACACGTACTCGTGCTCGGTATCGCAAGGCTGGTGTTGAACCAGATTGGCGCTCTACCGAAATTGCCCCCGTGGCCGTCTCTGAAGACCTCACCATGAACATGCCAGAGGAAATTGCACGCAAGATTGTGATGCCCATTCAGATTTATCCACTTTTTGAAACTTCATTGCGTGCACAGGCGGGCCGAAGCATTGACGAACACCAAGTGCACATCAGTGAACTGTGGTCACGCTTCAGCAAAGTTGCTTCTACAAATCCGTATGCGTGGTCACAGAAGGCATATTCAGCCGAAGAGATTCGCACCGCAACTGCAAACAACCGCATGATTGGGTTTCCGTATCCGAAATTGATGAACTCGAACAACGACGTTGACATGTCTGCTGCGTTGATCTTGTGTTCAGCAGAAAAAGCAACTGCACTTGGTGTGCCGCGTGATCGTTGGATTTTCCCGCAGTCTGGTAGCGACGCACACGAGCACGCATTCATTTCGCATCGCAATCACTTCTACGACACTCCTGCAATTGAACTTGCAGGCCGTCGCGTGTTGGAACTTGCAGGTCGCACCATTAACGACATTGACATTGTTGATTTGTATTCATGCTTCCCTGCTGCAGTGCAGTTGGGTGCAAAATCACTGGGCTTAGACCTCAATAGTCAACTCACGCGTACCGGTGGCTTGCCGTTTGCTGGTGGGCCGTGGAACAACTACGTGATGCATGCCATCGCAACTGTTGCTACCGAACTTCGCATTGGCGTTGGTTCAACCGGATTGGTATGGGCAAACGGTGGCTACACCACAAAACATGCTTTCGGTGTGTACAGCACAGAACCACCGAAAGATAGTTTCAAGTACGACTACCCACAAGATCAGATCGATGCATTGCCACGACGCAGCCTCGCTTCACCTGAAGATGCGGCTGGCGAGATGACAATTGAGGGCTACTCAGTCATGCACGACCGTGATGGAAACCCCGAACGTGCCATTGCTTCCTGTTTGCTAGATGATGGTCGCCGAGCATGGGTAGACAGCACCGATGTTGGGGTTGGTCGCGACATGTGTGTGAATGAATGGGTGGGCCGGCGCGTGAAGGCTGACGCATCGGGTACTCTGCTCGCGTGACCGATACATTTCCGCGCCAATACGCGCGTACTCAGCGGCTATCGCTCGGAGAACCACGTAACTTCACTGTGTCTCCCGATGGCGCACGTCTGGTATTCGTGCGTTCCCATGGTGGCTCGGACCCCGTCAACACTTTGTGGATTGCAGACACCGCAACGGGAACAGAGAGCGAAGTTTTTGATCCGCGCACTCTGAAGACAGACACTGCAACTCTTACTGCCGAAGAACTCCGCCGTCGTGAACGTGCTCGTGAAGGTGCAAGTGGCATCACGTCATATGCATGTGATGCAAAAGTTGAAAACGTGGTCACCATTCTTGGCGGTCAGGTGATTCACATCAATCTCTTGAGTGGCGCTGTCACCATTCCACCCGTAGAGCCCGGTGTGTTCGATGCACGCTTATCGCCCGATGGCAACACCATTTCCTATGTACGCGGTGGCGCATTATGTGTGTGCACGCTTGATGGAAACGAACGAGTGCTTGCCACCGAGGACAACGACACCGTCTCGTGGGGAAGTGCAGAGTTCATTGCTGCCGAAGAGATGGGGCGCTTTCGCGGGTATTGGTGGTCGCCAGATTCCAAGCTCATCGCTGCTTGTCGTGTTGATGTAGACCCAATTGATACGTGGTACATCTCAGACCCTGCGCACCCCGCCTCACCTGCAGTTGCGCACCGCTACCCCGCAGCCGGCACAGCAAATGCAATCGTGTCGTTACATATTGTCTCAGCGGTTGATGGTTCGAGGGTTGACGTTGCACTCGGTGGCGAATGGGAATACTTGAACTCGGTGTCGTGGAGCACTGGCGGACTTATAGCCCAAACGCAAACACGAGATCAGAAACGTGTTGATATCCATGTTGTTGACCCCGCCAACGGATCTTCACATATTGAATACACAGACACTGATGCCAATTGGGTTGATCTGGTGCCCGGTGTACCTGCAATCTTGGACAACGGCCACATTGTTACGTGTGCAGACCGTGACGGCGTGCGACGAGTGATGGTGAACTACGTTGCAGTCACTCCCACCACATTGCAGGTGCGCAGCGTTGTGAGCGTTGGCGACTCCATCGTGTTCATTGCAAATACACTTGAGACACCGTGGATTACTGATGCATGGTCGTACAACATTGCTGTAGACACTCTTGAACAACTCACCAGTGCTAACGGCTCGGTCTCGCTCTCTGGCACTGCAAATGCGTATGTTTCTCGTACTTCAACCTTGGCCACCATCGGTGCTGAGTTTGAGTTTGCCTCAGCAACCAACCGCTTCTCTCTTCGCTCTCTTGTGGAAACACCACTAGTAAAGCCAAATGTTCGCATCATGACTGTTGGACCACGTCAGATACCAGTGGCCATCTTGCTGCCAAACGACGGCCTCACTACTCCACTTCCTGTGTTGTTCGACCCATACGGCGGCCCGCATTTTCAAAGAGTCGTCAGTGCTTCATCGGCATTCAATTCATCACAGTGGTTTGCAGATCAAGGTTTCGTGGTGGTTATTGCTGACAACACAGGCACACCAGGAAAAGGTTCTGCGTGGGAACGCGGCGTAGCCAATGATCTAGCGCAGCAAGTTCTAGAAGATCAAGTGGAAGTGCTGCGAGCACTCGATGACTTAGAGCCTCGTGCAGACACAACACGTGTTGGTATTTGTGGCTGGAGTTTTGGTGGGTATCTTGCCGCGCTTGCCGTGCTTCGTCGAGGCGATGTGTTTCATGCGGGCATTGCTGGTGCCCCCGTGACAGATTGGCGCTTGTACGACACCCATTACACAGAGCGTTACTTGGGTAACCCTGCCGTAAATGACGCTCCCTATGCAGCAACATCACTGATAAACGATGCAGCATCACTTGAGCGACCGCTATTATTGATTCACGGTCTTGCCGACGACAACGTGGTGGCTGCACATACTTTGCAATTATCTTCTGCGCTACTTGCTGCCGGCAAACCGCACGAGGTTCTTCCACTATCAGGCGTTACACACATGACACCACAAGAAGAAGTGGCTGAGAATTTGTTTCTGCATCAATTGGAATTTTTACGCCGAACTCTGGGCTGAGTTAGCCAAAGATTCCCGAAACAAATCTGTCGCGACCCGTGAGGTCTTGATGCACAATGATATGCGTGAAACCTGCGGCACTAAACAACTGCTGAATTGCTGAAGCCTGCGTGTATCCCATCTCAGTCACCAACATGCCACCGGCTGCTAACCACTTCGGTACCGTCTGCACAATCTGTGCAATGTCTGCGAGGCCATCAACACCCGCGAACAACGCATCGCCTGGTTCCCACTGCAATACCGAGGCTTCTACTTCAGCATCACCTTCAGCGATGTACGGCGGGTTACTCACCACAACATCACACATACCTACTAACTCAGCTGGCAAAGCATCACACCAATTTCCGTGAGCAAAACGCGCACCAACTGCTGGTCGTCCAATACCTGCGGCGTTTGCGCGCGCAACGTGTAGTGCATCTTCTGATTCATCGGTCATCCACACCGTTGCTGCGCCAAGTGGTAATTCGTGAAGCAACGACAAACCGATCGCACCAGAACCCGTACCCAAATCGACGAGTGTGATGGCTTCCCTCTTCGCACCGAGATGGTTCTTCACAATGTCGACGATCAATTCAGTCTCGGGGCGTGGAATAAGAACTCGTTTGTCTACCAAGAGATCTAATTGGCGAAAAGCCCAACGACCCATCACATATTGCAATGGCTCGCCAGTTGCAAAACGTTGCAACATGTCGTGCAGTTGCTGACCCGAACGCTCACTCACTAGATCATCAAGCACTTCAGAGAATTCATCGGCATCGCATCCGCTTGCGTGCTCACACAACCACCGAGCAATGTTTCGCTGACCAACTTGTTCTTCCACACGCTGCAACATGGCGCGCCATGTGATGTGCTCTGCTGATGTTTCACCAGACATGCGGCATTATTCGTTGTTGGCTAATTGACGAGCGCGAAGATCTGCAGATAGCGCATCAATCACTGGGTCGAGTTCGCCGCCCAAGGCTGCCTGCAACTGATACAACGTGAAACCAATGCGATGATCGGTGATGCGATTTTCTTTGTAGTTGTAGGTGCGAATCTTTTCGCCACGGCCACCGCCACCAATTTGTGCACGACGCTCAGCAGATGCTTTGGCTTCTTGTTCTTCTTCGCGAAGCTTGAGCAAGCGTGAACGAAGCACCGTCATTGCGCGCAATTTGTTTTGCAATTGACTGCGTTCGTCCTGCATTGCCACCACTAAGCCCGTGGGCTTGTGTGTAATGCGCACTGCTGAGTCTGTGGTGTTGACGTGCTGACCACCCGCACCAGATGCGCGATACACATCAATGCTGAGGTCGTTGTCGTTGATTTCAAGGTCGAATTCTTCGGCTTCCACCATGATTGCCACGGTTGCAGACGATGTATGAATGCGGCCTTGTGCTTCAGTAGCCGGCACGCGTTGCACGCGGTGTGGCCCACCTTCAAACTTCAAGTGACTCCACGCATCATCACCCTTCACTAGCAATGTGACTTGGTTGATGCCACCCATTTCAGAGTTATCGAGTTGCAATGTTTCCACCGACCAACCGCGCTTCGAAGCGTATGCCACGTACATTTCCATGAGGTCGCGCGCAAACAAGTTTGCTTCTTCGCCACCCTCAGCACCACGTATTTCCATAATGACTGGCTTGCCGTCATTCACATCGGGCGGCAGCAAGAGCACTTGCAAGCGTGCTTCAAGTTCTTCCACACGAGCTTCTGCAGCTGTGGCCTCGGCACGAAACGATTCACGTTCGTCGCCAGAAGTTTCAATCATCAATTCTTTTGCAGCTTCGGCATCGCCTTTTGCGTCTCGCAGCGACCGGATGCACTCAATCAGTGGAGTGAGTTGTTTGTATTTACGTGATGCTTCACGCAGGCGGTTTTGGTCTCCGAGTACCTCGGGACTGCCCAGGCTGACCTCGAGTTCGATGTAATCCCGTTCAATGGATTCAAGCCTGCTGTTCACGGTTTATAAGGCTAGGGGCTGCGAGGCGTTAGTCCTTGAATGCCTTTTGGAATATGAAAGAACTGCTTGCAGGCAGATAACTGAGTTTTCCGTACGACTGCCATCTACTTGAGACATATCCACTGGCGTATACCACGCCACGTCGTTGGTCTATCTCTGGCGATTCCACCACTTTGGTGATATCGCGGCCGTTATCGATGTCGACCCAACCCCATTCACACATGTTGTTGCCACTCCATGGAAATGCAAAGAAGCCGCCATACGTTGCTCCGCCTCGTGCCTTGTTATCGCCATACGTAACAAAGAAGTCAACGACGCCATCGTTAGTGAAGTCATGTGAGTACACCTTCAATGGAACTTGACCACGACCACCCATCAGTAGCGAAGAGATGTCTGTCCACTGCACACCATTCCAGTCATAGAAAGTCAGACTGCCTTCGGTGATCAACATTGCATACACGCCGCAATCGCTCTTAGATATCTCCGAGACATCAATGGTGACGAACGATTTCACATATTCGTTCCACGCCTTTGTTGCAGCACCAGGTTTGGAAGGGACTGTGGTGCGCACTGGTGCACCTTGCGCCACTGTGGAAGATGTAGTGGCCGGCGTGCTGCTTTGTGAACTACACGATGCCAGCAGCAGAGCGGTAGCGATGATCAATGAAGATAGGCGAGATGATTTCATGCAGTGGGTGATGAGATAAATGCAAACCGAACAAATACAGATGCCATGTTTGCTAGTCGTTCAATAGATGGCGTGATGTCTTGCCGGCGCGCCACGACGGTCACTTCATCTATGCCTAAGCGCGATGCAGTATCGACCGCGAATGGAACAACATCAAGATCTACACCGTGTACAAAAACAGCGGCCGAGAGATTCCCAGAGTCAGTAGAACCAATTGCTGCGCATGGCACTGCATCTTTCAGGTTCGTGCGCTTCACTGGCGGATCTACTGGGTCTAAACGTGAAAAACCAATTGATGTTGGATCTTGTAGTGCGCGCCAGCGATGCATGCGCTCTGAACCGAATTGATTGAACGGATGCACATTGGCACCGGGCTCACGATGTGTTGCAACTGCATCAATCACGTTGCGCAAGGCTTGCTCTGTGGGAAGTTCGCCATGCACCATGGCAAATGCTTCACGGTCGTTCACGCCCATGCCCACTTCTAAACGTGCAACACCACTCACTACATCATCAACCACGCGACACATCTCAAGCCCGCGCACTTCGCCCACAACAATGCCGTGCTCTACAAGTGCATCTGCGCCAGACGACTGAATGAGTTCTGTAAATGCAAGATGCTCTGGCTTTGCTTGCGTTGTTGGCAAATGCGGTTCGGCCAGGGCTGGCAAGAGCACGCGTTCATCTGCATGCCACACAGTGACATCTACATCGAATAATGCGGCGCGACGCGCGAGGAGGCCTGAGTCATTCTCCACCACAAGATGAATTGGTAATTCGAACTTGGTGCCCCATGCGAGTACGCCACCTAAGGCGCGAGCAGCATTACCGTCGATAAGCAGCCACACCGCATCGTTTGTAATAAACGCAGCGCCAGGAGCGAAGACTTCGACGCGACCGTCAGGGTCGCCAGATAATCCGAGATGCTCACGAATAAGAGCACGAAGTTTTAGAGCAAGAAGTCGAGAGCGACGTTCAGTGTCGACTTGGTCCATGCGAGATTCCGAAATGAAAGTAAAAACCGTGACGCAATGCGCCACGCAGAATCACTCTGGGCGAGCTGGAGCGTTGGTACGTGCGCCGTAACGCTTGTTGAAGCGCTCAACACGACCACCGGTGTCGACAAGCTTTTGCTTACCAGTAAAGAATGGGTGGCACTCGTTGCAGAGTTCCAAGCTGATAGCTCCGCCACGGGTGCTGCGAGTGGTGAACTCATTGCCACATGAACACTTCACGTTGACTTCTGCATACTGGGGATGGGTATCGATCTTCATGTCTCTAGCTCCTCGAAACGGACTCTTGATTGTATCGGGAACTACGCGCCGGGCGTCTTGGCGATTTCGGCCAAGAACTCGTCGTTGGTTCCAAAGGTCTTCAGGCGATCCATCAGCATTTCCAAGCCTGGAGCGGGGTTTCCGTCCTGGGCAAGGCCGCTGAGGACTCGGCGTAGTTTCCAGACTAATTGCAATTGCTTGCGCTCGAAGAGCAGTTCCTCGTGGCGGGTGCTGGAGGCA
>Ga0209230_10000699_pt1 | contig 13049 bp, 12 predicted proteins | sample LakOntMetagenome_FD_187467 | JGI IMG/M metagenome (GOLD analysis project Ga0209230, IMG submission 187467) | Freshwater and sediment microbial communities from Lake Ontario - Sta 18 epilimnion Metagenome (SPAdes) (version 2) | ecosystem: Environmental > Aquatic > Freshwater > Lentic | place... | reverse complement strand
AAGTAGAAGCAAATTTGCTTGACGAGTCCAAACAAACCATTTTCAAAACCACTGAACCCGGGCTTCAAACAGAAGACGCAATGATCCGCTTAATTGAATGGTACAATAGTGATGAAGATACATTACCATTAATAAAAAACGCCTTATTTGTTTATGAATTTTTAAGCATCCATCCATTTCAAGATGGAAATGGTAGATTAAGTAGATTAATAACTAGTTTACTTTTATTGAAAAATGGTTATTCGTGGATACAATATGTAAGCTTTGAACATGAAATTGAAAATAGAAAATCCGAATACTACAAAGTATTAATAGATACACAAAAAAATAGGCCTGGTGAAAATGTAACAAATTGGCTAATATTTTTTATAAGCTGCCTAAATAATATTCAATGCAATTTGTTATTGAAATTAGAAGAAAGTAGAAAAGTAAGTGAAACGCTCACTCCCCGCGAAAAAAGAATTATTTTGTTTATACATAATCATGAAGGATGCAGTTCAGGAGAAATTTCTACTAAGTTAGACATCCCGCTGCCAACTGTAAAGAAAACAATTACTGAGTTATTAAATAAGATGAAAATTACAAAAGAAGGTATTGGAAGAGCTACCGTATATTATTCAACATAAATGATACCACTATCCAAGTTCTGGATCGAGCGCAACCAAATTCGGGCTAACACAAATAAAATACTGACATTAAATAAATGCAAGAATATTTCAGGACTAGACAGTACATATCGATACCTTTGCGCCCAGGCATAAATTAGCCAAAGAAATGGTGTATAAGATTCTTACTGTAATTGGTCTAGCTACTTTTGAAATTTATGCTGCAATCCCTACTGGATTTGCCTTTAAACTACATCCGTTAGAAATTTTCTCTTATAGTCTACTAGGGGGTTTAATGGGTGTTTTTGTAGCTGCATACCTTGGCGACATTATTAAACGATGGCTAAGCAAGTTTAGAAAACCGAAACCAAATAAAGTTGCTAAAGAACCGGGATTTGTCTTAAAAATTTGGGAGAAATATGGCGTTATCGGTTTAGGTTTATTGGGAACGATGACTGTTGGCGCTCCTATAAGTATTGGTATTGGAGTAGGGTTTAATGTACCTACAAACAAAATGGTATTTTGGTGCAGTTTAGGCGTTTTGTTACGCTGTGCAATATTTACAGCAATTGGATATTTTAGTTTACAGTTGATATAATAATATAAACTACTTTTTAGGAAGCATTGGAAAAAAAGCACTCGTTCTTTTTTTATATTCCTCAAATGTTTGATTGTGCTTGTACTTTGCCTCAAGCATAGGTATGCCAGATACATAAAGTAGTAAAAAGCTAATGGTAATTGGACTAACGATGGCCCAGATTCCATATTGCAGCGGCAATACCATTATAAATATTCCCCACCACACTAGTACTTCACCAAAATAATTTGGATGACGGGTATATTTCCACAAACCTGTTTGCATAATATCCGATTTGTTTTGCCTCTGCTTTATAAATAGCATTAACTGATAATCGCCAATCGACTCAAATGCAAAACCAATTAACCAAATAATTGATCCGGCCAATACAAAAGCACTGATTGCTTGATTTTTGGCCATCGATACCAGTATTATTGGCAGGCTAATAATCCACATAAAAAAACCTTGCAATAAATACACTTGCAAATAAGACCTAAGCACAAAATACTTACCCCACTCGTCTCTCCATTTTTTATACCTAAAATCTTCGGGTTTACCCTTGCTTCTTAAACCAATGTGAATGGCCAAACGAATGCCCCAAATAACAGTAAGTATATAAACTAAGACTGATGGTAATGTTGAAGTATGGGTAAGAAATAAAAATATTACAATGGCTACAAAACCCAGCCCCCAGGCTATATCAGCAATATCATTTCTTTTTATGAGTAAAGAAATAACAAACCAAACACTCACATAACAAAAAATAAATAACCCTATTTCAAAAATAGTAGCCAGCATTTTATTGGAAATATTTTACAATATAAAAACCAGCTGTACTAACAATTGCAGTTAAAACAGTGCCCCAAATAATATCAATAAACACAATACTTAACGGCCACCCTTTTAAAGTTGCCAAATTGGTTAAATCATAAGTAGCATAGGTGAAAAAGCCAAATAGTGCACCCAGCGTAATTGCGGATGTCAATGAATTTTTTTCTACGGCCGGCATAATGGTGAATATAAAAACACCTACTATAAATAAGAAGTAAAAAATAAAAGCAGCCGTCCAGTTTACTTGATCCGACAAAAATCCACCGAGGTGTTTTCGGTAAAGATCTTTTGCGATAAATCCGAGCCAGGTCATGTCAATTATAAAAAAAACAATAAACGTGAGTATATAGCTAAGGAGTAGTTTAGAGAGGGACATAAAAAAGTATTTTAGTTACCATAAATTTCATCAATTTTTTTGGCAAGTTGCCAATCTTTTTCGGTAACCGTATTTCCAGCATCATGCGTAGTTAAAACAATGTCCACTTGATTGTACACATTACTCCAATTGGGGTGATGGCTAAGTTTTTCAGCCGCAAAAGCCACTTTGGTCATAAACGCAAAAGCATCTATAAAATTCTTAAACTTAAAACTGCGCTTGAGTTGGTTATTTGTTTCTTGCCACATAGATGATAATTATTTACTTGTGTATAAATATAACGATTATGGAATCATCCAACTGTTGCAATCATTTACATAATCAAAGAATGCCCGGCGGTGACCAGCATGGTGTAACCAAAGCCATTCAATAGACTCTACCTGTATAGCAACAATACCAAAATGCTCCTTTCCTACTTCACTTTCTTCTAGCGTAAAATTTTCCTGCTCTATTTTTTCAGTTAATCCACTAGTAGGTATTACCGAAAAACTTGAAGGGCTTTCATTTGTTAAATAACATCTTCTACTAGATAGCGCCGTTTTTGTCCAGGCTTCTGCAGTAATATCATTATTGAAATGCAGTAGTGCTTTACCTTTTATCCTTAACTGTATGCGAGAAGATGCATCGTAAAAAAGTGCACTAATAGAATTATTTATTGCTAACTCTTTCCATTTATTACTTCTAGTATCGGTATGAAAACGGAGCTCTCTAAGTGTTGGCAGGGCTTTACGCAATACAACGGTACGCATGTTAACCTCTCCACTGTCAATTGTGGCCACGCATGGTGTATGAAAAGGGTCTCTACTTTTGATAGCACCATTTACGAGGCGCAGCCAACAATCTTTTTCTAAGTCTTCTAAATTATAGCCTATGTTGTTGATGATTACTTCTTCGTTCATATCCTGTATTGAGATAATGGTTGTGCCTGCTTTACTCAGCCTTGTATTCAAACTTCATTAATTCTTCTAAAGAAATGTATGCTAAGGTTTTAAGATGGGTTGCCTTTAAAATAATTGGTGGTGCAACATTTGCTTCATAAGCTTCTATCCATCTCGATACACATAGGCACCATTTGTCGCCTTCTACTAGTCCTTTAAAGCCACTTGGTGGATAATCTACAGTGAGGTCATTTCCTTTACTTTTTGAATATTGTAAAAACGCGTTGGTGACCACAGCACAAACAGTGTGTGTTCCCCTGTCGTTTATACCTGTATTACAGCATCCATCTCTGTAAGCACCCGTCATTGGGCTTGTCCCACAAACAATTAAAGGCTCGTTAAAAACATTGAGGGCATTTTCTTTCATCATATATCTAAAACAACAGCAGGTATCAATTGTTCATTAGGCACCGGCAATGTAGGTATCCTGTATTTTATTTTTACTCTTTAATTGTGTTACAAACCTTGCAATTTTATAATACTAGAATCGTATATTTAAGGATAAAAACAAATATCATGCGCTTCAATAAAACATTACTACTCGCCATTGGCCTCTTTGCCTTTAATGCAATTTCTACAACTGCTTCTGCGCAGGACACTGCTAGCATTTATAGAAAACTAGATTCGATTGCAGTGATTGATCAAAAAGTAATGATGCCCATGCGTGATGGTATTAGGTTAGCTACTGATATTTACCGCCCAAAGGGTGATGGTAAATACCCTATTGTTTTTTCTAGAACGCCCTATAATTTTAATACATGGGTGGACGGTAAAATGACAACCCGCACTTTAGAAGATGCATACCAAGCAGTGAGCAGAGGTTATGTGTACGTTGTTCAAAACGAGCGTGGTCGATTTTTTTCTGAAGGCGAATGGGATATTTTAGGTACGCCCATCACCGATGGATATGACGCGCTTGAATGGATGAGTAAACAAACATGGAGCAACGGTAAAGTTGGTTTGATTGGTTGTTCTTCTACTGCAGAATGGCAGATGGCGGTAGCTTCTCAAAATCATCCAGCACTAGCTGCGATGGTGGCACAAGGTTTTGGTGCAGGCGTGGGTAAAGTAGGTAAATTTATGGAGCAGGGTAACTGGTATAGAGGTGGTGCACAACAAATGTTATTTACTCCTTGGCTTTATGGTACCCAGCACGATCTAATGGCACCAAGGCTTCCAGCAGGTATTCAACAAAAAGATTTACAAAGGATTCAAAAGTTTTATGACATGGCGCCTGAAATGCCAAAAGTAGATTGGGCACAAGGATTAAATCATTTACCTGTTGTAGATATCATCAAAAATGCACAAGGTGCAAATGGCATTTACGAAAAAATGGCTGTAAGAAAACCCAACGATCCAGCATGGTTTAATGGCGGGCTCTATCACGAAAATATGCCTTTAGAAGTTCCTGCTTATTGGTTTGTGAGTTGGTACGATGTTTCATCGGCACCCAATATTGCGCTCTTCAATCATGTAAGAAATGCTGCTAAATCAAAAACGGTAGCCGATAATCAATACCTAGTTATTGCACCGGTTTTACATTGTTCATATAAGCGTGCCACAGAAAACACCATTGTTGGTGAAAGAAGTGTAGGCGATGCCCGATTAAACTATGATGAATTAACCTGGGGTTGGTTTGATATGCTATTAAAAGGTGCTCAAAATAATTTTAAAACCACGCAGCCACGCGTTCGTTACTACACAATGGGTGCCAATAAATGGCAACAAGCAGAAAGCTTTCCATTACCTAACACCGACATAAAAAGTTTTTATTTATCAAGTGCAGGTAAGGCCAATACCCGAAATGGTGATGGTGCTTTAACACTAACAGTGCCTAATAAAGACATGCCTGACGCATTTACCTATGATCCAATGAATCCAGTAAGTTCATATGGCGGTAATGTTTGCTGTACAGGTAATGCGGTTCAAGGCGGCAGCTTTGATCAATCACAAATGGAATTAAGAAATGATATTTTGGTGTATACTTCTGATGAATTAAAAGAGGGCGTTGAAATTACGGGCTTTATAGAGTCTACCCTTTTTGTTTCTTCTACAGGACCGGATACTGATGTAACTATTAAACTAATTGATGTATACCCTGATGGTAAGGCGTATAACTTAGATGAAACCATTCAGCGCCTACGTTACAGAGAGGGTTACGATAAAGAAGTATTTATGGAGAAAGGCAAAGTATATAAGGTTGATTTAACGCCAATGGTTACCAGTAACTATTTTGCAGCAGGACATAAAATTCGCATCGAAGTATCAAGTAGTAATTTCCCTAGATTCGATCGTAACCTAAACACGGGCGGTAATAACTACGATGAATCAAAAGGTATTACAGTAGAAAATAAAATTCACCATTCAAAACAATATCCTTCTGTGATCAAATTGCCATTTATAAAAAATTGAACCCTATTAAAATGAAAAAACTACTTTTCTCTGCATTCATTGCAGCTAGCCTATTCGCATGTAAATCAGAAACAAAAGCGCCATTTGATTTAGTAAATGCTAAAAAAGAAATTGAAGCCGCCAACAAACAAATTTCTGAATCTATGGCCAAAGGAGATTCTGTAGGCCTAGCAGAAGCATATAGTACTGATGGCGCTTTAATGTTAAACAATATGCCATCAGTTAAAGGAAAAGAAAACTTAACTAAACTATGGGGTAGTTTTATAAGCGCCGGAATGGGCGGTTTAGAATTCACTACATTAGAAGTTTGGGGTGACGAAAATTACATTACAGAAGAAGGTCTTATTGTTATTAAAGCAAAGGACGGAACTCAACTAGACAAGGGTAAATACATAGTACTATGGAAAAAAGAAAATGGGAAATGGAAATTGCATAGAGATATATCAAATTCAGATTTACCAGCTGTAACAAAATAAATTGATACTTTAACTTTAAAAAGGGTTTATGAAGTAATATTCATGAACCCTTTTTTTGTAAGAAAATGAGTTTTTATATTTTTATCAGTTAATATTTAATTCATAATTCGTTAATACTGAATTAACATAGCTGCTATAATTTCACAGATTAATTAATAATTAATTTATGAAAAATAGTAAAATCAGTTATTTGTTCTTATTTGCATTAGTATTATTTTCTTGTAATAAAAATGAAGTATCGGTTCCACTAGAAAATACACAAAATGAAGATTTAACTGGTTATCAAGAAATTGCATCTATTAATTTGGGTGGGGTTGGAGCAGCAGAAATAACTGCTTTTGATCCTGCTACTAATAGATTATTTGCTGTAAATAATGGAACAGAAAACAAAATTGATGTACTAGACATAAGTAACCCATCAAATGTGACAGTAATTAAATCTATTAGCATGTTGCCATATGGCGGATATGTGAATAGTGTAGCTGTAAGCAATGGAAAATTAGCAGCAGCAATAGAATCTACCAACAAACAAGCAGCTGGAAAAATAGTTGTTTTTAATACTTCAAATTATACTGAAATCAAATCAATCAATGTTGGATCACTACCTGATATGGTTACTTTTAGCCCTGACGGTAGTTATATTTTATCTGCAAATGAAGGAGAACCAAGTGACGATTACTTAACAGATCCTGAAGGAAGTGTATCCATCATTAAAGTGTCTGATTATTCTGTTGTGACTTTAAATTTTGCTGCTTTTGAAAGTCAATTGGCTAGCTTAACAGCAAAAGGATTTAGAATTTTTGGCCCAGGAAAAAACTTTGTAAAAGATATTGAACCAGAATATATAACTATTTCTGACGATTCAAAAACAGCTTATGTAACTCTTCAAGAAAACAATGCAATTGCTGAAATTGATATTACGAGTGCCGCTATTAAAAAAATTACGCCTCTTGGTTTTAAAGATTATTCATTGGCTGCAAATGCAACTGATGTAAGTGACAAAGACAATAAGATTGAATTTAATACCTTCTCAAAAGTGTATGGCATGTATATGCCCGATGCAATCGCGTATTTTTATCATAATGGAACGCCTTATTTATTTACAGCAAATGAAGGTGACTCTAGAGAATATAAAGGATTTTCAGAAATGAAAAGAGTAAGTGCCATTTCATTAGATGCAACAAATTTTCCTACTGGCGCAACGCTTAAAACAGATGCAATTTTAGGAAGATTAAATATTACCACTACATTAGGCGATACAGATTCAGATGGTGATTTTGATGCATTATATTCTTTAGGTGCAAGATCATTTAGCGTTTGGAATGCATCTACTGGAAGCCAAGTATTTGATAGCAAAAACGAACTTGATATTAAAGCAAAGGAACTAGCTATTTATGATGATGCAAGAAGTGATGACAAATCGGTAGAGCCGGAATCAGTATGCTTAGGGAGAGTTGGAGGTAAAAGTATTGCCATTGTTGGTCTTGAAAGAGCGGATGCGTTTGCGATTTACGATATCACAAACCCAACAACACCTGTATTTATAAAAATGTTCAAAACAGGTGATGCGCCAGAAGGTATCATATTTATACCTGCATCAAAAAGTCCAATTAAACAAAGTTTAATTGTTACAAGTAGCGAAAATGATGGCTTAATTAAAATTTATAAAACAACGAAATTATAGGAGTACATAAAATTTATTGTATAACCCCTAACTCTTTTCCTACTTCTATAAATGCTGCAATCGCATGATCTAGATGTGCTTTCGTGTGTGCTGCAGATATTTGTACCCTAATTCTTGCTTGTCCTTTAGGAACAACCGGATAGTAAAAGCCAATTACATAAATACCTTTTTCTAGTAATTTTTCTGCCATTTTTTGAGACACCACCGCATCGTATAACATAATAGGAACGATAGGGTGTGTACCTGGTTTTATATCAAAGCCGGCAGCCGTAATTTTTTCTCTAAAGTACTGGGTATTCTCTTCTAATGTATCTCTAAGTGTTGTGGTTTGAGATAGTAAATCAAAAACAGCAATAGAAGCTCCTGCTATAGAAGGGGCTAGTGTGTTTGAAAATAAATAAGGTCTAGAACGTTGTCTTAATAGTTCAATAATTTCTTTGCGCCCAGAAGTAAATCCACCCGATGCGCCACCTAAGGCTTTACCAAGCGTGCCAGTGATAATATCAACCCTACCCATCACACCTTTTAATTCGTGAACGCCTCTTCCCGTTTTTCCTAAAAATCCAGATGAATGACATTCGTCTGTCATTACCAATGCCTCATATTTTTCAGCCAATTCAACAATTTTATCCAATTGAGCAATCGTACCATCCATAGAAAAAGCACCATCTGTTACAATAATTTTTTGTTGTGCGCCGGCAGCGATGGCTTCTTTTAATTTTACTTCTAAATCTTCCATCGAATTGTGCTCATAACGGAAGCGCATAGACTTTGTAAGCCTTACGCCGTCAATAATAGAAGCATGATTTAATGCATCAGATATAATGGCATCTTTTTCACCAAATAGCGGTTCAAATACACCACCATTTGCATCAAATGCTGCGGCATATAAAATGGTATCTTCTGTGCCTAAAAATTCAGATATTTTTTGTTCGAGTATTTTATGAATGTCTTGTGTACCGCAAATAAAACGTACGGATGATAAACCAAAACCATGTGTATCAATAGCTGCTTTAGCAGCTTCAATAACTTTTGGATGAGACGATAAACCTAAGTAGTTATTGGCACAAAAATTTAAAACTTGTTGACCACCCTCAATGGTAATTTCTGCCGCTTGCGGTGATGTAATAATTCTTTCGTTTTTAAATAGTCCAGCCTCTTTAATTCCTTCTAACTCCTTAACCAATACTGGTTTAAATTGATCGTACATAAATTACTTTGTTGTATTGTAATTGAAATATTCTGGCAAATTTTTTACTATGGTAGCTGTCATATTTGTTAAATCGTAGGCAGGCTTCCAGTTCCAGTCTTTTCTAGCAACACTATCATCGATACTGTTTGGCCAACTATTGGCAATTTGTTGTCTAAAATCAGGCTGATATTCAATTTCAAAATTCGGATAAAAAGCCAATATACTTTCATAAATTTCTTTGGGAGAAAAACTCATTCCCGAAATATTATAACTCGTTCTAATACTTAAACTTTCTTTATCTGCATCCATTAATTGTAATGTAGCGTTAATGGCATCATCCATATACATCATGGGCAAATAGGTGTCTTTATCTAAAAAACAAGTGAACTTTTCAGATAACGCCGCTTTATGATAAATATCAACCGCATAATCTGTTGTACCGCCACCTGGTAAAGATTTATAGCCAATTAAACCTGGGTACCTAATGCTTCTAACATCTACGCCGTAGGTATTGTAATAGTATTCGCACCAGTGTTCACCCGCTAATTTAGAAATCCCATACACTGTGTTAGGATCTTTAAATATTTGTTGAGGCGTTTGTTCCTGAATGGTATTAGGCCCAAAAACAGCAATCGAACTAGGCCAAAATACTTTTTCTATTGTATGGGTTTTAGCAATCTCTAAAACATTGAGCAAGCCAACCATATTTAAATCCCAGGCCTGTAATGGATTTTTTTCACCGGCCGCAGAAAGTATAGCAGCTAAATGATAGATTTGAGTAACGCTATGTGTTTCAACAATTGAAGCGAGCGCTGCTTTATCCATCACGTTTAATGTTTCAAACCCGCAATAATTAAATTTTTCTTTTACCGCTTCCTGAAAATCTGTAGCGATGATATTTTCATTGCCAAATTTCTCCGCCAAAGCTTTCGTAAGCTCTGTACCCAATTGCCCACCTGCGCCAATAACCAATATCTTTCCCATTAACTAATGTTTGTTATTATTTGTGAAATTAAGCCCATTCCCTTTTAAACGCAAATTTTGTAGAGAAAAAGTTGAATTTTAGTCGCTTACAATCTTACAATAAACGCCATGGTGGCTGCGGTATGATTTCCCTGCTGCTCAGTGTAGTTGAATACCCGGTCTTTTGAAGTATAACGCTTCAGCTCTGTACGCCAAAGTATTTTGGGTGAGATTTGATAATCATAATTTATAGATGCCCCAAAAGTCTGATAACCATTAAGTGTAGCCGTAGGAATGATGATTTCATTTTTATCATGATAATACTCTACCCTACCAGCAATGGTATGCTTACTATTAAGCTTAATTTTTGAAATAACTACAGGCGTATACCAAATGGCAGTATTTGTTTGTTTTGATTTTTGAGTGCCTATATCAAAGCCAAATATAAAAGAGCTGCGCTCCGTAGCTTCATATATAGCAAACAAATTATGAAAAGTTCTGAGTGCCTTTACTGGATCAAGGTTTATGGTCCCAATAAAATTGCTGTAGTTAAGGGTGAGATTTTTAGCGGCTTTGTAATTTATTTGAACACCCACACTCGGTGTAAAATTTGAACTCGGTATTTCAATTTTTTGCCACCCATTAAGTACTAAAAAAGCGATATATAAATTTTGTTTGGGGTCGGTATAACTTACCTTAATACCCGACTCGTAATACGGCGAATTTTCGGCTAAAATACTCCTGGTAACATTATAGCAATCACCCCCAATAGCACTTTCAAAACCAATGTGAGAAGGCATTACACCAGCATCAATCCAAATATTCTGCTGTTTAAACGGCTTATATCCAACGTTTGCTTCAAACAAGGGCTTGGCCCAACCAGGCTCACTACTTAAATTATATTTAGCATAATCTCCAAGCATCAATGCTAAATTGGATCTAAATTTTTTAGACGTATAATTCGCTTTTACAAATGCTAGATTTACACTTACCTGATTGTGGTTTTTATAATTGTAATTATAATCTGGCTTAGGGGTTGTTGTGGGTTTTAAAAAATCGAAACTATAATAGGTTTCTAAATAACCACTCAGCTTAAATCTAGCCGTGCTATCACTTTGTGAAAAAGAGTAATCTGATATGAGAATCAAAACGACAAAAGCCAACAATCGCATTAACATCTGACAAAATTAAATGATTCGATTACGATTTTGCTTAAAATTGAAGAGAAGTTTACGCTAATTTTGTAAAAACACCCCATATAGAACAAAGAGATGAACAATTATGGGATAATTCATACTGTATAAATTAAATCGATCAATAAATAGGCTTGAAGATTAATTACATCCATACTAGAAACAGCATATTAGCTGTTATTTTAATTTTCTTACCGCTTCCCTATTTATTTGCCCAAGTAAGCAAAGACACAACAAATAACCTAAGCCCCGTTAGCGTTTATTACAACCGTTGGGAAAGAAAAATTAATGAAGTCCCCAACCGCATTACTAAATTTAATTTTAAGCAGCAACGTTTACAAAATCCACAAACCATGGCTGATGCTATTGGTGTAACGGGTGAAGTATTTATACAAAAAAGTCAGATGGGTGGCTGTAGCCCAATGATTAGAGGATTTGCAACCAACCGTGTATTAATGGTGGTAGACGGAGTGAGAATGAATAACGCCATTTACAGAAGTGGAAATTTGCAAAATATTATTTCCTTTGATCCTTTAGCACTCGAAGATGCAGAAGTTATTTTTGGACCCGGATCATTAATGTATGGTAGTGACGCTATTGGCGGGGTGATGGATTTTCATACCCTACAACCAAAATTTGCTACAGAAAATAAAACGCTCGTAAAAGGTGATGCATTTATTAGGTATGCATCTGCCAATCAAGAAAAAACTGCGCACGCCAATATAAATATTGCTTCAAATAAGTTCTCTTTTTTAACCAGCTTAACCACCAGTGATTTTGGTGATTTGCAAATGGGAAAAAAAGGAGGTCAAGACAGTTATTTACGAAAAGAATACGTCGAGCGTGTTGGCAACCAAGATGTAGTTATAAAAAATACAAATCCGTACATTCAAAAACAATCGGGGTATCATCAAAATAACTTACTCACAAAATTAAGGTATAAACCAAGCGAGCACTGGGAAATTCAATACGGATTCCATTATTCAAAAACAGGAAATATTCCACGTTACGATAGATTAATTGAATATGCTGCTGGTAATTTACGTTTTGCCGAATGGAATTATGGGCCACAATTTTGGACCATGCAAAATTTTCAAATACTGCATAAAAAAACAACTGCTTTGTACAATGAAGCCAAACTAGTTGTCGCTTATCAACAATATGAAGAAAGTAGAATAGACCGTAGACGAAACAATAACAACCAAAGAACACAAACTGAAAATGTAGACGCCACATCAATCAATGTAGATTTTACAAACGCTATTAATGAAGATGATGAAATTTTTTACGGAGCAGAATGGGTAGGCAATGTAGTAGGATCAAAAGCTGTTAATGTAAATATTGCAAATAACCTACAAACTAAAGTGGCAACTCGCTATCCCGATGGCGCTACTTGGAATTCCTTTGCAGTGTATACCAGCTACAAAAAAGAAATTAATGATAAACTAAATTTTTCTACTGGATTACGCTACAACACAGGTCAAACAAAAGCTAGTTTTGATACTACGTTTTTTAGATTTCCATTTACATCGTCCAACATTACTAATAGCAACCTCACAGGAAATATTGGACTCGTGTTTAAACCTAGCGAACGTTTACAACTAAACGCGCTTGCTTCTACAGGCTTTAGAATGCCAAACATAGATGATATTGGAAAAGTTTTTGAATCTGCTCCCGGCAATGTTGTTGTACCCAACAATCAACTAAAACCGGAATATGCTTGGAACTATGAAATTGGAGTACAGTATAATAAACCAGAAAAAATAAACTATTACCTATCTGTTTTTACAACAACAGTAAAC
>Ga0209230_10000696_pt1 | contig 13082 bp, 11 predicted proteins | sample LakOntMetagenome_FD_187467 | JGI IMG/M metagenome (GOLD analysis project Ga0209230, IMG submission 187467) | Freshwater and sediment microbial communities from Lake Ontario - Sta 18 epilimnion Metagenome (SPAdes) (version 2) | ecosystem: Environmental > Aquatic > Freshwater > Lentic | place... | reverse complement strand
AAAAACACAGGACTCTGCAAAGTGGTAACACGACGTATAGGGTCTGACACCTGCCCGGTGCTGGAAACTTAACAGGAGAGGTGCAGAAATTGTAAAATTTTTAAGCTTTGAATGGAAGGCCCAGTAAACGGCGGCCGTAACTCTGACGGTCCTAAGGTAGCGAAATTCCTTGTCGGGTAAGTTCCGACCTGCATGAATGGTGTCACGACTTCCCCGCTGTCTCCAACATGAGCTCAGTGAAATTGAATTCTCCGTGAAGATGCGGAGTTCCCAAAAGTAGACGGTAAGACCCTATGCACCTTTACTGCAATGTATAATTGAAAAAAGATATAAATTGTGTAGGATAGGTGGGAGTAAATATTTTTCGAAATACTTTACAATCTTGAAATACCACCCTTTTTATATCATTTTTCTAACCTAATTAAGAAACAGGGACAGTGTTACATGGGTAGTTTGACTGGGGCGGTCGCTTCCTAAAGAGTAACGGAAGCGTGCGAAGGTAAGCTCAAACTGGACGGAAACCAGTTGTAGAGCGTAATGGTATAAGCTTGCCTGACTGTAAGACTCACACGTCGAGCAGAGACGAAAGTCGGCCATAGTGACCCGGGAGTACTTCGTGGAAAGGCTCTCGATTAACGGATCAAAGGTACGCTAGGGATAACAGGCTGATGACTCCCAAGAGCTCTTATCGACGGAGTCGTTTGGCACCTCGATGTCGACTCATCGCATCCTCGAGCTGAAGAAGGTTCGAAGGGTTCGGCTGTTCGCCGATGAAAGCGGTACGTGAGTTGGGTTTAGTACGTCGTGAGACAGTACGGATCCTATCTTTTTCGGGTGATAAAAATTGAGAGAACCATTCCCTTGTACGAGAGGACCGGGAATGACGAACCTCTGGTGTATCAGTTGTTGCGCCAGCAGCATCGCTGAGTAGCTACGTTCGGAACGTGGAACTGCTGAAAGCATCTCAAGCAGGAATTCGTTTCTCAAAACAAGTTTTTGAGTCGTAGAAGACTACTACGTGATAGGCGAGGTGTGGACTCATAGTGATATGAAAGCTAACTCGTACTAACTCATGTGAGTCTCTAGAGAAATCTAGAGACCCACTTTTTTTTTTACAGTCCACAATTCCGGACAACAAATCCAAAAGGGCATCAAATTTCCTGTGTTTTTCAATATAAAGCAATCTTCTTCCCATCATTTCTAAAAATGAATCACTTTTAATATGTCTCTGATTAAAAAAATTTTAGAGTCTTGTAATTACTTCCTGCGTGTCAATTTAACAATGGTACGCTATTTTTTACTCGTTGTTCTTGGCATCCTTTTCTTCCTGGTGTTCATGATCCTGGGTGCCGTTTTGATTGATCCTTCTTTGTGGAGTCCTTTTTTCGGCGGTGTGGTTTTTTTCACAAAGTCATATCCCCTCTTCTGTGTATCCATTCTCCTAATCGTGTGTCTCATTTCGCTTTTTGTTGGGCGTCAAAAAACCATTGACCTTTTGATCCATATTTTAGAAAGTCTATATGCCAAACGAAAAAAAAAAATTAAAAAAAATTTCCACCGAAAATTTAGCTCCTGTCATTTTTATGTTCATTATGTTTTTTACTTTTTAGTAAAACAAACTAAGACCTTACAACTTGTGCTTTTGGCTTACAGCGTGTTTTCGCTCATTTTTTTAGAGTTTGGTTTATGTACAAAGCATGATTTAAGAACGGAGTATTGGGATGTGACTCCAAGATTTTGTGCACAAAGTGATTTTTCGGTGCAAAGATCACTCCTCACTGATATTCTGTTGGCTGGTTTTGAAGGAGAACATATGGAACTTCCAAACCCAGAACAAACAGAAAACAAAAACTGGAGCATTCTTGTTCATTTTATGGAAAACAAACGACTGAATGTTGAAGTATTACAAAAAATTGCACAGAGTTTTGAGGACCTTTATGTGCGAGAACCTGAATTTTTTGATTTCACTTTAACTCATTTTACGGCGGATCAGCTAACTATTAACACGTTTTTTCATTTGGAAACTTCCACAAGCTCCGTTCCGGTTGAGGTAGATTTTGACGCGAAAAATCCTCAAGGTGATTCAGGTCCCGCGGGGAATGAGGTTGTAGGTCCCCATTTAACCTCATCTGAGCATGAAGTCATTCGGAATCCAGACAACAGTCCAAATAACAGTCCTAAATTATTTCCCGTGACACATTTTTTAGAAGAAATCTGTATTCCCTTTAAAACTCACTTTGTTCCGTTGGAAAATTAACCCATAGAAATTAACGTTCGTGAACTTTTAAAAAACATAGACATGAGTAGTGTCCAAAAAGAGGACATTTTCGTTGAAATCCCGGGTTACGGTAAAATCGTGATAAATGAATAATTACCTTTTGTATACACCTTCTACGTTGATAAAGTCCTCAAACTCAAAGGTTATAGACTTGTGCAAGCTGTGAGAGCAGTTTTTTAAGCCGCAAAAAAAAGCTGCTTGAAAAATGCATCTTGTAAACTCTTTTTCAAACCTCTTGAAAAAGAGTTTACAACCCACTAAAAATTACACATCTATAAACATAGTCGTTTTTCACATAGAACACTCGGCCTTTTTACAAAGGGAAACGACAACCTTTAAAAAACCTCTTTCAAAAAGTCACTTTTCGAGTTCCTCCCCATGGTGAAGAGCCTCGAAAAGGAGTGGAGAGCCTATTAAAAATAAATATATAATAATGCGAGGGTTCTGAGTGTTTCTCATATAGAGCAACTCCCTTACCAATTCAAGGGCACCGTTGTTTTTTTGCAAAAATCACGAGTGTTTCCCCTTAAAAACACATCTTTTTTTTGTATGCATTTTTGCTCCTCTCAAAAAAAGATGTAACGCATTTTTGGAAAACCCAAAAGATTTTTGGGACTGGAGGAAAGAATGCTTTCCCCAACTCGACAAAAAAAAGGCTACAAATCAGACACTTTTTTTTGCAAATAAAGAAAAACCTCTAATTTCAAAAAAACATCCATTTTTTGAAATTGAACATGGATGTTTTTTTGACAAATCAATAGCGTAACATACATCTTCCAAAAAGAGATTTTTGGTACTCTCCTCAAAAAAAAAAATGGGTCAAAAAGTCAATCCGGTATCCTTACGATTACAATACACAAATCGACATTTTGATAGTTGTTGGTACAGCGATCGTTTTTACAAAAGCTTGCTCACTCGAGATGTTCTGGTCCAAAAGTATCTCACTAATTTTTTAAAATTACTCAAACTTCCTGCAGGTCGCCATTCGGTTCAGCATGTACAAAAAAAAACGCACATTTACACGTTTTTATGTGTACCCAAAGCCACACGAGAATGGAGGGCCAAATTACTTGGATTTACTCGAAACAAAAACCTTCTCAAAAAAAACCGATTTTTCTCTAAAACCAAAACGGACTTTAAAAAAAGGTTTAAAAAGCAGACAAAGTTACAATGCTTTTATAAAACTCTGAATCAACTGGCGATCCATCGAATGGAGAAAAAAATCACCAGTTTTCAGAACTATCGATTGTGGTCTGCGTTACTCCACAAAAACCAGAAACTCTTGAGAATTCATTCTGGGGATGCTCCGAAAGAAGCCCTGTTCACTCCCGCTAGAAGCCACCATTCGGCACATGGATTGACCAAATTAGAAGGGCCTAAACCCCCCAAAAAAACATCGACGGGTTTGGGGAAGGGTCTCGATTTGCTCTTTTTCCAAAACTTATTTGTTTATAAAACCTTAAAAGCTCGACTCCTCGTGAAAAATCGTCCCCAATCTGGCCCCAAAAACGCATTTTTGGGAGAGGAAGCCACAAAGAGCCACTCTTTCCCTCCCCAAAAAAACGCCTTGACGAAAAAAACCCTTTTCGTGAGACCACCAATATCGAGTTTTCAGACACTGGAACTTAAATATCAAAAGTATTTAGAATCTTCCCTGTCCTCTCTATGTGGGCTCGATGTAGACCTCATGTCCTTTAAGGTGAAACATGATTGGCAATATGCGAGTTTTTTAGCGGATGAGATTGTTTCAGTGTTAGAAAAACGTGTACCTTTTCGCCGATTAAAGTCAAAACTCATAAAACAATTGTCTCGTATCTCGGCGATTCGTGGTGTTCGTATTACATGTTCAGGACGAGTAGGCGGAAAGTCGAAAAAAGCTCAACGTGCAAAAATTGAATCCTTGAGATATGGGCAAACTTCTCTTCATGTGTTTTCTGCCCCAATAGATTTTTCTTGCAAGACAGCTCGTACAAGTTTCGGATCAGTAGGTGTGAAGGTATGGATTTGTTATCAGGAAAATCTTATGCAAAAGTAAAGGTATGGACTTCCCCAAATTTCTTTTTGATCGCATTTGGGGAACCAAAATCTTTTGGACCCTCTCTTTTTTTCTCTACATGGAAGCCACGGAGACACGTGAAAAAATGTGTAATACATAAATCAACCCTCTTGTTTCAAAAAATCTTTTTTTTGAGCGAGTGTACTCTCTAGAAAGAGAGGGGTCTTTCTCCATGTTTAAGGGGGCCCAAAAAAAGGGTCCCTTTTTTTGAGCCACACATTTTTCGGAGAAAAAAAGACCTTACACCACGTTTTTCATGTTACAACCTAAACGTACAAAATTTAGAAAATTTCACAAGGGACGAGTGGGAGGCGTTTTGTCAAACACCACTGGTCTCGAATTTGGCCAATTTGGTTTGAAAGCCCTGGAACCAGGGAGAATTCCCGCGAGGACTCTCGAGGCAGTTCGAAGAATTCTTACGAGAAAATTTAAAAGAACGGGTCAAATTTGGATACGTGTCTTTCCTGATATTTCAGTGTCTTCGAAACCTGCGGAAGTCCGTATGGGAAAAGGAAAAGGGGCGCCTTCTTTTTGGATCTGTCGTGTACAAAAAGGACAGATTCTTTTTGAGATGGACGGGGTTTCTTCCCAAACAGCGAAACAAGCATCTCTTCTAGCCTATTATAAGCTGCCAATAAAGACAAAATTTGTAGCCCGTGATTAACCGTCACAAAGCAGTGTAAAAAAAAAGACGAACCGCTTTGATCTTCGAAAAAAGAACTTCTTTTTTGAGGTTTCTCGAGACAGAAAACAGAAAGATGAGTCCAAGCGGAACGGAAGGAGTACAGCTCCCGCCGCCATTCAACAAACCAGTTTTTGTAATACATAAAAGAACAGTGAGCCATTTCTTTTTTTTGCGGTTCTTCCTTTCAATTTCAAAAAAACATCCTGGTTCAAAAAAAGGATGTTTTTTTGAAATTGAACCAACATGTTTTTTTGATCACATTTTTGGAACCCGTTTCCCCTTCAAAAAAACATCTTTTTTTTGATCACATTTGGAGAACCCAAAGCTTTTGGAGAACACTCCATTTTTGGAAGGACACCAAAAACAAAATCACATGATCTTTAAACAGTGCATTTTATGACAAGATCCTTATGGAAAGGTCCTTTTTCTGAAATTCTTACGAAAAATCAAAAAATTTGGTCTCGACGTTCAGTTATCTTACCCTCTCTTATAGGTAAACAGGTTATGATACACAATGGAAAGAGTTTTGTGACTCTTAAAGTCATTGATACCATGATAGGCCATAAATTGGGTGAATTTGCGAGCACAAGAAAGAAAGCTTTTCATAAAAAAAAGCAGAACACAAAAAGAAAGTAGACACCAGCTCAAAAGAACATCCGTTTTTGTAACTCTATGATTTTTCTCTACCTCCAAGAAAAACACCGTGTTGTCCTTTTTTTCGGGAGAGAAAAACCACAGTTCCAAAAAGAAATTTTTGGAAGGCGCATCTCGTAGACTTGAGTGTGTCCGAAAAAAAAAATGGGTCTAAAAAAAAAAACGAAAAACAATGATCAATTTAAAAAAAAAAAACCACAAACGAAAAACAGAGGCCTTTGTAGATCGATTCCCAATAATCCTTCTTTTACAGCACAATAATCTGACTGTACAGGAATGGTTCGATTTCCAGTCCCAACTGGGACAAAAAAAAACAGCCCTTCAATTTTTAACCATTAAAAACAGTTTGCTCAAGGGAGTCCTTTTAAACCATTCTGGATCCCTTTACATGGACGAGAAACTCCATGACAAAGACAAAAAAAAAATCATCGAGAGATTATGCCAAGGTCCTAATGTTCTCATTGGGTGTGAAAACTCGGGAGAGTTAGAGTCCATCTGGCGTTGTTTGAAGACTACTACGAAATGCATTTTCATGAGTTGCTTTTTTGAGGGCAAAATCCTGAATCATCTGGACGTTGAAATTCTTTTGAAAACCCATTCCACAATTTACAGCACCCTGCTTTCACATTTGGACAAAAAAACAGAATTGTATCACGTGTTACAAACCACATTAGGATTACATCCTCTTCTCCACCTCCAGAGAAATTTGCTGGGCCTTCTTTCACTCTTGAAACAGTCTAAAGCATAAGCCTGGAGTTTTCTAAAAAAAAAAGATGTGGTTCAATTTCAAAAAAACATCCTTTTTTTGAACCAGGATGTTTTTTTGAAATTGATCACATTTTTTTTTACAAACCATGTGGTAATTTTTCCCGTTTCACGGAAAAGAAAGAACCAATGGTCTGTAAAAAAACGATTGTTTGTTATATAGAGGATATCAGTAACGTTCTCAAAGAGAGAACCCTTTCCATCCCTTTCTTTTTGTTCAAAAAAATCACTTTTTTTCTTGAACAAAAAGGCCATTTAATTTTCTCTGGCTTAGGCACACCAGGTACTCCCTCTGGGGAGAGTTTCTCTTTGATTTTTTTTTAGAATCAAGAGGAATACCTGAGCACATTCGAAAAGATCATGTACAATGTGCTCTCTAAAGGACTTCCAGTATCTTCCATTTACGAAAGCAATGGAAATTTAGGCACTCCTCCCATGATTGAGAGGTAATGTCCTTTTTGTGTCTCTTGATTTTCTCTAAGATCACCTACTCTTTCTAAAAATACATTTTTGGAAAGAGTAGCCCCTCCCCTCCTAAAAAAAAGGATGTTTTTTTGTACTCCTTTCTTATCCTTCAAAAAAAAGATGTTTTTTTGATCGCATTTCTGGGTAAGAAAGGAACCCCAAAAGCTTTTAGAGAACACTCTCTTTTTGGATACTTCTGGACTTTCGCTCTAGGTGCCCTCTGTGTTTTCTGGCCCCTCCAAAAATGCATTTTTGGAAGAAAGGGCCCATCAGAAAAGGGCAAGTGTCACCAAAAAGGGTGCGGTGAGAGGAAAATCCTGTGATTTTGGAAAATCTCGATAAGGAAAGTGACTTTTTTATGTTGACTCGTTGGTTTTATTCAACAAATCACAAAGACATTGGAACTCTATATCTTATTTTCGCCGCTTTTTCCGGTGTTTTAGGAACGGTGTTTTCAGCACTAATCCGTATGGAATTAGCGCAACCTGGAAATCAAATTTTAGGCGGAAATCATCAATTATACAATGTAATCATCACTGCACACGCATTCTTGATGGTCTTTTATTTAGTAATGCCTGCTCTTATGGGTGGCTTTGGTAACTGGTTTCTCCCCATCCTCATTGGTGCGCCGGACATGGCATTTCCCCGTTTAAACAACATTAGCTTTTGGTTATTGCCCCCATCTCTTCTCCTTCTGTTAAGCTCTGCTCTTGTAGAAGTTGGCGCAGGTACTGGATGGACGGTGTATCCACCGCTCTCAGGTATTGCAAGCCACTCAGGTGGATCTGTTGATCTTGCCATTTTCAGTCTCCATTTGGCTGGTGCAAGTAGTATTATGGGTGCGATTAACTTTATTACTACTGTTTTTAACATGAGAGCTCCAGGTATGAGTATGCACAGACTCCCGCTTTTTGTGTGGAGCGTGTTTATTACTGCCTTTTTACTTATTTTATCACTTCCAGTGCTCGCTGGCGGGATTACTATGTTACTGACAGACAGAAATTTTAACACAACATTTTTTGACCCTGCAGGCGGCGGAGATCCCATTCTCTACCAACACTTGTTCTGGTTTTTTGGGCACCCGGAAGTTTATATTTTAATCCTTCCCGGTTTTGGAATTGTGAGCCATGTGATTTCGACATTTTCTAAAAAACCTATCTTCGGGTATTTAGGGATGGTGTATGCAATGCTTAGTATCGGAATTTTAGGATTTATCGTGTGGGCTCATCACATGTACACTGTAGGTCTTGATATTGATACTCGTGCCTATTTCACAGCTGCTACGATGATTATTGCTGTTCCTACTGGGATCAAAATTTTCAGTTGGATAGCTACAATGTGGGGAGGAAGTATTGAATTTCGCACTCCAATGTTGTTTGCAGTGGGCTTCTTGTTCTTGTTCACTGTTGGTGGCTTGACTGGTGTTGTTCTTGCAAATTCAGGTCTGGACATCGCGTTTCACGATACGTATTATGTTGTTGGACATTTTCACTACGTGTTGTCAATGGGCGCTGTTTTCGGAATGTTCGCAGGGTTCTACTATTGGATTGGTAAAATTAGTGGACTGCAATATCCTGAGACTCTAGGCCAAATTCATTTTTGGATGACTTTTTTAGGGGTAAACATTACATTTTTCCCAATGCATTTCTTAGGGCTTGCGGGAATGCCTCGTAGAATCCCTGATTATCCTGATGCTTTTGCAGGTTGGAATGCGGTATCGAGTTACGGAAGTTATCTTTCGGTTCTCGCTGCATTGTTTTTCTTTTACGTGGTGTATAGAACACTTACGGGTGGGGAAAGATGTGCACGAAATCCCTGGGAGACAACTCCAGGTGTTTCTGCGACACTAGAATGGATGTTACCTTCTCCTCCAAGCTACCATAGTTTTGAAGAGATTCCTAGCATTAAATCAACTAGTAAATAAGGAACTTCTTTCGTAAGGATAAAAAGCGAAAAGCTGTAAAATTTTAAAGAGGGAGCCTTGTCAAATAGTGCCGGGCCCCTTCTTTAAAGATCGCGACTCTCTTGTCAAGGAGAGCCGCGATCTCTTTCCACGAATCACGAGGTCCTTGTTTTCGTGAACAGGGCGTAGCGCTCTCCCCTCCCGAGTGGGTTCAATTGGCTACAGAAAAGTTGATTTTTTAAAATAATATGTAAATTTTAACCCGTGTGTTTTTTCCATCAAGCACTCAAAAAAACTCGTTTACACAGAAAGTGAGGCCCTCCTCGACCAAGTCTTTTCAGGGTCGCAGGAAGACTAGAAGAAATGGGTTTAAAATTACGGGAAAAACGTGTCTTTTAAAGAAGATCAGGGTTTTTGAAAAATTCATTTAGGCGCGTTTTTTTTATCCTTTTTGCAAAAAAAAACCGTGTGGAAACGTTTTCCCTACTGGGTTTAAGACCGGTTTTTTTATGGAACCAGTAAATTTGTAAGAAACCAGTCTCCCTTTAAACGTTTGTTTGTAAAATTTTATTTAAAAAAAGAATCGGTTTTGGGGTGAATTCTTATGTAGATTATATAGAAACTTCACAAAAAGAAACCCCCCTTTTTAGTGCTCCAGACAAGGGGGAGGGCCTTCCCAAAAATGGCATTTCCTTCTCTGTCATGGATGTCCTCAAAAAAAGAATCTTTTTTTGAACTGAAGGAAAGAGAACCGACTCCAAAGACCCTCCAGCGGTTTTCGAGTCAATACCCGGTCTTCCAAAAATGCATTTTTGGAACCGCCACCCCATTCTTCTCAAAATTGGAGAGAATGGGGTGGAGGCTTCTCCTTTTCGGGGGGTTCCTCTTCCAAAAATGAATTTTTGGAACTCCCTCTCTTTCCTCCATTATCTCCCCCTTTTCTGGAAAACCAGTAAAAAAAAAAGTTATGAAACATCTCCTTTCTCTCTTCTCGTTCTTTTTAGTGCCCCTGGTGTCTTTTGCTGACGCTCCTGAAGCATGGCAATTAGGGTTTCAAGATCCTGCCACTCCAATTATGCAAGGGATCATTGACCTACACCATGATATTGTATTTTTTATGATTTTAGTCCTCGTGTTTGTCCTATGGATGATTACAAGAACACTGTATCATTTCCATTATAAAAAAAACCCAATTCCAGAGAAAATTATTCATGGCACGGCGATTGAGATCGCTTGGACCGTGACTCCTAGTTTAATTTTAGTGTTAATTGCTGTACCGTCGTTCGCCCTTCTCTATAGTCTAGACGAAGTGGTGGATCCAGCAGTAACCATCAAAGCAATTGGCCACCAATGGTATTGGTCTTATGAATATTCAGACTATAGTCAATCGGACGACCAAAGCATTGCTTTCGATAGCTACATGATTCCTGAGGATGATCTCGAGTTAGGCCAACTCCGTTTGTTGGAAGTAGATAACCGTATGGTCGTTCCCGCCAACACACATTTACGACTCATTATTACTGCGGCTGACGTGTTACATAGTTGGGCCGTTCCTTCGTTGGGGGCGAAATGCGACGCAGTGCCAGGGAGACTAAACCAAATACCCCTTTTTATTAAAAGAGAAGGTGTGTTCTATGGGCAATGTAGTGAATTATGCGGAGCAAACCATGCATTTATGCCTATCGTAGTGGAAGCAGTGTCTCTAGAGGATTATGTTTCTTGGGTCTCTACAAAATTAGAGGAGATCTAAAAGCGTTCATCAAAAAAACATCTTGGTTCAATTACAAAAAAACATCCTGGTTCAAAAAAAGGATGTTTTTTTGTAATTGAACTCCTTCCAAAAACATCGAACGGTGTTTTTGGAACCCCCTTCTCCTTCAAAAAAAAGGATTGTTTTCCTTTCTCAAAAAGATTTTTGATAAAGAAAAAAACAAAAAGGCGATCAATTACAAAAAAACATCCTGGTTCAAAAAAAGGATGTTTTTTTGTAATTGAACCACATCTTTTTTTTGAGGGAGAAGGGCTCTTTTACACAAAAAATGTATGAAAAAACACCCATTTCATTTAGTGGATCCTAGCCCTTGGCCCATGTTTACAGGATTAGCATCATTCGTGTTAACTGTAGGTGGTGTCATGTATATGCATGCGTATCAAAGTGGCGGAATTGTTTTAAGTTTAGGTTTAGTTATGGTACTCTATTCACTGTTTGTTTGGTGGAGAGATGTTGTTCGTGAGGCAACTTTTGAAGGTCATCACACGACTCCTGTACAATCGGGTCTTCGTTACGGGATGATTTTATTTATTCTTACTGAAATTTTATTATTTATGGCCTTTTTTTGGGCTTTTTTCCATTCAAGCTTGGCACCTACGGTTGAGATTGGCGCCATTTGGCCACCAAAAGGTATTGAAGTGCTCAGTCCATGGGAAGTTCCTTTTTTAAACACGGTTCTCCTGTTATCATCTGGGGCCACTGTGACTTGGGCTCACCATGCCATTTTAGCAGGGAATCGTGAAGGAGCTCTGGCAGGGTTAGCGCTTACGATTGTTTTAGCCGTGATTTTCACCGGGTTTCAAGCGTACGAATACGTTGAAGCTCCTTTTACAATTTCTGATGGTATCTACGGATCCACGTTTTACATGGCGACGGGATTACATGGTTTCCATGTCATTATGGGAACAGTGTTTTTAACAGTGTGTCTCTATCGTCTTTACCATTTCCATTTCACAAAACAACACCATTTCGGTTTCGAAGCAGCAGCTTGGTACTGGCACATGGTAGATGTTGTGTGGCTCTTTCTTTTCGTATGTATTTACTACTGGGGAGGTGCGTAAACATCCATCTTTTCCCAAAAACATGGTACCATGTTGTTCCCCAAATGTGATCAAAAAAAAGATGTTTTTTTGAAGGGGTTCCAAAAATGCATTTTTGGAAAGTAACAGAATAAAATGGAACTAAAATCCACCCATTATGTCTATTGAAAAAGCATTAAGTCCGAAAAAAATAAAAAATTTCACCATAAACTTTGGCCCTCAACATCCAGCAGCTCACGGCGTTTTAAGACTCGTTTTAGAAATGAATGGTGAGGTGGTACAACGCGCAGACCCACACATAGGGCTCTTGCACAGAGGTACTGAAAAATTGATAGAATACAAAAATTATCTCCAAGCATTACCTTATTTCGACCGGTTAGACTATGTGTCCATGATGTGCCAGGAACACGCGTATTCTCTCGCTGTTGAAAAACTCCTCAATTCTCCAGTCCCACTCCGAGCACAATATATTCGAGTGCTTTTTTCAGAAATTACCCGACTCCTCAACCATTTGTTAGCTCTCACATGTCATGCGATGGATGTTGGCGCTCTTACACCGTTCCTTTGGGGATTTGAAGAACGTGAAAAACTTATGGAATTTTATGAAAGAGTATCCGGTGCGCGTATGCATGCTGCCTATATACGTCCGGGTGGTGTCGCTCAAGACCTTCCCCTAGGGATTAGCGAAGACATTTTTAAGTTTTCACAGCAATTTGCGTCACGTATTGATGAAATGGAAGAAATGTTGACAAACAACAGAATCTGGAAACAACGATTGGTTGATATTGGTGTCGTCACGGCTGATCAAGCGTTAGATTGGGGTTTTTCTGGTGTTATGATGCGTGCTTCCGGAATTAGCTGGGATCTCCGAAAAACACAACCCTATGATGTCTATGACCGCATGCAATTTGATGTGCCCGTAGGTACTCGTGGTGATTGTTACGATCGTTATCTCATAAGAATCGAGGAAATGCGTCAAAGTTTACGAATCATTATGCAATGTTTAAATGACATGCCAGGAGGTATGATTAAAACGGATGACCGTAAAATAACCCCCCCCTCTCGAAGCCAAATGAAACAATCCATGGAATCTCTCATTCATCATTTTAAATTGTACACTGAAGGGTTCGTTGTTCCTGCTGGAGAAACATACACTGCTGTAGAGGCCCCGAAAGGAGAATTTGGTGTGTATCTTGTAAGTAATGGGACGAATCGACCCTATCGTTGTAAAATTAGAGCTCCGGGTTTTGCCCATTTACAGGGAATTGATTTTATGTCACGCAATCACATGCTTGCTGATGTTGTGACAATTATTGGAACCCAAGATATCGTTTTCGGGGAAGTTGATCGATAACATTTCTCGAGTGCCAAAAATCTCTTTTTGGCACTCGAAGTCCTTTTGGGTTTCCCTCCCCTGCTCCTCGCGTGAAGGAGGGTTCCCCGCGAAAAAAAAAAACAGTGACTT
>Ga0209230_10000693_pt1 | contig 13125 bp, 6 predicted proteins | sample LakOntMetagenome_FD_187467 | JGI IMG/M metagenome (GOLD analysis project Ga0209230, IMG submission 187467) | Freshwater and sediment microbial communities from Lake Ontario - Sta 18 epilimnion Metagenome (SPAdes) (version 2) | ecosystem: Environmental > Aquatic > Freshwater > Lentic | place... | reverse complement strand
CCTTCTCTCCCGTGGCCTTTTCCGCCATGACAGCGCCTTCGCCTCAGGTCCGATCAAGCTTGTGGTCAAGTATTGAAATGCCCATCGGCGATTCTCTTCAACGGACGCAAGCGTTTCCCCGTGGCTATGACCCGAGCAAGCCATATGCACCGCCTCCGGGAGCTTTCATTCTGAGGCCGCAAGAGGTCACTGGCAGGTCGGTGGCAAATCCGCAGGAGAGCATGTACATGCAAAATCGCTGGGGAGACGTCGTCATCCAGCCTTCGCGTCAACCTCCTGCTATTCGTGTAGGAGACAACAAACCCTTTCACCAAGGTTTGATTTATTCCACACATAAACTTTCGTCCTGATCCTTTTGTTGAGTGTTCTTCAGTGTTTGTAAGAAAGTTTGTCTGGATCTCTCAACATAAGCAGCGCCTGACAACCAGCAACGATCTGCCACATCAATAATCGGTGGAAACCCTGACAATCCTGTCTATTATCCTCGCCTGGTGAGAAATTTCAATGGTTCTTGGTCTGTCCTACAAAACGTGAGCGCCCTTACCTACTTGCCCTGATTGTGTTTTCGGGAGTTTGGCAGCCAGGCCAAGGTGAATTCAACGTGTCTGTTGAAGCGCTGAACTTTGCCGATGATCTTGACCAGAAATTGGCTGCTCAATCAAGGTGTTTCGAATAGTCTAGCAATGTGCATGCAGAATACATATTCCCTTTGTCAGCTCCTCTGCCATGTTCATAACTGGTTATTTTTCCCACCCAATCTTGCCTGCTGTCCTCCTCAGACATGTGCTGCTCTAGATGTCCGTAACACACTTTCTACATCCTGTATTCCTTTGGTGTATGGACAGGTTCATGTCACTGTGCTTGCCGGATCATCAGGATGCTTTGCAGGTGAATCGTTAGCCTAGTGTCTCGGTGAATTTTGGTTGTGTTGGATGTCTCGAGTAGCACGTGCACGTACTACACTGTATGTAGTCATGCACATGTACACATCATATCCAGACTTTTTCAGTCTCAAACTGCATGATGCTGCCACGTGAAACAGGAAGCAAAGAAAGCAATTGCACGATTCGACGAGGTGCGCGAACGGTCAGCCGCAATTCTCAAGCCCGAATTTCCAGGTGAGAAGAGCGCATGACCCTGAATTTCACGTAAGCAAGCTGATTCGGTGATGACTCCTGATCGTATGCACTTGAATCTGAGCATCAACATCATGATGTTGATCATGATGTCGATGTTCACACCCGGTGTGTGTTCCACCACACCCGGTGTGGTGGAAGTGCTACATGCCACACACAGTGTACCACACCGGGTGTGGTGGATGCACCACACCGGGCGTGGTATTCCGGTCTTGAATAGGATCTTTTCTGTGTGTCTTGATGACAACGGACATTTTAGCGCTTTTAAATTCATCGCGACGACGGCCGCGCGGACATAAGGGAGACCCAAAGATTCACCAAAAAAGTTGCGCATATGAATCCTTAAACATTGGTCAAAAATATGCAAGGAATATCCTTGTACGTTGGTGTAATGTTTGCTGATCTACGTGCAATGTTTCTGCGGTGTGAAATTGTGGTCAGAATCCGGCTGGGGGGTCTCAAGTCTTGGATCTTTAAGGCTCGAAAGCCCTGGATCGCCTGAGGATAACAGGAGGCAGTCGTGGGATCTGTCAGGTCGAGCATGGAATGAGCTGGGACCGGAGGACCTCATCGAGCTAATGTAGAGACAGGTAGGGCTCGGCGCACCTCGTTGAGCTAATGTAGGAGACAGACGTCCAGACAGTCTGATACGTAGCACTGCAGATGGAGTTCATGGCAAAGTGATATTGACGTTGAAAACGACTCAGGACACAGCTGAATATGCAGAAATTCCATTGACATTTCATTAAATTAATTAAACTATGAGGCCCGCAACTAGGAGGCACGCAGTCCGTTCCGGTGCTTGCGGTGAGGTTAGAGCGGAGATGTACAGTCGGATCGTGGAAGGACGGTACAGGTATCGAATCAGTGGCGATCTTGTAGCTGCGACAGCTGCTCGCGCCCAAAACACATGTCAGTGTGCACACACACGTATGCTGAGGAAATGAAAACAACCAAGTGCAGGTATGTGCAGGCAAACCTGCTCCATAGTACTTCGATACAAGTCTTGCAGTTCGTCAACATCCCGCACAGGCCCATAATCTTGAGCAGGAATTTGAGTCATGGAATATCTCGGCTCAGTCGCCATCAATCCAGTCGTTGCCGTGGGACGATATTGCTCAATCGGCCTTTCGGAGTAGACTCCTCGTCTCGCATCACCATGATACTGACCAGATGCAGCATTCAATGGCGAGTACCCAGAAGAGGACGGGAAAACGTTTGCTGACTCATGGCGTGGCCAAGGGTCCTGGCCTGTCCACGGGTCTGAGCTATCGCCGACGTATGATCCTGGCCTTGTCCCCTGTCCACTCTGCACTCCACCGCGTTGTGAAGGAAAATACGATGGACGCACAGCGCCTGGCGGATGCTCCACACGGTTCCAGTTGTAAGCGTAACGATAACCTGCATCATGACCGCTGACACTTACCCCTCCGGTTACCTGAGCGCCCAATCTTTGTTGCAACAAAGATGGGCCCGATTCGCCAGGCCTGGCCCTGCTGGTGTGCGGAGGCACGGAAGTCCCGGGAGAGGAGGAGAGGGTTGCCTGTCGTCCGCGAAGGCGGGCATAAATCCCACGAGCGTGGCGTTCTTGCGCAAGCCGCTCTAGCGATGAACGGTCAGCAGCCGGGGGCAAAAGCATGTACGCGATGTCACTTTTGAGCACCATGCCATCACGTCCGGGATCCAGCTTTTCTGCTATCAGTTCCAGCTCGGCGGAATTCAAATCAGGCACCAAAGCCTCGAGAGCTTGCCGGAGGGCGGCACTGGCTATCGCTCCTGCACCCGGGTTCTCTGGGTCTAATGCATTCAGCGCCTCTTGATTGGTGTGGAACTTGTGAAAAGCAGCCAGCCGCACCTTTTGCCGGACTTTCTCCCAGACATTTTCAGGGCCCGCCTTGCTGTCAGACTCTTTCGGATGCGTGCTCACACTTGAAGAGGCGATTGAGGCCGTGGGAGCGGGTCGTAGTATAGAATGTGCAGCTGGCTGAGAATGCCCACGGGAATTGGGCGCCGCTGACGTTTGCGACATGGTAATTGCAGACGAGCGGTAGTTTGCCCGGACCTTCCAGAATGAGATCCAAGGGTTCCCGCTGTAGATAGTCTTCACCCGGTCTTCTTTAATATCAACCAATGCTGGGCTTGCCGCCATGGATTCAAGCATGAATCGCCCACCGTGCCCAAGAAAACCATGCATGTGCACCCTCTTTAAGGGAGCCGGCCCGACGTGACGAAGAGCATCAGCCCCAAGAGAAGCTGCACCTGCGAATTTCTTCAGCGACGAATGTTGTTCGCCATACAGGCGCCACGTGTCCATGACTGAGAGGTTGCTTTCCGCTAGCATGCGCGCAAAATTGTCGCGTATAAAGGTTTGCTCAGCCTTTTCAAAGCTGTCGCCAACTATTTCTCGAAATGCCTTCATTAGTTGCGTCTCCTCAATCATCTTAACAGGCTCGCCACCCGCGAATTCACCGCTCTTCTGATTAACCGTGCTCTGTGCTCGGCTAACAAGAATTTTGATCAAGACCGGTTTGACGCCTGTATCCTTGAGCGCCGTGTTGAACGCTTCCATTGCCTTTGGAGCCGGCAACTTGCCTTTGTGTTCCTGAAATTCACGCGTTGCCTCCTTGCGAAATGCGTCGAGCATCTCACGCCCCCGTGTCTCGACTACTTGTACGAGCTCTGACCGCGCCATCGCCCACGAAAATTTGTCAAAGTCAATGTTGTCGGTTGGCGGATTCGCATTTGGGTCACCATTCGGGTCAAGTTGCTGAATGAGATCGGCAATCACATTCATATCACTCAATGCAAGATGCTGCAGGCTGCGAAGAGCTTGGCGAAATTCCTCGTGATTCACTCGGCCGTCGCCGTTAAGGTCGTACTCCCAAAAGTGCCGCGACAATGTCTCCCACTCAGATTCCATGCACTTGTATGCTGTGTACACATCGATGGGATATGTCCCAGTCTTAAGCTTGCCAGAAAGAAGCTTGTCATAATCAATCTTGCCATCGTCTTCGATTTCAAGGTTCTGGAGCAAGATTTCAACCAAGCTTGAACTCATGCCCACGTCTGCGCGGTTCAGGATGGCCTGCAGTGTGGGCAAATCTAAGCGGCGTCTGTTTTTGGTATCCTTCGCCCGACAAAGAGAAAGAAGTAGCGACCACTTTTTTTCCAGGATCTTGAGGATGGTTCCCTTGGCTGTCTTCCAGCAGATGACGTCTATGTCCACCAAAGAAGCGTGCTGATCGCGCAAGAGGAAGTCAATTGTTGCGTCAGATACGTGCAGATCGCTGCTGCTGAGGCGGTTCCTGAATGCGTCGCGCGCGAGTTGCTTCCCAGCATGCTGCTCCTTTAGCTCCTGAAGAACCTCAATCACTGCCTCCCATTTGCGCTCGAAGTCGCGCTCTGCATCGAAGGAGGCGCCGGCATAGTGTCGACACACAGCGTCATAGTCAATCACAATGACACTCTTACCATTGCGGTCCAGGAGCGTTTTCTCGAGAAAGGCCTTGTTACACACGTCGACTATCTTTTTCACCAAGGGAAGCTCCTTGCCATTTTGGTCACGCAGGTTCAACACTGGGCAATCTTTGAGACACTCTTGAAATTGCTGCGGTGTCAGAGTGCCCAGTGTCATAATTTTGTTGCTGCCTGCTGCGGATTGAGGGATCTGGGGGAGAAGGCCGGGTTCCTTTTTGCGCACAGAAATTTCGTGCTGCTTGCATTTGTCGTAGAGGGCGGGCCATCCGTTGCACAGCAGCATGCGCATTTCATAGTCTTGCTTGCCGTCAAAGAAGTAGGGTGCCGTCGACCCGTTCACCATGTCGGTCCAGCAAACACTTCCTGTCATTTCCTTGTCCAGCTTGTCGATAATTTTCTGCACCTTTTCATCATCCAGTCCAATATCAGCCATTCGCAGGGCCTTCCTGAAATGATCCCAAGACAACATGTGGTCCGCCTCGAGGCTTTTGTTGGCCATGGTGCATTTGTCCAGAGTCTCAAAGCTCGCAATCAATGCATCCCACTTGGGCATGTTCGTGGTCGTATCGTCTCCAGTCATTGCGAAGTGTATCTCATACTGGTCAGGGACGTATTTTCGAAGCCAATCATCGTATTTGATCGCCCCGGATTTGTCTTTCAGCTTTGGATCCAGGTTGGACACGATTTCAGTGATCTGCTCAGGCGTCATTTTGCCACCGGAACCAAGCAGATTCTGCTCGAGGCTTTTGGTCAGCGCCTTTTGGAATTGGTCCTGTGTGAGGTTGTATTCATGTTGCTTTGATTTGATTCCCTTCTTCTTTTCGGCGTGAAACAGCTGCATGATGTGGTACCAACTGCTGCGCAGAGACATCTGAATCGTTGCGTCCTCTCGCGCGTAGCGCTCCAGAAATTCTGAGCGGCCCACCGTGCCGTCGCCATTGATGTCAATCACATCGATGAGAAAACTGATTTGCTCTGACTTTAGGGCATCCTGCTCATCCCTCTTGCCCACGACTTCGCGGCACAGGATCTCGAACTCGGTGTACGTGAGCGACGAGCCTGTTTCAGCAGTGTAAGACACGTGTCAGCTGATTAAATCGTCAATTACCGGCACATCAGCGGTGCAACCAGCAGAAGAAATGGCATAGACAGCAGAGAAGGGGGGGAGCGCACCGAGTTTCTCAAATCGAGCATCACAATCCTCCCAGTACTTGAAAACTTTGTTGTAGATTTCAATCTCGTCGGGAATGAAATATCCGAAAAAATCGTTTTCGTAGTCAATGTAGCCCACGTAGCGCCCTTTTTCCACGAAACGCTTTTCAGATTCAGAGATTGCAATGATGACCTGCCGATCCTTCTCCGTGAGCTTGCCCTTGTCCACCAGCGTCTGCAGAGCGTTTCCGAAGTCGCTTTTGGAAATGAGTTTGACCTCTGCCCTCTCAACATCATCCCCCATGATGCCAGCATCATCCTTATCAGGCACTACGGAGCTGCACGCATTGAAGGCAAGCCGCAAGTCCAGCCAGCGGTTCTGCACCAGCAAAACATCGTACAGGATCTTGTCATTTTCAAAGTACACGTCGAGGAAGAGCTGAAAGAACTTTGCGATGTTAATCTTCGGCTCCTCATTGCTGCCGTCTTTGTCCTTAGCGCCATCCTTTGGCATGGTGGTCCATGGCTTTCCCTTGATCAGCTTCTCCTCAAACGGCTTTTCGATGTCCTTCATCAGCAGACCATCACGAAGCGCCTCGAGGAACTGGCGCTGTTTCATGTCTGATCCCCCACCTTCGTTGAAGCGTTCCATGGTGGCGCGCACACCGCCCCGCCCGCGCCACTTACTTGGATTCATGAGCTTGCGCCACTCGTTTGCCAACTCTCCAAACGCCTGGTCGGGGTCCTTTTTCGTCGGAGGGACATACACCCATTTGCCCTCAACTTTGGAATTGAGCCCAAAGCGAACAACAAAGTCATAATAATCAATCTGTTTGTCGCCAGTGGTTGAGCAGCGTTGAACCAGGCCTGCCACCTCCTGCTCGAGCCTGGTCTTATCCTCGATAGTGTCGAATTTGCCTGACCAGATATGGTTTCTTTGGAGCCCTTCCAAGATGTCGTCTTTCGACAGTCTGTTGTCGCCATTCATGTCCAGCTCCGTAAATGCCTCAGTCACATTCGAAAACTTCTTCTGCAGCTGAATGCGAAATTCTTGATCAAAGCCAGAATTGGTCTCCAGCTGCTTAGGTCTGATGGGGAATCTGAAGAGGAATTCGTGATAGGCGATGAACCCGTCGCCCGTTGAATTCACGGAGTCAAAGACTTTCTTGAGACGCTTCGCGGCGCCCGCTTCTCCCCCATCGTCATCTGGGTCCACCTTGAGGTCCTCAATGTCGAGCTTTTGAACCCCGCCCATGAACTCCTCGAAAGATAGACGACCATCAGCATCAAGATCCCAGGCATGGAACGCGTGCTTTGCGTCATCATACTGCTCGCGCAGCTTTGAGCGAATCCTATCCACGTCGAAATCGTCCCGGCCTTCGCGAGAAACGTCGCGCAAATTCACGGTCGAGAGTTTGCGCAGAAATTCACGATAGTCGATCGTGCGAGTGGCGTCGATATCCATTGACGCCATGAACTTGAGCACTCGCTGTTTGCCGAGATTGAGCTTCATGTCTGAGAGGCCTTTAGCGAGTTCCTCCGGAGACAAGACGCCGTCCCCGTTGTCGTCCATGTCTCGAAAAATTTGCGCAATATTGAGCTTCGCTGACATGATTATTTGCGTGATCTCCTCATCCGTAAGGCCGTCATCTTTGCCCGCCACGTCCTTGCGGTCCGCTTTACTGAACATTTCGAGAAAGTCTTCGTAGTCGATGAAGCCGTCCCGTCCTTTGTCAGCAATGCGGATCACCTCTTCGAGCAGCCTGCTCGGCAGACGCAGCTTCAAGCGCTGCTCGACACCTTTACGGAACTCGTCGCGCGAGAGGCGACCATCTCGGTCTACATCCATGCGCTTGAAGGCTTGTTGTAGCGACTTGAAATTATTCCTGAGCGCCTGCTCAATCTTGTCTCTGGCTTGCTTTACTTCGCGCTGCAACTGGTCGCTGGTCCCCTTCAAGGTCGAGCCGGCTGACTGGCCCTGCTTCTTAGTGCTGGCGTAGGCTTCATACAGCACGTTGCCCTGACACAAATCCCCAAAAGTCAGTGTTCTGGTACATTTACTATATGATGTCACTATACAGAGGACATTTGAGAAATTTTAGCCTGGCTGTCCTTGTCCGCATCTTGGACGAACCACTCGACGTGCTCCGCGGTCATGCGTGGCTCAGTTCGTGTCAGAGCATTGCGGAACGCTTCCACCGTCACGATTGACTGCCCCGAAATATCCAGTTGTCGGCATTCAATGATAAGCGCGTCCCACTTGTTTTGCATCGCTGCTGGCTCGTTTTCGAGTGGAGCGCCAAGCAGGCGCATCATGTCATCAATCCACTTGTGACGGCTGCGAAAGTCCAAGTTCTCCACTGGGTCGCGGTCACCTTGCATTTCACCCCTGTCGCCTCGCACCTTAGCAGCATTTTTGCGCCTCTCTGCAAGACTCGGCCGCCCACCCGAAGCCTTTTTCGCCGTGGTGGAGGGGTCAAAATCAACAACCATGCACTCGAAATGCACTGTGCCCTCCCGCCCCTCGCCGCTGGTCGCCAGGGCGTTCCAGCACTTGCTCAGATCTTGGGCATTTATGACAGTATGTTTGTGCTTGGCTGAGTCCTCATACATGATGGTCACTGCCCGCCCAAAGGCACTCTTGAGCTTCTCGAGCAGGTCCTCGAAGGTGATGGTGGCTGGGACCTGCAGATTCTTTTCGATGCCTCGCTCGTCCTTGCATTCCATGTGGACCTCCTGGAAACTACGTGCTCGAGTCCGTTGCAGATCTTTCGCCGCGTCGCTCTTGCCATCTCGCCCCGGCTTTTTTCGCTTGTCTGCGCCGAAATGCGTGACAAACTGCTCGAAGCGCAGGACGTTCTCGGATTTGCTGTCCATGAACTCGAAAACATCTTCGAGCTGCTCATTTGTAAAGTTTGACGGGTGTAGTTGGTCTTTATGGAGGGCAGGGTCGCCTGACATCGCCCGGATGCCCTCGCGAAATTCGAGCTTGCTGCAAACAAAACACAACGAGCGTCAGTGCTGGCGTCCGACGGACGCTCGCCACGACAGCACCAGACCCTAGAAAGAATGCACACACGCACACACGTGCGCACCCGCACACGCGCACATGTGTGCGCGCAAACACGCACACACGCACCTGGCGCGGCCATTGCTGTTCATGTCTATTTCACCAAACGCGTCGAAAATGTCGTCGTAGTAGCGCTGGATGTGCTCCTTGAGCACTTTAACGAGGTCCGTCACCGGGACCTTGCCCTTGGTGGCCTTGGCGTCCTTATCGGCTGCCTTGCCCCTCCCTGCGAGAAGCGACGCCTCCAGGCGGCGCTTCTCGCGCTCGCGCGCCTTGAGCGTCGCGTCCAGCACATCGTCGTGCTTGGCGCCGAAGAACCACTCGGTGTTTGCTGCCGTCGGGCCCGCCATCGCGCGGGCGGGCCGCGCGGGCGGTAGCCGCGGGCGGGCCGCGCGGGCGGTAGTGGCGGCCTAGGGCGGGCGAGGTGGCGGCCTAGGGCGGGCGAACCGCGCCGCGGCGCTGTTCCGCCTCCATCCCGTCTCTGCTTTGCTCTCTCTTCTCTCTTCGAATTCTCAATTTCTTTCGTCCACGAACTACTTCGTGCAATCAGAGCTTCCCCCGGCCGATCCTGCTGAAGCCGCCGGCTCTGAGAGGCCGTGGGAGTCGGGAAAGGGTAAGTGGGATGGAGGGCGGCGGTGGCCCCCGCAGCGGGGGCGTGGAAGTGGGCACGGTCGTCGAGTGCGTAGTGCGCAACGCGATGGAGAAGCTCATCGAGAAGCAGGCGTCGTCCAAGGCGGCGGGGCGCGGGTCCGCGTCGGACCCGGGCCAGGCCCGGAAGCGGGAGCTGGCGCGCTACTTTGAGGAGACGCGGCGGCAGCTCATGTCGGTGCTCGCGCTCGTGCGGTGGCAGCAGCGGCGGCTCAAGGCCACGGCGCAGTGCGACGACCTGATCGAGCACCTGGAGCAGCACCGCGAGCACATTACCGGGACGTCGGAGCGCATGTGCCTCGCGGCAGACGAGACGGCGCAACGCCACTTTACGCCAATGTACGACATGCGCACGGCGGTAGACGTCCTCGCGGCAGGCACGTACCGCGGGCTGCCGACCATGGACACGGAACGCATCGTCGCGCCCCGTGTGTCCGAGAGCGAGAAGGACGAAGTGATCAAGCAGCTCGACTTTGTTCTGCGGGCTCAGCTGCTTCGGATGCACATTCCGCCCGTGCTCTCAAAGGTCGAAGTCCGCAATGGGCGCCTGACCATCGAGTTTGAGGACGAGTTTGAGCTCGAATTGTCGTTGCGGCTGGACCTCCCGCATCGCCCGTTTCGCGTCGACCGTTTGCAGCTTCTCGTGAGGGCCGTTGGCGGCGCGCTACCGCCCAGTCAGGGGCTCGCGGATCTGCTGGAAAAGCGCATAAACATGAGCCCAGAACCGCTGGATGAGGCCGTGCGGATTTTGGGCGACGCGGTGCGTGTTCGCACGTGGCATATTTTGCATTCTCAGTCGCAGGGGCTGTTGCTTTACCCCAAAGTTGAAGTGGAGGCGTCGACTTCCTCGTTTGTTGTGTACTATTGGCAAGAATCCCCTGTGCTCTCATTTCAGGCGCTCATGTCGCCGGCTGTGCGCGCCAGCACGTCGGCCGCGCAGCTGCATCAGAGCTCGGCAGACGGTTCTGGCGCGGTGGCACTGATGGGCGGAAGTGTTGCGGCGCACGTTAAGGGCCGTGCCCCGTGCCTTGTTCTGGCGTCGGGGCGCGGCATGCATTCGCGTGTGCAGTTGAAGCACATCCCGCCCCTTGTCACCGCCAATGGCAAGCCCCTTGATATCCTCATCAAGCGCTCTGCGTTGGACCTTGGCTCGATCCTGGACTATACCCGCAAGGAGCACGCGCGGTGTCGCCTGCTGCTCCTCTTTCGATGCCTCGAGACAGAAGGGTCGGCGGGGCTAGACGCCGCTGGCGTGACGCCGCATCTCAGTGAAGCCGGCAACGAACTTATCATCAAGGTGGAGGGCGTGGCGCGTCTGAGCATCGTGGTAGACCACCGCTCTGGAGAGTTGGAGGTCCGTGACCTGCAGGGCCACACAGCTGCTAAAGCTTGGGATGACAAACTCGAGACGGGTTTACACAAGGCTCTCTTCAAGGAGGTGCCTGGAGCCGCGGCTCAGGAGCTGCTGGCATGGCGTGCCAAAGACATGCTGTGCATCATCACCAGCCTCGCACCTGCTTTGGGCCTACTTCCAACAACAAGGCGGCTGCTAACCTACTCGCACTCGCAAGCGACACAGCTCCAGAGTATCGTGGGCGACAAAAAGCCGGCCGTCTACCTGCAGGTCGCCGGCAGCGGGATGCTCGACTCCGGATGTCGTGAAGCCAGCAAAGCGGTCGTGAAAACGGGGGCGCAAGACATCTGGGCGCTTGTGGTCCAGTGTGACGCAGCCAAGCGCACGTACTCCTACCGGCTTGTCCTGCTTAGCATCGGCAAGGCTCCTCACATCGGCAAAAACAGCAAGCCCCCGCAGGCGCCGCAGGTCGTGGAAATCGATCCCTACGAGGATGAGGCCGCCATGCTCGGCTCCGTCGCTGGTGCAAGAGCCGGTGGGATAGCACGGGACGGCACGGGCTGCGCAGTGCCAAAGCGGCAACGGGGCGCAGGTGGAGGGCTCGGAATGCGACAGCGGGCTGCCTTGGAGCTTCCTCGCGTGGTTGAGCTTCTGCTACAGCGCGTGAATTTTATGAAATTCCAGTGCCAGCTCGACACGCACAATTTGAAATGGCGCAGGGCCGACGGCGTCTTGCTGCTGTCCTTGCCGTGTGCGCCGCTGCTGTCGCGCGAGCTCCGCCTCCGCCTCCAGTCTACAAGCGCGAATGCATCGATCCTGGCAGGCGGACAGGCGGGCTGGACCGTTGAGATGCAGTTAACCTCGTCCACTCTCCCCGACACGAAAGCGCCGGAGGATGTGGTTCCAGCGCCGCTGCAAAAGGGACTGCTCGAGGACCTTGTGCATGTGCGGCGGGGGTGTGCGCAGGACGAATCCTCCCGCGACATGCTCGTCTTTTCATTTCCGAGTGTGCACACAGAGAGCATCGGCCACTTGCGCACGGCGCTGCAAGGAGTGGTAATGATAGCCAGGATCGTACAGGAAGCGCGTGCGCTCCTGGGCACCGACGCCACCTCGGAGCTCGCCAAAGCTGTGCAGCGTTCTGTGAAGCTCGAGGCTGCGAGCTACACTTGTCTAGTCCTGCGTTTCAGTGGCTCAGGACTGCTCATGGTGATCCGCTGCCGTGCAAAAGGCGGCCTGGTGGTGACGCTTGGCAAGAACCCCCGTGCCAGTCTTCTCCCTCTGGTTGCGCTCGTTCAGGTGGCGCTGGATGCGGGCAATTCACTGGCCTCCGCCCTCACTTTCCTTATTAGGGCCATGTCTGTGCTGGAGGCAGTTTGGCAACTGGAGACGAGCCCAGGAGATATCACGGTACTTGGGTACTCGATGGAGGCAATGGCGCTCGTGTTCCGAGGATGCTATTCTCTTTACATCCGATGGACCCTCGACTTTGTCGGGGACGACACGGCGCCTTATTCGTTGGGCGACTTGTGCCCGCACGCGCACCATCGTCCTCTGCCGTGGGGCCTTGAAAGCGCCTTCATGCCACACGCACTCCACACTGGCGGAAACATGTCGGCGCTGGCGGACACGCTCTGGTGCATTCCAACATGGTCGCTGCTTGTGTCTGCTGCTGCACAGCACCTCGCACATGCACGCAACGAGGCAGCAGTGGATCATCAACTCGCCGCGGGCAGCAGAGGCGCAGTAGCGGGAACAATAGCGCTGGCGCACGTGGACGAGAAGCGCGCAGCTCTCGTGTGCGGCGTCGCGCAGCTGCCACAGTTGCTTCGCCTGCTGCACCGACACATGGCGGCGTGGCATCTGTACTACATGGGCCACATGTTCATGACCAAAGTCTCGCGCCCCGCCGTTGCCGGCACCCCGGCCGCGTCGGCCGCGCACAACAAAGAGGGAAGCATCACCGCAGGCAAAAATTCTGGAAGGTCCCTTTTGCTGTGATCTTATCAAATATAAATGTACTAGGGCCCTGACCTGCCAGATTTTTTTCTTCCTTTGTAGGGCGCCATACATTCACTTTGGAGATAGTTGCCCCTTCCATCCTGGCCCAAGACCCTGAAGCGCCGCGCCTGCACCTCAAGATTGAGGAAGTGGTGGCTCCTCCTACGCCTGGAGACGTAGGCGCCGGCGCTGTAGACGCGGCGCACTTGGAATTCTTGAAGCAGTTTTTCCTGGAGCAGGTCATGGCTGCGTGTGTGTGTGTGTGTGTGTGTGTGTGTGTGTGTGTG
>Ga0209230_10000692_pt1 | contig 13130 bp, 12 predicted proteins | sample LakOntMetagenome_FD_187467 | JGI IMG/M metagenome (GOLD analysis project Ga0209230, IMG submission 187467) | Freshwater and sediment microbial communities from Lake Ontario - Sta 18 epilimnion Metagenome (SPAdes) (version 2) | ecosystem: Environmental > Aquatic > Freshwater > Lentic | place... | reverse complement strand
GTTAAAGCCTTGAGCCTGGGCGACAGTTCTAAGAACTTCCATTGCCCGTTTTGTTAGAAGCCCCATCTCAGCTGCTTCTTCTGGAGTGGTCTGGTCGTAATCGGGAACGTGACGATAGGTGCAAACCAAAAGGTGGCCAGAGTTGTACGGGAACAGATTTAACAAAACAAAGCAAGTCTTTCCTCTATAAACAATGAGGCCATCCTCGTCGCTTCCCACTGAGGCTAGGCAAAATGGACATTCATCTGCTGGTGGCTGCTGACCGTTTTGAATGTAAACCAAACGGTGCGGAGTCCATAGGCGCTGAAAATTGTCAGGTACCCCAGGTAGGAACTCCGGCGTGTCCAACTAGACCTGCTCCTTATTTGCGATTGCGGAAACTATCTGCTCAATAGCGTCTGCGACCAAGACTCCATTTACTTGTGTACCGTCACGGTATCGGAAACTTACCGAACCTCCGTCTCGGTCGTCGCCTCCAGCGATCAACTGGAATGGCACCTTGTCTTTGGTGTGGTTACGAATCTTTTTTTGCATGCGATCATCACTTAAATCAACGTTTGCTCTAACACCCTTGGCCTTTAGCTGAGAAATGATTTCCGAAAGATAAGGTGCAAATTCATCAGCAACCGGAATTCCAACAACCTGCACTGGAGCTAGCCATGGTGGGAAATGTCCGGCGTAGTGCTCGGTGAGTACCGCAAAGAATCGTTCAATGGAACCAAACAGCGCGCGGTGAATCATCACCGGACGCTTCTTTATTCCATCGCTAGCTGTGTATTCAATGTCAAAGCGGTCAGGAAGATTGAAATCCAGCTGGATAGTAGACATCTGCCAAGTTCTGCCAATTGCATCTCGTGCTTGAACAGAAATCTTGGGACCGTAGAAAGCGGCGCCCCCTGGATCAGGAACGAGCTCTAGACCGGAATCGGTTGCCACCTTCTCGAGAGTCGAAGTGGCAGCTTCCCAGATTGCATCCGAGCCAACGAACTTCTCGTTTTCCGGGTCCCTGGTTGAAAGCTCTAGATAGAAATCCGTGAGACCGTAATCCCTCAATAAATCCAGCACGAAGTTCAAAACCGAAGTTAGCTCTGATTCCATGTCCTCTTGGGTCACGAACAAATGAGCATCGTCTTGGGTCATACCGCGCACACGAGTAAGACCGTGAACTACGCCAGATTTCTCATAGCGATACACCGATCCAAACTCAAACATTCTCAAAGGAAGATCACGGTAGGACCGGGCTTGAGATTTGTAGATTAAAATGTGGAACGGACAGTTCATCGGCTTTAGGTAGTAGTCCTGGCCTGCTTTGCGAACAACCCCATCCGCATCAACTTCTTCATCGAGTTTCATGGGAGGGAACATGCCCTCGGAGTACCAAGCAAGATGCCCAGAAGTTTCAAACAAGTTCGATTTAGTTATGTGCGGGCTGTATACAAATTCGTAGCCGGCCTTCTCGTGCTGGGCACGAGAGTAATCCTCCATCGCTTTGCGAATGATTCCGCCCTTGGGGTGAAACACCGCCAGTCCTGATCCGATTTCTTCAGGGAAGGAAAACAAATCAAGCTCTGCGCCGAGGCGACGATGATCGCGCTTGGCTGCCTCTTCTAGTCGTTCGAGATGTGCCTTCAGTTCATCTTTGGAAGGCCAGGCGGTCCCGTAAATTCTTTGGAGCTGCTTGTTGGCTTCGTTGCCTCTCCAGTAGGCAGCCGCTAAACGAGTCAGCGCATAGCCGTTTCCGATCATGCGGGTATTAGGAAGATGTGGACCTCGGCAAAGGTCTTTCCAGACAACCTCGCCTGATTGTGGGTCAACGTTGTCGTAGATAGTTAGTTCGCCAGAACCAACTTCAGCCGCGCCTTCAGCCAAATTCTCGGATGACTTCAGAGAGATCAATTCGAGTTTGTTTGGCTCATTCGAGAGCTCCTTGGCAGCTTCCGAGTCAGAGACAACCCTTCGAACAAATCGCTGACCGGATCGAATGATTCGATCCATCTCTTTCTCCAAGGCTTTTAGAGACTCAGGCGTGAATGGTTCAGCTACATCAAAGTCATAGTAAAAGCCATCAGTGATGGGCGGGCCAATGCCCAGGCGCGCGTCTGGGTTGATCTTCTGCACTGCCTGTGCAAGAACATGTGCGGTTGAATGTCTGAGAATGCTCAAACCATCCGCTGAATCAATCAGGACCGCTTCCACCTTGTCGCCGGCAGTCAGCACGTGAGCTAAGTCCTTTAGCTCCCCGTTTACTCGCTGAGCGACAACCTTCTTGTCTTGAAAGACCTCGAAACCAGTCGAGCCGCTAGCTACTGCTGTTGGCGCACCTTCAAGGGTCAGCTCGATGGTCTCTGGCAAAATTGTTCCAATCGGTCAAGGCTTTACTATCCTAACCAGCTACTAACTCAGGCTTTGGTAGCCTTTAGACTGAAACCCAAACCTCAAGGAATCAACACACATGACCAGCCCAATAGACACTCGCGCCGAAGAGCGTAAGGCTCTCGCCCGCAGACTTAACTGGCTACGAGCTGGAGTGCTGGGTGCCAATGACGGAATCGTTTCGACCTCTGGAATTGTTATGGGTGTTGCGGGAGCAACAGTTGAAAGCGGTCCGATTCTAATTGCAGGTGTTGCTTCATTAGTTGCTGGTTCCATTTCTATGGCCGGTGGCGAGTATGCCTCTGTGAGTGCTCAGCGCGATAGCGAGATGGCGGCCCTGGCAAAAGAGCGCAAAGAGCTGAGCGACGATCCCGAGCAGGAACTGAGCGAACTAGCAAGCTACTACCGGAATCGCGGAATTTCAGAAAAGCTTTCACTGGAGATTGCCAAAGAACTCTCAGCGACCGATCCAATTAGAGCCCACGCCGAAGCAGAGCTCGGTATCTCTTCTGACGAACACGTGTCTCCAAAAGCCGCCGCTGTTGCTTCATTCATAGCTTTTGCTCTAGGGTCTGTGCTACCGATCGTTGCAATTGCTGGACCCTGGATTGAGTACCGCGAGATTGCGACGGTGGGTTCTGTCGTAGTAGCCCTTGCTTTGACTGGATATTTTGGAGCCAAGATTGGGAAGGCAAAACCACTTCGCGCCGTTGCCCGAAACGTTGTCGTGTCACTGCTAACTATGGGAATCGCTTACGCAATCGGGGCTGCACTCGGAGTTGCGGTCGGCTAAGCCTTGAGCTTTAGCGCTTTAGCTGTTCGCTCTAAAGAAGCTTCCGCAAGTTTTGGATTGTCGTTTAGTTCAAGTCCGTAACTTGGCACCAGGGCTTTGATTCCAGGTTGCCATTTGTCAAATTCGGCAGGGTAAATCTTTTTGATTACGTCAAGCATCACGCGAACTGCTACCGAGGCTCCAGGAGAAGCGCCAAGCAATCCAGCAATGGATCCATCAGATGAGCTGATTACTTCGGTTCCGAACTGCAGTGATCCCGAGAGGCCGTTGGGTTTAATCACTTGGGCTCGCTGTCCGGCCTCATAGAGCTCCCAATCCGAGGCGTTTGCACTTGGTACGAACTCGCGAAGGCTTTCAATCTTCTGTTTTGGGGATTTTGCGATTTCTTTAATCAAATAAACCACCAGCTGGAAATTTGTCAGCGCTACTGACAGATAAGGCAGCAGATTTGCAAAGCGCAGAGACTTAGGAAGATCCAAGATGGAACCGTGCTTTAGAAACTTTAGGTTCAGACCAGCGAACGGTCCGAACAGAAGTGAAGACTTTCCATCAATTATTCGAGTGTCCAAATGAGGCACCGACATAGGAGGGGCTCCGACAGCTGCTTGGGAATAGACCTTCGCCTGATGCTTTGCAACAAGATCAGGATTCTCAGTTTTTAGAAAATGGCCACTAACCGGGAAGGTTCCAAAACCAGAAATCTCCTTGATGCCGGAATTCTGAAGCAACTTCAATGCCCAGCCACCGGCTCCAACAAAAACCTTCGGTGCGTCAACTACAAATTTCTGGTTTCCGTGCTTTCCGCGAATCGTCCAGCCGTTTTTGCTTCTCTTGACTTTTGAAACTTCGTGCGAGGTGAGGACCTCAACTCCTGATTGAACAAGCCAATTAAAAAGCTGCCTGGTGACCGCTCCGTAATCAACATCCGTCCCCTGATCAATTCTTGTTGCCGCAATGGACGCTTCGTTTCGCCCTTCCAGCATCAGCGGGACCCACTTAGCTATGTGCTCTGGATTGTCCGAAAACTCCATGCCTGCGAAAAGTGGTTGGTTTCTCAAAGCCTCAAAACGGCGCTTGAGGTAGTCAACGTCTTTTGAACCGTGAACAAATGTCATGTGCGGAATGGAGTGAATGAAAGACTCTGGGGATTTCATGACACCGGATTGAACTAGATTTGCCCAGAACTCTCTCGATTCCTGGAACTGCTGATTGATTGCGATTGCCTTAGTCGCCGAAGGGATGCTTCCATCGGAACTATCCGGCATGTAGTTCAGTTCACAAAGTGCGGCATGACCAGTCCCGGCGTTGTTCCAGGCGTTTGATGATTCCTCAGCAATTTTTGGAAGACGCTCCAGAACTACGAGCTTCAGATCGGGATTTAGGTGCTTGAGAATTACTGCGAGAGTAGCGCTCATGATTCCGCCACCAATTAGAACGAGGTCGTATTCGCTTCGCTGTGGCAAGCTCTTCCTCGAATCAATTCTTGGGCCAGTTGTGTGTCAGTGGGCGATACTGGGTTCGAACCAGTGACCTCTTCCGTGTCAGGGAAGCGCGCTACCACTGCGCCAATCGCCCATTTCCTTTTTTACTCGGAGGTGAAGACGGGATTCGAACCCGTGTAGACGGCTTTGCAGGCCGCTGCCTAGCCTCTCGGCCACTCCACCGATGCGTGGGCTTTCACCACTGCGAGCGGATGACGAGATTCGAACTCGCGACCCTCACCTTGGCAAGGTGATGCTCTACCACTGAGCCACATCCGCTAACAACCTAAGTTGCTTGGCTACTCTAACTCAAATCCCACTTCCCTGCCACATCCCCCAGGGGCGTGCCTAGCCGTTAAGCACCAAAGCGGGGACCAACTCGGCCCCCGCTTTGGTTAGTTTTTGTTAGTCCCTGCCGCGAGCAAAGGCGTATGCCTCTTCACCATGGACCACGGTGTCGATTCCGGCAATCTCGTCTTCGGCTCTAACCCTGAAGCCCATAGTTTTCTCAATAGCAAATCCGATTGCCAGCGCGACTACGAAGCTATAGATAAGTACGGCTCCAGCACCTATTAGCTGCGCCCATAGTTGACCAAAGCCAAACCCAAAGAGTGCACCAACACCGGTGCCGAATACTCCAATGGCTAGAGTTCCAATGATTCCTCCGACCAAGTGGATTCCAACAACATCAAGCGAGTCATCAAAACCAAGGCTGAACTTCATATCGATTGCCAAAGCACAGACCACACCAGAGATCAAGCCGAGCACGATTGCCCAAACCGGTTCAACGGAAGCTACAGCAGGAGTGATGGCCACAAGACCAGCGATCACTCCAGAAGCCGCGCCAATTGAGGTTCCCTTACCGTGGCGAATCTTCTCAACGGTGATCCAACCCAACATGGCAGCTGCCGGAGCCGCGATGGTGTTCACTACAGCTAAGGCTGCAACACCGTCAGCAGCTAGTTGGCTTCCAGCGTTGAATCCGAACCAACCAAACCACAGAAGAGATGCCCCAATCAGAGTCAACGGAACGTTGTGTGGCTGCATGATGCCCTTTGAGAATCCGAATCTCTTGCCCAACACAATTGCCAGCGCTAAAGCAGCAGCCCCAGCATTGATGTGGACGGCTGTGCCACCCGCGAAGTCAATAGCGCCAAGCTTGTCTACGATCCAACCACCATCGTCTTCGGGAGTGAAGTTGAAAACCCATCCCGCGACTGGGAAGTAGACCAATGTTGCCCACAAACCTGCAAAAACCATCCACGCACCGAATTTTGCTCGGTCGGCGATTGCTCCAGAAATGAGTGCAACGGTGATGATCGCAAACGTTGCCTGAAAGGCAACAAAAGCTAGTTCAGGGATGCTTCCTGCCGGGGCCGCGGCATCCGCAACCTGAGCGGCAAGGCCGAGGGCTGTGGTGTCGATACCAATGATGTGCGGAATGCCAATCCAACCAGCGTCTCCGACGTCAGCAAACGTAATTGCGTATCCATACAGGATCCAAAGCACGGCAATCAAAGCGAGCGAGCCGAACGAGAGCATCATCATGCTCACTACGGACTTAGCCTTTACAAGGCCTCCGTAGAAGAAAGCTAGACCAGGTGTCATCAATAGCACCAGAGCGGCGGAGAAGAGCACGAACGCAGTGTTTCCCTGTTCCATTCGAGTTCCTTTCAATTTCTGAACCACACCGCGTTGGTGCTTGGGGCCATTCTGGCCCTGCCGTGTTTCAGAAAAGGGTTTAGAAGGTTTCCAAATTGTTTCAAGATCGCCCCCGAGGTGAAATCTTTGTTTCCAGTTTCAGGGTATTTTGGGACTATGAAATCGGAAAGAAACGCTGCTCTGGTGATGATGATCGCGGCGATGCTTGGCTTGTTGCTGGCAAATTCGCCCTTTGGTCAGCCTGTGCTAAACGCCATCGATTTCAAGCTCAATCTTGATTTGATCAACATAAACATCACCCTTGGCCACGTGGTTTCGGATCTGTTCCTTGCGGTGTTTTTCTTTGTGGCGGGCCTCGAGCTCAAATATGAGCTGACCACCGGAACCTTGTCCAGCCCTAAGCGCGCTCTGGTTCCAGTGATTGCGGCTATTGCCGGTGTCGCAGTTCCTGCTTCGTTTTATGTCTACTTGAACTGGGGAACAGCGGCAATTGTCGGCTGGCCAATTCCGGCAGCGACCGACATCGCTTTTGTTCTTGGGCTGTTGGCTATTTTCGGAAGAGGCATGCCCAAAGAGGCGCGTATCTTCCTTCTGGCCCTGGCTATTTTCGATGACTTAGTCGCCATCGCAATCATTGCGGTGTTCTACACCGCCGATGCCCAGCCAATCTGGCTACTTGCCTGCGTTGCAGTCGCCACTGCGTTCAGATTTGCTGAGATGTCCAAATCTAAAGATAAGTGGCTAATACGAGCAGTATTCGGAGTAGTGCTTTGGTACACCGTTTACCAATCAGGCGTCCACGCCACAATCGCAGGAGTCTTGCTGGGAATTCTCATCCCCGCCTCTCGTGCTCACGGTGTGATTTCTAGGGTGCAACCGGCAACCAATTTCGTGATCCTTCCGCTGTTTGCATTCACGGCAGTTGCGGTTGTCATTCCAACTATGACCGGTGATTCAAACACAGTCTTTACTGGAATCTTCTTCGGGCTTTCAATCGGTAAAGTGATCGGCATCTCAATTGCAGCGGTTATTGCCAATCAACTGCTAAAGCCCAAGGACAGATTGCCGCTTGGGGTTTTGGATTTCATTCCACTGGGCTTGCTAGCCGGAGTTGGATTCACAGTCTCGTTATTGATGACTCATTTGGCCTTCTTGGACAATCAAGAACTCTACGCACAGGCCGTACTGGGAGTTTTGTTGGGATCGTTTGTGGCAATGGGTGCCGGCGGAGCATTACTCTGGCTGCGCTCACAGTGGTATCTAAAGCAAAAACCACGGACTAAAAAGACGAAGTCAAAGAGCCGATCCGCGAAATAGCCCTCAGATACTTCTTCTTGTATCCGCCTGACAAATACTCTGGCGAGAAAACTTCTGTTAGCCCGACCCCTGTTGAACTTATGCTGACTTGAGATTCGTACAACCTGTCCACAAATGATACGAATCTCAGAGCTGCCGATTGATCGGTCAAAACGTGCGCGTTAGTTAGAACAACTGAATCGACCCCATCAATAAGTTTTAGAAACTTCGATGGGTGGACTTTGGCGAGGTGGGCTAGCAATTGATCGAATTCGTCAACGGCAACTGTCTTGCCCTCGGAAACTTTCTGCTCCACGTGACTCATGTAATTACTGGCACTCAAAGCCTGAGTGTGGCCATCCACTGGGCGATGGCGGTAGTCCTCGCCATCAACGCTGACAATCAAAAAACGATCCGACATTGCAGCAATCTCTCTTGCAAAATCCTTGGCAGCGAACCGTCCCTGGCCTAAGGCGTTAGGAGGCGTGTTGGAAGTTGCTGCGAACCTGATTCCCTTTGCTCCCAGTTCGCTAAGCAACCGAGACATCAACATGGTGTCCCCTGGATCGTCCAACTCAAACTCATCGATGCATAACAGTTCGTAGTTTGAAAGCTGCTTTAGGGCATCTGCGAAACCAAGTAGGCCGATCAGGCTGGTGTAGGCAAGAAAGCTGCCAAATGCCTTTGGTCCTTTGAAATCGTGCCAAATCGAAGCAAGCAAGTGAGTCTTACCAACGCCGAAGCCTCCGTCTAGGTAAATACCTGCGCTTTGCGTGGTTTTTGACCGAGAGAACAATCCCTTGAGGCTCGAAGGTCTCACAAACTCTGTTGCGGAGTCAACCGCTGCCGCCTGCGAAGGAAAGGATGAATCTGGCAGGTAGTTATCGAAGCGCGCTTTGGTAAACTCTCTAGGGGGTACCAGTTGACTGAGCACCTCTGACAAGCTGGGATTGGGTTGAATTTCAACCAGGGAACAAATGGCCCCTGAAGTGGTTGACAATGACACCGCCTAGTGTGGTCCCGAACAAGCCATCAGTCTACAAGGAGATTAAGTTGCCAATCAGCATAGACAGCAGTCCAAAATTCGCCGAGTACGCAAATCCGCGTGCACTAGTAACCAGCGAATGGCTTGCCCAGAACTTGGGAACTCAAGGACTCGTCGTATTAGAGTCCGACGAGGACGTTCTGCTTTATCAAACCGGCCACATTCCTACCGCTCGCAAGATTGACTGGCATACAGATTTGAACGACCCAGACACCCGTGACTACATCGACGGGGAAGGTTTTGCCGCGGTTATGTCACGTCTTGGCATCAATCGAGAAGACACGATCGTGCTCTATGGCGACAAGAGCAACTGGTGGGCGGCATACGCTCTCTGGGTGTTCAAGCTTTTCGGCCACGAAGATGTTCGCCTGCTAGATGGCGGCCGCGATAAGTGGACCAGCGAAGGCCGCGAACTAACCAAAGAAGCACCTGAGGTCCAGGCATCAAGCTACCCAGTAGTTGAGCGAAACGATTTGACTCTGCGTGCATTCAGAGACGATGTCTTTTCACACTTTGGCAAGCCGATGATTGATGTTCGTTCACCCGAGGAATACGCGGGAGAACGCCTTACGGCTCCGGGCTATCCTGACGAAGGTGCGTCTCGAGCAGGTCACATCCCAACAGCTGCTTCAGTTCCGTGGTCCAAAGCCTGCAACGAAGACCAGAGCTTCAAAGACCGCGCAGGACTTGAAGAGATTTACCTAAAAGGCGCTTCCCTTGCTGGACACTCGGATGTGATTGCCTACTGCCGAATTGGTGAGCGCTCGTCGCACACCTGGTTCGTGCTGAAGTACTTAATTGGAATTGAAAAAGTAAGAAACTACGACGGCTCCTGGAGTGAGTGGGGCTCGCTAGTCAAAGCTCCAATCACAGTTGGTAGCGAACCTGGTCCGATTCCCCAGCTGGTCTAAATGCCGACACTTGAGACAGCTGATCAGCTGATCAAAGACTTTGAAATCCTTAGGGATTCCGAGCGACTTGATTTGCTATTGGAATTCTCAGACGCGCTACCGGAATTGCCCCAGCGATATGCCGATCATCCGGAGCTACTGGAGCGAGTCGAAGAATGCCAATCGCCCATCTTCTTATTCGTCGAGATAGACGATCAAGGACTCACCCGGCTGTTTTTCAGCGCACCAGCGGAGTCCCCAACAACCCGAGGATTCGCGAGCTTGTTGTTCAGTGTTATCGATGGTCTGCCCGTCGAAGAAGCCATGGAATTTGATCTGGACTTTCCCTTTAAGCTTTCTCTTTCATCAGCTGTTTCACTTCTTCGACTCAGAGGAATGCTGGGAATTCTCACCCGCATCAAGCGTCAGCTTCGGGAAAAAACTCAACAGTGATCGAACCAATCTTTGGCCTAGCTAAAGCATCGGGTGCACTAGACCCAAAATCCTTGGCTGCCGCTTATGGGCCTTGGTCTGGGATTCGCTCTAATCACGTAATCACTCAATCAGGTCAGTTCTCTGGTAGCGATGGATCATCGCGTTCAATTTCGACGAATGAAGACAGAGTGCTGCTGATCGAAATGCGCTCGCACTCAGACCTGATTGTGGTCGACGCCGCCACAGCAAGGCTCGAGAACTATCGAGCACCGAGCTCTGGGGCTTCACTTGCAATTTTTTCCCTGAGCGGCAACTTTGAAGGCATCCCGGCAGTGGACGAAACGGAGGCTCAAGTCTTTCTGTTCTCAGCTTCTGCCGACAGAATCAGCCAAGAAGATTCCAAGAATGTGCACGTGCAAATTCAAGGCAAGCCCTTTGAAGAATTCATAGGCTGGGCAATTTTCAATGGGTTCGGCTCGATTCTGCTTGAGGCAGGGCCAACCCTGACAGCTCTTGCCTTCGAGGCGGGAGTTGTTAGCCAATCGGCAATTACTAGAACTCCAGTTGCCAAAATCGAGACTCCAAAGGCCCAGCAGAATCCCTTTGATGAGGACGCCGTCCTCGTATCTTTTGCTCAATCCGAAGATGCCAGTTTTTCGCTCTGGTCTCACTAACGGCGTGGCAGAAGCCTAAGGACAAGAGCGCCTCGTAGTGTTATTCAAATGCTGGAAATCTCTGATAAGACTGACACGACTGCTGACTTTCAGCTTGCGGTGATGTCCTTACGCCAGGCGAATATTCGCGAGGGCGTAAACATAACGGAGATTCCCTCCCCCGACAAGATTGCTAAATACTCTGTTGCCTTGGCCGCCAACATCGGAATTGACGCTCACGAGAATAGATCCGATCAAGGTACCGGTCGGTTTGTGCTTCTAAACTCCGACGAAGCCCAAGAAGGTTGGGGCGGCAACTACCGAATCATCTGTTTTGCTAAATCTCCCTTGGAAACCGACATTGGACAAGACGAACTGATCACAGACGTTTGCTGGGCTTGGCTCGAAGATGCTCTTCGGAGCCGCGGAGCCGGCTACTCGTCGGAGGCTGGAACCATTACCCGAATAATTTCTCAAGGGTATGGGTCCATTTCTGGTCACAGCGATCATGCTGAGCTCGAGTTACGAGCCTCCTGGTCTCCAACTGACAACAACTTCTCTGCTCATCTTGAGGCCTGGCAAGACCTGCTGTGCATGATGTCTGGCCTTCCACCTGAATCTGGAATCAGCAGAATCTAATTGTCCGAATCACCCGAAGCACCAGAGCTTCCAGAACTTCCACTGCTTCAACACCCTCGCGCAGCAACCAGGCTAATCACCGACGAGAGTGCACTCCAAGAAGCTGTTGCAATCCTGAAGGCCACAACTGGCCCAATAGCGATTGATGCTGAACGCGCCTCAGGATTCAAATATTCTCAGCGGGCCTACCTGATTCAAGTTCGAGCAGAAAATTCGGAGATTTTCCTGATTGATCCGGTGGCTACTCCAAACATGGCAGCCTCAAAGGCATTTCAAGCGTTTGCAGCCGTGCTAAAGGATCGCGAGTGGATTTTGCATGCCGCCACTCAAGATCTCCCATGCCTCAACGAAATAGGGCTTTACCCGGGTTCAATTTTTGACACCGAACTTGCCGGGCGTCTTGCAGGCGCACCACGTGTTGGACTTGGTTCACTAACCGAATCTCTATTGCAGTTCCGACTTGCAAAGGAACATTCCGCTGCGGACTGGAGCACAAGACCGCTACCTGAGTCTTGGTTGAATTACGCAGCACTAGATGTTGATGTCCTCCATGAGTTGGCAGAAGCAGTCAAAGGGCTTCTGAACCAACAAGGGAAACTAGATTGGGCAAACCAAGAATTCGCATCATTGATGGGTTTCAAGCCAAAACCACAAAGAATCGACAAATGGCGTGGCATCACCGGCTTACATAAAGTCCAAGACAGACTCTCCCACGAAATTGCTAGGCAGCTCTGGACTGCTCGAGAATCACTAGCTCAGAAAATGGATGTTGCTCCAGGAAGGCTGATTCCTGATTCTTCAATTCTGGCAGCTGCAACCCAAAAGCCTAAGACGCGACCGGAGCTCGCGGCGATGAAATCGTTCTCGGGTCGCGCAAGTCGTTCTTATCTAGATCTTTGGTGGGATGCAGTTCAATCCGCTTTGAAGGCAACTGAACTACCAAGTTTGAAACCTGAGAAAACTGACGCCATTCCTAACCACCGCAATTGGATCATGAAGTTTCCTGAGGCCGATCGTCGACTGAAATTCGCGAAAGATTCCCTAATTGAACTTTCAGAACAAAAATTGGTTCCGCTAGAGAACTTGCTTACCCCAGAGATTTTGCGTCAGGTTAGCTTCACTCCACCAGAGGATTTTAGCTACGAAACTCTTTCAGGGAGGTTGCATGAACTAGGAGCCAGAAATTGGCAAGTTGAACTCACAGCCCAATTGATTGTTGATGCCTTTATTCTTGCGAAGACAGCTCCGGTCGATCAGACAGCGGCTGATCTCCCGGCATCGGACGAGCATGAGGAACTCTAGAGCCTAGAACCTGGGCAACGATTTCTCTGGAAATACTCTGAGCCGTTAGGCCCACTCGTTCCAAAATTTCATTTCGGGAAGCGTGCTCCAAGAATTCATCTGGCAGACCAATTTCACTCAGAGCTGTGTCAATCTGTGCAGCCCGAAGATCTTGGCGAACTCTCGTTCCAATACCACCGACACGGATACCATCTTCGATAGTGACGACCAAACGGTGATCCGCAGCCATCTTGACGATAGATTTCGGAACTGGAATCACCCAGCGTGGGTCAACCACAGTTGAACCAATTCCCTGGTCTGAAAGCATCTTGGCAACCTGAACTCCTGTTTCGGCCATTGCACCGACGGTAAGAATAAGAACGTCCTTTGCAGAAGATTCGTGAAGGACATCCACCCCATCTTCGAGTCTTCTAATTGCCGGCAACTCGTTGGCAACAGTTCCCTTCGAAAAGCGGATCACTGTTGGCGCATCGCTTATGGCGACAGCTTCGGTCAACTGTTCCCTAAGGCGAGCTTCGTCACGGGGAGATGCAATGCGAATTCCTGGAACTATCTAAAGCA
>Ga0209230_10000689_pt1 | contig 13161 bp, 14 predicted proteins | sample LakOntMetagenome_FD_187467 | JGI IMG/M metagenome (GOLD analysis project Ga0209230, IMG submission 187467) | Freshwater and sediment microbial communities from Lake Ontario - Sta 18 epilimnion Metagenome (SPAdes) (version 2) | ecosystem: Environmental > Aquatic > Freshwater > Lentic | place... | reverse complement strand
ATGGGAGTTTATAACTATAATGGGGGTTTATAACTATAGTGGGGGTTTATAACTATAGTGGGGGTTTATAACTATAGTGGGGGTTTATAACTATAGTGGGGGTTTATAACTATAGTGGGGGTTTATAATTATTGTCAAAAGAATTCACCAAAATAATATAATAGGATACTATTATATAATTCATCATTATGAGTTCAAAATCACACAAAAAAACCGCGTTAGCTTTAACCGCAAGGAAAAAAAAAGCACATGATGATAAAAAAGAAGAAGAACTGAGGTATCTCATTGATCAGGCGGTGAAAAAAAGAGATAGTGAACCACATAAATTTCCCACTTCCTTCAAGTCACGAAAATCGCGACGAGGAAGGAGCGGAAGTGTGCAACGACCTTTACGCATAAATAATACAACGCGTTCAAAAAGAACAAAGAGTTTAGATGATATTGAAAATCTTTTGGCAGACGACATGACCCGGCATACAAGAGCTATAGCAAATATAAAACAGAATAAAGGAACAATTTTTGATCGTTTACAAACGATGCCCAGGAGTATACAAAGTGAAATCTATTTGTCAATGGGAATTGACCGTAAACTGTACCCTAAAATAAGTAGTTCGGAGGTGAAAAATGCTACGCAAAACATTTCATTATTGCCGATCGTGAATGATGAACGATTTTTTTGGCCTTACGAAAGTGCATGGGACGTTTTTCAAAATGATACAATTTATCATACACCCATGTTTGATGGTGATGAATTTATTTATCACAACAACGAAATTTTCGCTACAAGTTTTGAAGAATTTGTCAAAAAAACTAAAATAGATTACGCGGTCAAAGACGGATGTATATTATACCGGGTGGTTCCAAATTATGTAAATCTATCGCTCATTGCGACCATGTATGATGGATTCATTGTAATTGATACGGATGATGATGTACTTAATGTTGTTCATAATTTACAGATAGGAGTGCCATGGGATTACGTAGGTCTAAAGCCACCACCCGATCGCAACCCGAGGTTCACTGACCGAATACACACCATTATGCGAACTCATTTTAGCGATATTGAAAAACGTAGCTGTAAACTCTATAGAATGACGTGGAATAAATTGCTGTTAACAATGTTTCGGCTTGATATCTAATGGTTTATATATATGGAAAAAGAAATATCGCAAAACAGACCAGATTTAATATTTTCATACTGGATCATCTTATGGTATGTACTATACATTACAAAGCTTGTACCGTATAATCCGGTTTATTTATTTTATGTTGGAATTGTTTTAGCATGTATTCAGGTTTCCATTATGTTTGCCTACCATAAATCGTTTGCTTATATTTGCTCGTTCCTATTAGCCACTATGATATTGAAAGGAATCCCGATATATACCATTTATAAAAGGAAAACAACGAATACAGATATGTACGTTATGATCGCGTTGATTGTTTTGTATTTGTGCTGGTTAAACTTCAATGATAAAAATTTGAAACGTTTTTTTATGGAATATTTGACGCCAGACGAAAATGGTCGTAAATCTTTTCCGATAAATAACTTCTTTTATCAAATAATGTCTACAAAAGTTTAAATGAATATATAAATATATTTATTTTATATTTATATAAGACTATATGAACCGCCAAGAGGCACGCATTAAGCCATATAACCACGATGGCAATCTTGATTTGTTCGTTGAAAATATTGCCATTAACGATTTCTACGTGAAAAAACAAGTTTACGACCTCGTTTTCGCCGACGTAGCTGTCTTTTTTGTGCAATTAAAAACAGAAACTAAAAAATTCTATAAACTAAAACCAGATCGCCCGACCATAAAACATTGCCCAATAATCATTGATGGATCCACCATAACTGTTTGTATGGACTTTTCTCTCATCAAATAAACGGGAACCATTTTTTTGTCTTTTTTGTCTTTTTCTGTCTTCTTTTCTTTTTAGTTTTTCCACCTTTTTTATCACGTTTTAATTTTGCGGCATGCATCTCCGCCAAGGCAGCATAGGCTTTACTCCTACTTTCATCACTCATCCCGGCATTTGCTTTCGCAATTTGATGGATTTTATTTCGGGTAGAACTTCCATAGACAGCACTTGCCTCTTTAATTAGATCTCGTTTCTTTTGAGCGGAAGACATTTTGTTTATATTCTTTCCCGATAAAATAATCAGCTTGAGCAATACAATGCAATCTTCGCATACAAATCGGCCTTCTTTATTTTATCTTCATTCTTCAACCCCAATATCTCCGCCATTTGTTCCAACTCGTGGACTTTATAATGCGACACGGCTTTGAACGGCTTTTCGTACCCCATTATCCAAACGTAATTGTTTCGTAAATAATCTAAAGTGAACAACTGCTCGCTTGTATCTATATAATACTCCGGTCCCTTTTCTCTCGTTCTATACAGTACGTACGTATCATATTGATCGGAATTCACGCGCAAGTATGTTAAATATGTTTTCTTCTGTAAATCCACAATGTATAGATTACAATCGTAATAAGCACATATAATATACAATGATTCCCATGACAGTTTTTTTTCCGTCAGTATATTTGACGCCATTTCCGAACATCCGCAAATCGTCATTTTTTTCTGGAGAACGTTTGAAGAAAGATGAGCCGCGCCCATTTTGTGGAAAGCCTGAGACATGGCCATTTTTTCCTTCATTTCTTCATTCCCATTAAGTCCAACCCTGTCGTATTCCTTTTTGCCAAACTTTGCTAAATAGATTGACCAGAATAAAGGATCTTGACACTTTTTTACACTGGATAACCGACTTCTGCACTTGTCGTATGGGCTTGGATTCGGTTTCGTTTCTTGAACTTCTTTTTCAAGAATAACATCATCTTCGTTTATCACTTTATGTTCCAAACTAAACATGAATGGATGCAATTCCGCGATATTCACCGCATACGTATCTTTATATATAGGATATGTCCAGTACATCTTCTATCTATTGAAAATACTGCTTATATTCATTTGTTTGGGATTCAATTTTATTTAGAACCGTTTCCTGCGTGTTAATATAACTCAGATATTTTTCTATTTCTTGTATTGCTGCATCGGGGACCGTTGCAATATTCACCATGACTCCACCCTTGTTTTCGTTCAATTTCACCGTAGGATATTTCCGCAAAATCGTTCCAATAACAATATGTTCTTTCGGTTCAAGGGACTTGATTTTCTGAAGCATAATACTTGTCATATAATTATACTTCATTTCCAAAAAATACATTTAACCTCATTTTCAAATGTATTTTATCGTAAAGCCTCTTTAAATTTGATAGTTGCGAATTTATTTCTATTGTCGGATACGTAATTATTAGGCATGTGATATATTCTACAGTCTTCCGTTAGTTTACCATCTTCCGTCACAGGGATAACGGTGTGTTTAAACCAATTGTTTCCGTTTCCATGCAATCCGATCGCACTGCTTTCTCTTATCTCATATCCACGTATATTGTTTATATCGTAATATTCGCTTTCCACGAATTTATTGAATTCCTTTTTGTTATATATCCAAAACGCACAATACGGATTTTTGTTATTTACGCAAAATTGTTCGGTTCCGATTTGAATGACGGTATCAAACTTTTCCCCATTCAAATCCGTAATATACTCTACATCTTCGGCAACTTCAATCCTGACAAAACCCAAATTATAGTTGTCCTTCAATAGTATTTCGTTGTATTTTTGCCAGTATTGTATTGCCTTAAAAGGAACTAAGATGTCATCTTCAATATACATAAATATATCATACTCATCTCTTTGTTGTTTCAATAATTCTCTACATTTCCAGGTCAGATAGTAAGGGTGTATATTTGATAAATCGTGATATATGATATGTATTGTTCCATTGGTATATTTGTCGAACGATAAGTTATCCTTATTGGTGTGTATAAATATATCGGTTTCAATCTCGTACTGATTGGCAGCAGCTATGATATTATTCACATATTGCAATCTGGTTTCAAGATAAAAAAAAGAGACATGTTTGGCGATTTTCATTTTAGTTTTAGTTACCATTTTCCATTTATGTACGTTTTTACACTTTCGTTTTCGGCATCAGGTTCCCAATCACTTCAATACAGGGATCATTCAATTCAAACCGGGATCCAATCACCTTTACATCTATAAAATCATCCTCTTGGATACTATTAAAGTATTTATTATCTACGAAATGATCGCGAATGACAAACACGGTGACCGGAATATTATTGTTATCATCAAACGCGTTTGCGTGTATCCCCGCCTTTGTTATACTTTTTACTTTGCATTTATTCACCCACGTCCCTTCCACCGGATTGCACACCTTACACTCAAACACGACATTGAACTCAATCTTGTCTCCTTTTATGATGCCACTTGAATAATTTTTAAGCTGAACGGTATTGGGTTTTATATATCCTTCAGTGATACACCTACCTTCCACGAAATGGGCAATCGTTTTCTTCAGATTTTCCTTCGTTTTGGTTGATCCGATTTCAGTCGGCAACAATAAAATGTTGATTTCCAACAAAGCGTTCGTGTAAAGTGTGACATTTTGTTGAGAATTCTGTTTCGTCATTATTTGTTCTGTTATATTATTATATGTTTATTATAATATATTATTCAATTTTTTATTTTCTTCTTTGTCACATCGCTCCAATCACTTTTTTTCTTGTCAAAGACCAATAGTTTCGGCGGCGTCAACAGAGACTCTTGTAAAGATAAAAACCATACTTCGCCGGTGGCTTTCGTGTGATGTCGGAGCAATATCTCGTATATAATACACGTTATCGGCTTGTGTATTGCGTTTTTGTGAAATTCCGTTTTCACTTCATATTTCTCCTCTTCGGGTTTTTCTAAATAAGTCAAGAAATAGTTTATTCTTTTCACCACCATAGGTTTCGGCTCTTGATCGCACCGAGACCCGAGACTATTTCGTACCTGTAAAATGTCTTTCGCTTTGAATTCAAATACTGCATCTTTCGGCACATAAGATATGTATCCGATCATAATTTCCTCCACTGTCTCGTTCATTTCCCCCAATGTCTTCTTCAAGATCCCATCCAATTTTGAAAACGTGGTCTGAATCACAGTTGCGAGTTTTTCGCATTCAACGGCGAAATCTTTCCCATGTTTAAATGTGTTTTCTTTCCAAATATACAATTCATTATTCAACTCGTTTCCAATGTATATTCCGATAACATCTTTATCTTTCACTACACACGCACGGAAATATGTATAAAGCAGATCAGACATGTTTGTATATGTCTGAACGGTTTTCTTGTCAAAGTCCGGAATTGATTGAAACAATGCGTTAAAACAAATACACTTTTCTTGATATGAGAGACATTCTATCATATGATAACCCATATGAAACATGATGTCGTTTTTCTTGAGATGATGACGTTCCGCTAATATATGCAACGCCATTTTCGCGTATTCGTTGTACTTATTGGACGTTTTGTGTACATATGGCAAGTCATCTTGTATCCGGGCCGCCGCGTCTTCTAATCTCTTTAATATAGTTCTATAACTATTATTTTCCTCCTGCTGCTGTTGTGTTAGTTTTGCCGACACGACACGTTCCTTATTGGGCAATATAGCCACTTCATTTTCTTCTGGTAATTTCACCATGAAATCTCTCGGTTTGTAATCCAATGGAACCATCCGATCATACAAAGATGCATTCTTATCGGAAATTTCAGAGGGCTGGAAACTATACAAATCTTGTTTTCGTATCAAGTAACCCGCTTTCCCTTTGTGTATTAGCCACTCGTCTTTATTTCGCAAAAAGACACCAAGTGTATAGTATATTTCCTGAATAGGATATGGTTTGCCGATTTGGATTTCCTGGATTAGTTTGTCTCTTTTCAAAAAAGCCTGATCTCTGAATATTTGACGAATTCTTTTCCCGATTTTATCGTGATTGTGTCTCAAATGGTGAATATTATAGGTCACACTGGTTTCTTCCTTCTTGATGTCTTTTTTAGTGGGAACACATTGGTATTCACAAGATGCCATATAATCGCATTTGCTGGAAAACGCCTTGTCGCCTACTTTAAACTGTATTTTTTTCTTCTTTGTGGATAGTTCCAATTCTACGGTACTATCCATGTTTTCTTCAGTGAAACTATTCTGATCCATGTTCAATAAACAATCCACGGCGCTTTCTTTCAATATTCGTGTGATTTGACCTATTTGTATGGCTTTCTTTTCGGCTAATCTATACATATACATATCCGCCGTCTCGTTACCTTCTGGTTGTTGAATCGTACCGTGCATATAGATTTCTACGTTTCGTTGAGAGAACGGTAGCTGACAATGGCTTTTGTTACGCACCGCACGTCCGATTATTTGTTCCAATCTACTCATATTATACCATGGATCTAATATATGTACTTGTCTTATACATTTGAAATCAATCCCTTCACTTCCCGCCTGTGATATCATGACCACTTTTACAAGTCTTCCGTCCTTGTTGTCAGGATGAAACACCATTTCCAGATCTTTGGCATTGTCTGGCGAAAACATTTTCGTTCCTGTAATCATAACATATTTCGCATGCAATACAGATGTACCTGTTTTTGGTTTCATAGTAAGGGGATCTATTGGTGGTTGATTTGTTTTCAATAAAGATTTGATATGGCTGGAATAACAATACCGAGACAATCCCATCTCTTCTAATGCCAATGCCATGGGCAGAAGACCACCTTCTATATATTTGGAATAAATCAAAACGATTCCCGTTGATTCTTGTATCGCGCGGCATATCGCGTGGATCTTAGGACTAAACTGTCCAATATTGTCTGGATGAAACAAACGTCCGTATTTTTTCATGCAATAATCGTTATATTCAAAATTCTGAATCACCGGCACAGTTCCCTTTCCATTTGGTATTGCCACTTTGTCAAACGTCATTATTCCAGACAGACCTTCTTTTCCATGCAGTGGTTGAAGCGGACCTTTAAATGGTGTTTTTTTATCTGCAATATATTTATCCATTTCGGCCGATGGATAGGACATATTCAATACGCTTAACGGAGTGATTAAATCTTGGAAGCCAAACGTTTCTTTTTCCGAAAATGCCTCGTTTTTCATTAATTTCTCAATCACTGCGTTATATACCTCTTGTTGGTACGTTCCCATTTTATTCATAAATACATTGTTCAACACATGTTTGACTGGCTCTTCTCCTAATTCTGATCCATTTAATCGGGTTTTTGGATATGTATACGAAGACAATAAATATTCAGGTTCTGCGAAATCTTTCGGATATATGCGATATGGAAATGTATACGGATTCTCCCCGCGTACATACGAGACATACCCTATTAGTTTACGGCGCAATAAATCCCGGCCACTCTCTCGCATGACTCTTCCGTTTGCATCTTTGGTTTCTTCCGTGAAATTCCCGTTTTTATCAAACAGCTGGCTTTGTTTTACCGTTGCGCGTTTATCATTCATATTCATCATATTGACTAACCACGTGATTTCTTTATCGCTGTTATATAATGGTGTTGCCGACAGAAACAAAAAACGTGTATTTTCACAATACCGTACAATTTGGGTTAAAATTTTAGATGAGCTCTTTCTCTCGTCTTCTGTTCTCGACAGCATGTTATGTACTTCATCAATCACAATCAACCGATTGTCAAATAATTCTTTCAGACGTTTTATTAGTCCACGCTTAACTTCTCTCGTTTCTTCATTATCTTCCATGTTAATAGGTTCCAGATCTAATATTTCTGGTATGCTTTCTTCTTCCGCGAAGGAGTTGTCTTTTTTGGTCTCTCTTCTTTTCATTTTCTTCTCGTCAGAATGACTGTGAAGTGAAACCTGTTCATATCCCATAAATGTGTAGTACTTTTTTATAAGGGCACGTATCATAGATGTTATTTTGTCTCTTCCCATTCCTTCTACCCTCGTGGGGTTAATCTCTTTCAACAAATTATTTCCTACACATGTATCCAACGACCAGGTTCCATTTATATGCTGTACTAACTTACTGGGATCAAATAATTGCAATTGGAAATTCTCTTGGACATTGGGAGAGGCTATAATCAATATCTTATGAGACACGCCGGTTTGTTTCATATATGTTCGCATTTCTTCGGTTATCCCTATAGCACTACATGTTTTACCAGTTCCCAGTTCGTGATACAACAATAAACTATTATAGGGTGTGTTCATAGACATGAAATTCCGTAGAAACTGTTGATGTGGTAATATTTCAAAAGACGTTTCGCATTCTTTGTTTGCCTGTTCTTCAATGTTCTTATTCACTGTACCATCGTACTTATGACTTTGAAATTCTTTTTTAGAAGCGATTTTTATGTTGAAATTCGGATCGTTTATATCAGGATATAGAAATCCCGGATCTGGATTCTGTTGCCAATACTTATATTCTTCTCTTTCCTTTTTGAACTTGTCTCCGTTATCTCCTGTAAATAATTCATCGTCGTCTTCATTCTCGCTTTCACTAATTGAATCCTCTTCCATTCCACTGGGGTTCGGGTCTTCTATTACTGGGCGTGAAGTTTCCCCTTCAGGTTCAGGTTCCTTTTCAGGTTCAGGTTCCTTTTCTGGTTCTGGTTCCGGTTCCTTTTGTTCCGGTTTTGGTTCTGGTTCCGGTTCCGGTTCCTTTTGTTCCGGTTTTGGTTCTGGTTCCGGTTCCTTTTGTTCAGGTTCCGGTTCCTTTTGTTCATGTTTTGGTTCCGGTTCCGGTTCCGGTTCCGGTTTCTTTTCTGGTTCTGGAACACCCATTCCAAAAAACGAGCTTAAAAATGAAGGGGTTTTTGCTTCAGGGGCGTCGACGATTGTATTTTCTTTCACTTCTTCTTCTGCTTCTACTCGTGGTGGTGGTGCCACCGCAGGTTTTTTGGGGACACATTCTTGAAGTGCGTCGTTCCATTTATAACCATTCGGACATCGATGTCTTAAACTCGCTCTATATTCTTCTAATGTTACGCATTTATTTTCTTTTTTGCTCCATCGTTGCCCTTTCGGACACATTCCTCCATGTTGGGTTTTCTTTTTCGTTTTGGCCATTTATATTGTCATCATATTATTTTTTGTTGACAGAAAACAACAAATTACTTTGCAAACAATTATCCACACTTTGAATTAATCTCTTTTTTTCTAAATTATAAGGCCGTATCATCTCCAAACAGGTTTTCAATGGGAACCAATCCATACCACTGACTTCTGCTTTTTGATATTTATGATTTGCAATACTGTCTGCATATGACACAAACATCAAATAGTATTTGTGTCGGTAAGAATTATAGTTTGATCCCGTGAAGGTTTCTTCAAACGGAACTACATTTCTAATATTGTTCAAGATACTGGAAGAATATCCCGTTTCTTCTGAAAATTCTCTCACCGCGCAATCATAATCGCATTCATTTGCATTTCGTCGTCCTTTCGGAAACCCCCACTCCGGATTTTCCCAATCGTACGTGTTTTTACTTTCTATAAGCAACGTTTTCAAATCATAAAACTCTCCATTCCCAAGAGTCACTCCGTGTATAAGTTCTAAAATCTTCTCTTTGATCCCCGCCGAATTTCCAGATTTAACACTCTCATATTTTTTCATTAAAACTTCCTTTTCATTTGCAGTCATTTGTATCAACATATTCATGATACATTGTTTCTGCGTGATTATAAACTTACCACGTGTAAAATCAACATAACCTAAAGTGTCTTTACGTCTAATCATTAAATATTGGTATTCTTTATTTACGATCCGAAACACAATGATTCCTATACTGGTGATCGGGATCTTGCAAATGTAAAACAAATGTCCATATTTCCCGCAGTTGTTGCAAAATACCTCACTCATACGACTTCTTGTTACATCAGAAAGAAATGATTTTAAATGCTTTTTATTTCTTCATCTTCTACAATATAATGAAAAATTTATCGCCAGATGTATGGTTCCATCATTTTTGGTTTTTCTTGTATACCGTCGCTCATACTTATCCCGACCATCCAAACGTAGTCACGAAACGTAAATACTATGACTTTATACAAAATTTGCCTCTCTATTGTCCCCATACTGAAATACAAAAACACTTTATACATGTGCTGGATGCATTTCCCGTTACCCCCTATTTAGGCAGCAAAGATTCATTCACGTATTGGGTCCACTTTATTAACAATAAAATAGATTATGGGCTTGGTTTAGAAGAACATACCTATCCCGATCATTTAGACAAATATTACAACGAGTATCTTCCAAAGACGTATACTTTTTCCGAAAAACTCGGCATACAAAAAAAACACATCGTGCTGGGGTTCATCGCCATATGTGCGTGTTTTATTCTAGTCGGTACAACAAAATGAAAGTTCATATATATAGAAATGAGGATTGAAATCGTTATATTCTTAATTACTGCCGGGCTTATTGGCAACATCTACACGGATGGAGCCCTTTTGAAAAAGCTTCTGACGTTTAAAAAATACTATCAGATGGCAGGTATCGGGTTCGGAGGAATCATGGTTTGGTGGTTGTTGAAGAAAAACCCGGCCAAGGCACACGAAATGATGACCACGTCTCACGAATATCTGAAATATTTACCTATAGATCAGAATGTCAGCAATATCATATCGCCCATCTTAGATTTCACGAGCAAACAAAACTATTCTTCGCAAATTCCTAACGGCACGACGGACTCTGGCCGATCCTATAGTATGATGAATATGTTAGGGAATAAAGACGAAGGACGGATTATGCATTCCGGTAAGAAAGGTACGAAACGATCGGTGAGCGAAACCAAGAAAAAATACGTGGCATCAAGACAAAACTGGAAATGCGGGGATTGCGGAGAGCAATTGTCTGCGTGGTTCGAAGTAGATCATAAACTTCGGCTTGAATATGGCGGAAGTAACCATATTGACAACTTGGTTGCTTTGTGCAGAGAGTGTCATGGCAAAAAAACGACGATTGAAAACTTATAAATAAATAATATAATTATATATGGCGGATAGTATTTTAGACACTTCATCATTGGGGAAAACTGGACTTATCGTTGTCTTTATTTTATATTTCATTTTATTGTTTACCATATCAAGAAATGATAAAAACATTCTGAGCGGAGGCAAAGTCGCCCTTTATTTGACTGGCGTATTTATCCCCTCGTTGATTTTCTGTTATTTTCTGTTTTCGTCCATGAAAGACACCAAATATTTATTTCTTATCGTGATTTTCGGGATTATTATCATATTTCTCCTTTTTCGCGCATTTTTACCGTCGGTCGACTCAATTTTTCTAAGTATCACCAGCTTTTTCACCGACGTTACTCCTTTGCCGAACATTCCAAATGACTATTCGTTTGTCCTCCTATTGATTTTAAAGCTAATACTCGTGTTTATTTTCCTTATCGGATTAACTATTGTATACAATGTGTTCTTAAACGAGGGATATAGACAACAAGAAACATCCGGGTTTATCCTATACTGTTTATTCTTTATCCCGTGTCTCATTAATGACTATTTTGTTTATCTGTTTCAAGAATTCAAAGATACACCCGTCGTCGTATATGCGTTGATAGGTCTGGAGCTCCTCTTAGTTTTTGCGTACATACTTTTACCCAAACTACTTAATAAAATCACATTCACAGATGGTCAGGTTCTCATCCAAAACCCCACGTACTTTTACCATAAACAAACTATAAGTAACATAACGCCATTTTATGCAGACAATAAAGATATTTTTTATGATGCGAATGACAAGACTAAGAAAACGGTTAAACGAGAATATGCCATATCCATGTGGATCACTACAAATAATCCCACCTTTGGAAGCGATGACTGTATGATGTTTCGGTTTGGAACGGACAGCGAGCCCACTGTCGGATGTCCTTATATTTCCTGCACAAAAGAAGGTAAGTGGAGATTTGTCTTTTCCAACAACGCGTCTGAAGATAACGTGAAAAAAGTCACAACAGAATTGGTCGTACCCATGCAGCGCTGGAATTATGTTGTGTTTAATTATCATAACGACGAGGTCGATTTATTTATTAATGGAAAGTTGATGGAAACGATACATTTAGAGAATTCTGTATTGCCGAATTATAAAAATGAGATGAATGTGTGTATAGGGTCGGACACAAACGAATTACACGGCGCGATCTGCAATTTAACTGTTTTCCCGAAAATCTTAAGTATCACACAAATTTCTCAATCCTATAACATTTTAAGATTGCAGAATCCGCCATTAAATAATCTTAGGTAACAATATACTATGAATTACACACTTATCGGTTTAGGCGTAATATTATGTGTAATTATTTACATGATGTTTAGATTTATAAGCGAGCAAGGAAAAACTGTGACCAGTATTGTCACATTAGATGGAGCCACAACAAATCCAGATGTGCCGTTTTCTTCCTTATCCTCACCAACCTCTTCGCGTTACTATCTGAGTTTTTGGATTAATGTGGTAAATGCACCAAGCAGCGGCAATGAAACTACTTTGTTTAAAATTGTCAACCCAGTAAACACCGACATTGTAAGAGTTTCTCTCACATCCACCAGTGAACTAAAGTACAGTATGGCGGAACAAAGCCCCGGTTCAACAAATTCCCATACCATCATGACTAACTTTCCTTTGCAAAAATGGGTATACGTGATATTGAGCGTAGATGGAAAGACTATTGATTTATACATAGACGGAAAGATGATACGGTCTGAAAATCTCGTAAATTTACCAGTAACAACCACAAAAGATTCCAAATTTGTTTTCACGAATGCAGCCTCTACCGCTGTAGTTCATATGGCGAAGTTTGAGCGAAACCCTACGGCTGTTGATCCAAGTACAGCTTGGAGCAATTACATTGCAGGTAATGGTGGAAATTACTTTAGCAATTTGTTATCAAGTTACGGTGCCACGTTTACTCTCACGAAAGACAATTTAGATGTTAACAAGTTTTCTCTATTTTAATCTATATATAAGAAAATGAGCGCGGACAAACCGTTTATTGATCAAATGTCTGATATGGCAAAAGATGCACGCGCAAGTATTCCTGAAGTTCCGAATATGAGTGAAGCTGCCACAAGTGCGAGTTCCGCTATGCAAAACGTAGGCGACAGTATTACTGAAATAAAAGATAGCGTGAAAAGTACTCTTGGAGAATTTTCCAATAAATCCGTCATGAATGCAAG
>Ga0209230_10000687_pt1 | contig 13180 bp, 15 predicted proteins | sample LakOntMetagenome_FD_187467 | JGI IMG/M metagenome (GOLD analysis project Ga0209230, IMG submission 187467) | Freshwater and sediment microbial communities from Lake Ontario - Sta 18 epilimnion Metagenome (SPAdes) (version 2) | ecosystem: Environmental > Aquatic > Freshwater > Lentic | place... | reverse complement strand
GTAGTGTCAAAAAATAAATGCACATTTTCAATTATTATCCACCGATTTTGTATTTGATGGATTAAAAGGAAATTACAAGGAAACAGATGAAACTAATGCGATTAGCGTTTATGGTCAATCAAAAGTAGATGCTGAAAATATATTAATTGCTAGTTCTAATCAAAATTGGTCTATAGCGCGTACAATCATCGTTTATGGTACGGCTAACAATCTTTCTCGAACAAATATTGTACTTTGGTCAATTGATGCTTTAACCAAAGGGGAACCTATGAAAATCATAGATGATCAGTTTCGAATGCCTACTTGGGCTGACGATCTCGCTTGGGGATGTCTTGAAATCTGTTTGAGAAATAAAAATGGCATTTTCCATTTGTGCGGGCCAGAATTAATGGCTATTCACGAAATTGTTTTTAGAATTGCCAAATTTTTAGGAAAATCAACACGTAATATTGAAGTTATATCTTCTTCTACCTTGAGTCAACCAGCTAAAAGGCCACCAAGAACAGGGTTTGATTTAACAAAATCGACAAAAGAATTAGGGTACTCTCCAAAAACGATTGAGGAAACAATCGAAATTTTAAGTAAAATAAATAAAGATTAGGTTATGTCGAAACAAAAAGCAGGATGGGGCTCTAGGGTTGGGTTAATTTTAGCAATGGCAGGAAATGCTGTTGGATTAGGTAATTTTTTGCGATTTCCAGTTCAAGCGATTCAAAATGGAGGAGGGGCTTTTATGATACCATACCTTGTTTGTTTTTTATTATTGGGTATTCCTTTTTTATTTATTGAGTGGTCTATCGGAAGATTTGGAGGTAAAACAGCCAATCATTCTACTCCATTTATTCTTCATTCGCTCGATAAGCGTAAAATATGGAAATACATAGGTGTATTTGGGATATTTACAAATCTTGCCGTTGCGGCTTACTATTGCTACCTTGAATCATGGACGCTTTCTTATGTTTGGCATTCTATTGTGGGTACTTTTGATGGAAAAACTCAGTCGGATATTGCTGCTGTTTTTGGCGATTATGTTTCTTTATCCACTTGGGAGCCTATTATTTTTTGGATTATTTGCCTTTTATTAAATACATGGATTCTTTCTAAAGGATTAAGTGGAGGTGTCGAAAAGGCTGCAAAAATTGGGATGCCTTTGTTGTTGATTTTTGGTGCATTTGTTTTGTTTTTTGTCAAAGTTATCAAAAGTTTAGGTTGTGCTTTTATCAGTAAGCTTGGATTAAAACGTCGGTAGGAATATGGAGTTTTTCATGCAATTGCCTTATCATTTCTAATGAAAGCTTTCTTTTTCGATTTAATATTTCACTAGCGCGACTTTTTAGCCCCACAATATCGGCTAAATCCTTTTGATTGTAACCCATTTGTTCCATTCGGAACTTAATGGCTTCAATGGGATCGGGTAGGCCTATAGGAAAGTTTTCATTTTCGTATCGATCAATTAAAATGCCAAGTACTTCTAGTTCGTCTCCTTCAGGAGTACCCATTTTTGCATCAAAGATTACTTCAAGTCTTTCTAAAGCTTGATTGTAATCATTTTGGTTTTTTATCGGTTTAATTTCCATAATTTTTTAAATTTCATCAGCCTTAATCTTGTCGTAGGCTGCATGCGTTCCAACAAATCGAATCCAAATCATTTGATAATCATAATTCAGCCTAACAATTAATCTATAATGATTTCCTTTTATATTAAAAACGACTCTATTGTCATTTAAAATACTCGCACTCGGAAAATCTAGTTTTATTTCGTTTGGATTTTTCCATTGGGCATTATTCGCTTCCTGAAACCACGATTTCAATTGTTGTTCACAATCAGCATGTATTTCCCAAAAGTCTCTCAGTCCCTTTTTAGCGATGACTCTCAAGTGTTTGATTTTCAACAAAGATACGAAATGTTCCCAAAACGGGAAATTATTTTTTTTCTTCCTGTCGAACTACTATTGTGAGTCACTTCGGGTTGCTTAAAAGCCTACTGTTGAATTTGTTTTTCATTATATTATTGAGGGTTTCTTCTTCTTATACTGATGCAATCTTCAATCTTGTATCTACAAATTACCCCGGATTTTTCGCTATTTAGATTTGAAGGATTTTCCTAATCGTAAAACGTTTATGGTAAAGTGAAGCAACCTATAAATCATATCCACATTTTACACTAAATTTGCAACATGCAAATCGATAAAAAAGACATACGGGCCTTATCAAAAGAACAATTGCGCGATTTTTTTGTCGCCAATAATGACAAAGCCTTTCGTGGGAATCAAGTTTATGAGTGGTTGTGGAGTAAAGGGGCTCATAGTTTTGAAGACATGACTAATGTTTCTAAAGAAACCCGTGTCATGCTAGAGCACCACTTTGTAATCAATCATATTAAGGTAGATACGATGCAGCGCAGCGAGGATGGAACGGTTAAAAATGCCGTTCGTTTGCATGACGGTTTGGTGGTGGAAAGTGTTTTGATTCCAACCAATACCCGAACCACTGCCTGTGTTTCCAGTCAGGTTGGGTGTAGCTTGGATTGTAATTTTTGTGCCACGGCACGATTAAAACGCATGCGAAATCTAGAACCCGCTGAAATTTACGATCAAGTCATTGCTATTGACAAGGAAAGTCGCTTGTATTACAACCATCCGTTGTCAAATATCGTATTTATGGGAATGGGTGAGCCTCTTATGAATTATAACAATGTGCTCAAAGCAATTGAGATGATTACCTCTGAAGAAGGATTGGGAATGTCCCCAAAACGAATTACGGTTTCTACTTCTGGAGTGCCTAAAATGATTAAGAAACTGGCAGATGATGAAGTGAAATTTAAATTGGCTGTATCCTTACATTCCGCAATCGACGACATCCGTTCCCGAATCATGCCGTTTAGTGCTAATTTCCCTTTAGCGGATTTGCGCGAATCATTGGAATATTGGTATCTTAAAACAAGAAGTAAAATCACCTATGAATATGTGGTTTGGAAAGGAATTAACGACAATAAAGCTTCGGTCGAGGCTTTGGTCAAATTCTGTAAATATGTGCCTTGTAAAGTCAATTTGATTGAGTACAATCCTATTGATGATGGTGAATTCCAACAAGCCTCACCTGAAGCAATTGACGCTTATATTAAGGCATTGGAAGGCAACGGAATTGTCGCTAAGGTAAGAAGAAGCCGTGGAAAAGATATAGACGCCGCTTGCGGACAATTAGCGAATAAGGAAGCTTAGAAAGCGATATACAATAAAAATCCCCCAAAGGCAAAAAGCTATTTGGGGGATTTTTTATGGTATAAATTCTAGTTTAGTTTTATAACGTAATCGGATAGGCAACGCCATTAATAGTTGCCGTGGCTAGATTGTCACAGCCGTTGTCAGTACCATAATCTAAAATTGCAGTGGTGTTGTTTCTTGTAAATTCAAGAACGCCACTCACGATGTAATTGCAATTCATTCTGATTTTTAAAGGAGTCGTTATGGTAGAAGTTTGAGTCGATCCGTTTGGTAATTTTGTAGTCCAATTACCAGTAATCAAAAACACGTTGTCTAACCAAATTGATGGAGTATCAAATCCTTCTACCATTTCTCGAGTACGAGTTCCTACGCGAGTATAAACATTGCCATTTGGTAAAGTTACGGTCATGTCGATCGTCATTTTAACTACGGGATGAATGACTTGATTTGCCGAAGTGCTTTCTTGAGTGATTACAACCGTTTTGTTTCCTTTAATAAGTTTTTCGTTGTGATAAAAATCTACAAAACTGTAGTTAATAGTGAGAGAGGTTTTATTTAAATCGATACTACCACTCACAATAATCTTTCCTTTTAAAAAATTTCCATTTTTCAATTCACAACCAGTAGTTCCAAAATCGACTGTTCTTGTCCATGTAGATGCGGTAATAATATTTTTCACTATTGCGCAATCTGGTAAAAACCGACCTGGCAAAATCATTCTTCCGCCACCATTGATTTGGGAGGCTACTTGGTCCTCAACAATCTTGGAAACATCATCGGTAATCATGTCTATTTTTGCGTTTACATCAGTTTCTTCGGCCGTAAGATCAGAAGCATTGTCTTCGCTATCGTTATTACAACTACTGAAAGTCAATAAAGCCAGCATCATTACAAATAATAATTTTTTTGTTTTCATATTTTTTTTATTTTTTAAGATTTATTTTTTGACTAAATTAATCATAAAAGGTTTATTGTGAATTAAATAATTTAATTTTTTTGCTTTTGTACCTTTGTTTTTTAAAATTGTATCTTTGGAATCTCAATGAAAATTACAGAACAAATAAAGCAGCCCATCCTTCAGGAAATGGAACTTTTTGAAAAAAAGTTTCATGAATCGATGTCTTCCAAAGTGGCTTTGCTTAACCGAATCACCTATTTTGTTGTGAATCGAAAAGGGAAGCAAATGCGTCCCATGTTCGTTTTTTTGACGGCCAAAATGCTTTCTAAAGGAATTGTTAACGAAAGGACGTATCGCGGTGCTTCGGTAATTGAATTGATTCATACCGCTACTTTAGTACACGACGATGTGGTGGATGACAGTAACCGCAGAAGGGGATTCTTCTCCATTAATGCGCTTTGGAAAAACAAAATTGCCGTTCTTGTTGGCGATTATTTACTCTCTAAAGGATTGCTGCTTTCTATTGATTACGAGGATTTCGATTTATTAAAAATCATTTCGGTGGCAGTGCGAGAGATGAGTGAAGGGGAATTGCTTCAAATTGAAAAAGCACGCCGATTGGACATTACTGAAGCGGTATACTATGAAATTATTAGAAAAAAAACGGCCACACTGATAGCTGCTTGTTGTGCCCTTGGAGCAAAATCGGTCATTGAAGACGAAGCGCAAGTCGAGAACATGCGCAAGTTTGGCGAACTTATCGGGATGGCTTTTCAAATCAAAGATGATTTGTTTGATTATACAGATGATGCTATTGGAAAGCCTACAGGTATTGATATTAAAGAACAGAAAATGACTTTGCCGTTAATTTATGTGCTTAATCATTGTACTTCTAAAGATAAGAATTGGTTGATTAATTCTATTAAAAATCACAATAAAGACAAGAAACGAGTTAAAGAAGTAATCGATTTTGTAAAAAACAACAAAGGGCTTTCATATGCGGAAGAAAGAATGATTCAATTGCAACACGAGGCACTTTTGCTTATAGAAAACTATCCGAATTCCGACTTTAAACAGGCCTTAATCATGATGGTCAATTATGTGATTGAAAGAAAGAAGTAGTTTGGATTGTCATCTTTAATTTTGTTTTTCTTTATTCACTTCCATGATAAACTTTGTAACTTTGACCCTTTAAAACTAAGATGAATTGATTTCAAAAGCCACCATAGATACTGTTTTCGAAACTGCTCGAGTAGAGGAGGTGATTGGTGATTTTGTACAACTCAAACGTGCAGGAACTAATTTTAAGGGATTAAGTCCGTTTTCCGACGAACGTTCTCCATCATTTATGGTTTCTCCAGTAAAGCAAATCTGGAAAGATTTTAGCTCTGGAAAAGGAGGGAATTCGGTTGCATTCTTAATGGAACATGAGCATTTTACGTATCCTGAAGCGATTCGGTATTTAGCCAAAAAATACAATATCGAAATTGAAGAAACCGTTCAAACGGACGAAGAAAAAGCCAATACGGATGTAAAGGAAAGTATGTATTTGGTTTCTGAATTTGCTAAGGAATACTTTCAAGACATTTTGCTGAATTCGGAAGAGGGAAAAGCCATTGGGTATTCCTATTTTAAGGAACGGGGCTTTACTAATGAAACAATTACTAAATTCGCGCTAGGGTATTCTCCTGAAACGTGGGATGCTTTTACTAAAGAAGCACTTGGTAAAGGCTATAAACTAGAATTTTTAGAAAGTACCGGCTTAACCATTCCAAGGGAAGACAGACCATTTGACCGTTTTAAGGGTCGGGTAATGTTCCCGATTCAGAGTATGTCGGGGCGAGTTCTTGGTTTTGGAGGAAGAATTCTGACGAATGATAAAAAAGCGGCTAAGTATCTTAATTCTCCGGAGAGTGAAATTTATCATAAGAGTAAGGTTTTGTATGGTATTTTTCAGGCTAAACAAGCTATTGCCAAACAAAATAATTGTTACTTGGTTGAGGGTTATACCGATGTAATTCAATTTCATCAAGCTGGAATTGAAAATGTCGTTGCTTCTTCTGGAACGGCCCTGACACCTGATCAAATCCGATTGATTAACCGTTTAACCAAAAACATTACGGTGCTTTTTGATGGTGATGCTGCTGGTCTTCGTGCTTCTATTCGAGGAATCGATTTGATTCTTGAGGAAGGCATGAATGTCAAAGTCTGTACTTTTCCTGACGGTGAAGATCCAGATAGTTTTGCTAAGAAAACACCTTACGAAGCGTTGGTTTTGTATCTTGAGAACAATTCAATGGATTTTATCCAATTCAAAGCCTCTCTTTTAATGAAAGATGCCAAGAATGATCCTGTTAAAAAAGCAGACTTAATTCGGGATATGGTGATGAGTATTTCCAAAATCCCAGATCGTATTCAGCGTGAAATCTACATTCAAGAATGTGCGCGAATCATGGATATTTCGGAGCAGGTGCTTTTGAGTACCTTGGCACAATTGGTTCAAAAAGACATTACTGAGACAGGTAAAAAGCAAAATCAAGAGCAAAAAGCCTTTGAGGTTGTGAAAAATGAACAACCAATTGCGGTCGAAAAAATCGATATTTTATTCCAATTGGAGCGAAAAATAATTGAAATCCTCTTGTTGTATGGTAATGTGACAGAAGAATTTGAAGATGTTCTTTTAAAAGCTAATGAAGAAGGGGAAATTGAAACCGTTACCGAGAAAAAAGTGTATGCTGTTTATCAAAGAGTTTATTTGAGTTTGCAAGAGGATGAGGTGGAACTAGCGAATCCCTTATTTAAAGAGGTATATCAAAATTTGATCGCTTTTTTTAATCAAAATGAGCATTTTAGTATCGAGCAATATCTGATGCAATTACCACCGGAATTTGCTCGCGAAGTAACGGATATTTTGATGGAAGACGAGAAATTAACACTACATGATTGGGAAGGGCAAAATATCATTGTAAAACAAAAAAACAAAACGATAAGTCAATATGTTTCTGAGACGATTCTCACCTTGCGATGGTATTTGGTTGATCGAATTATTGAAGAATTAAAAGGCTCTATATCATCTGAACCGGAGTCAGACAACACAGAGCCTCTTTCTATGGCAATGGACTATTACAAGCTAATTAATTCTTTTTCTAAAAAATTAGGGCGAGTGATGTCCCGTTACAGTTAAACGATTTGTAATGTTTTTGCTTTATTGACTAAATCTACTAAATTAGTAACGTTAAGTTTAGTTAACAATCTTAATTTATAAGTGCTAATGGTTTTTTCGTTGAGGTTTAAGATCTTGGAAATCTCTTTGTTCTTTTTTCCATCGCTCAAATAGCGCAGTACTTCAATTTCCCGATTAGATAATTTTCTATATAATCGCTCGTTTTTGTTCTGTTTGGCGATTAATGCCAAGTTTTTCTCCACAGCCTCGCTAAGAACAATAGTACCTTGATTAACTTTTACAATGGTATTGGCTAAAACCTCTAATTTAGCACTTTTGTGTACAAATCCGGAAATCCCTGATTTTATAGCGTTTGGCGCATATATTTGTTCAGAAAGACCGGTAAAAAGGATTACCTTAGTTTTAGGATGGTTTTTAATAATAGACTTCACATCATAAATGCTGGAAAGACCTTCTAGTTCTAAATCGAGTAGTAAAACGTCGATTTTTTTGTTTTTGAGTACTTCTTCAATCAAAGTAAAACTGCTTACATTAGAAACAAAGCTAATTTCAGTATGATTTTCAAAGTGAGATTTTATCCCAACATGAACGACAGGATAATTATCTGCTAGACAAACATTTATCATAATTTAATTTTTTAAATGATTAAAATTCCGAAGTGGGATACGTAAAGTTAATGATAAAAAATAAATAAATGTAATAAATAGATTAAAGTTTTTCTTTAATTTCCTGGGGTAATAAACACACTGGAATCGGATTTATTTTATGTTGGTTATAGGTGTTTAATCGCTTGTAAATTTCAAACACTGTTTTTTCTCTTCCTGAAAAATCGGAAGCCTGTTTTGCTTTCTCACTTTGTGTCATTGCCCACTCGAGTTCGTCATAACTAGCACCTAGTTGCTCTTCATCACTTCGATCATCTCCAAAAAGTCCGTCTGTAGGAGCGGCTTTCAAAATAGAAGTTGGGATTTTTAGAAATGCACCTATTGCATATACCTCCGATTTCATCAAATCGGCAATTGGATTCAAATCTACCCCACCATCCCCATATTTGGTATAAAAACCAACGCCAAAATCCTCCACCTTGTTACCTGTGCCAGCTACTAATAGTCCATTTATTCCTGCAAAATAATATAGCGTAGTCATTCTCAGGCGTGCCCGAGTGTTGGCTAGGGTTAAATTCAATTTGTCTAAATCATTAGTCGCAGGAACAACCGATTTAAAAGTTTCAAATACAGCCGTCAAATCAGCCTCAGCTTGGGTCACATTTTGAAATCGTCCTTTGAGTTGGGCAATGTGTTCTCGTCCGCGATTTACCTGACTCGCTGCTTGATGAATGGGCATTTCTACACATAAGGTTGGCAAACCCGTTAGCGCACACAAAGTTGAGGTCACCGCAGAGTCGACTCCTCCAGAAATCCCAACAACAAAGCCACTTGCTTTTGCATTTGTCGCATAATCGCGTAACCAATTGACAATGTAGGCGCTAGCTATGTCGGCTTGAATTGTATTTTTTTTAGGCATATTTTCTGAAAATTTAAAAAACCACAATGTATATTTGCAAAAATAATAATTATTAGAAGCTATTTCCTGCTGTTGGCTATATCTTTTTCTTTTTAAAGAAAAAAGAAAAAGGATACCGCCGCCATCAGGGCTAAAAAAATATAGAGATGAAAAAATATCTTTTGCCTTTTGCCTTATGTCTTTTGTTTGCTTCTTGTGATAAAAAAAGTAAAATTGAAAAAGAAATTGAAAACATTCCAGTTTCGATAAAAGTGGAGCGATTTGACAAGGCTTTTTTTGAAACAACAGTGAATGAATTGCCAAAAATTAAAAAACAATTCCCTTTGTTCTTTCCTCAAGGAATTTCTGACAGTATATGGGTTAATAAAATAAAAGACCCCATTTGGCATGAAGTGTACGTTGAAGTACAGAAAAAGTACCCTGATTTTGAATCAGAGCAACAGGAAATAGAGGATTTGTTTCGGCACATCAAATATTATTTTCCAAGAACCAAAACACCTAAAGTAATAACACTAATTAATGAAATGGATTACCATGCTAAAGCAGTATATGCCGATAGTTTGGTTTTGATCTCCTTAGAATTGTATTTGGGAAAATCACATAAATTTTATGAGTTTCCAGAATATTTGAGACAAAATTTCGAAAATAGTCAAATTCTGCCAGATATTGTTTCTAGTTTTGCTTTGGCTAAAGTAAGGCCCCCTTCCGATAAAAGCCTTCTTTCTTTAATGATTTACTCCGGAAAAGAATTATATCTCAAAGATGCGTTCTTGCCTAATTATGCCGATGCCGATAAGATTGGGTACAAGGCTGAGCAAATTAAATGGTGTGAGGATAATGAGGAGTATATGTGGCGTTATTTTGTTGAAAACAAAGTGCTGTATAGTTCCGATTCAAGATTGCCGAATCGTTTTATAAACTTGGCGCCTTTTTCAAAATTTTATTTGGAAATCGATAATGAGTCTCCAGGGAGAGTTGGAACTTGGATAGGTTGGCAAATCGTTCGTTCATTTATGCAAAACAATGAGGTATCTTTGTCGCAGTTGTTGCAAATGGATGCTGTCGAAATATTTAATAAATCAAAATACAAGCCTCGAAAATAATGAAAAACACCCTCACTTCCGAAATCAAATTCCTTGTTGAATTAGACGAAAACAAAGTGCCAGAAAATTTAACTTGGACTGCGCAAGATGGAGGCGTAGAAGCTCAAGCGGCTAAAGCCATTATGCTTTCCATTTGGGACAGTAAGGTCAAAGAAACCATGCGTATCGATTTGTGGACCAAAGACATGCCGGTAGATGAAATGAAAATCTTCTTTCATCAAACCTTAATCGCCATGTCTGATACTTTTCATCGCGCTACCGGAGATGAGAAAATGGCCGATACCATGAAAGATTTTTGTGATTATTTTGCGGAAAAATTGGACTTGAAAAAATAGTTATGGCTATAACTGAACAATCCCAAAACATAGAAAGTTTATGTTTTGGGATTGTTTTTTAAGAGCAGTATTTTTTAAAATGTATTGTTGTCTTTAAAAACATCTTGATTTACCGTATCAATATATGAAAGCAATTCCGTTTTTCCAGTAGATTCGGTAGCTGAGGTTACGAAATATTGGGGCATTTCAGCCCAATTGTTGGCAAACATTTGTTTTTTGTAGGCGGCAATGTGGGAGTCAATTTTAACTTTACTGATTTTATCAGCTTTGGTAAAAACAATACAAAAAGGAATCTCACTTTCTCCCATATAGGACATGAATTCAATATCGATATTTTGCGCTTCATGTCGAATGTCGATTAGCACAAAAGCACAAACGAGTTGGGCTCTAGTCTCAAAATAATCGGTGATAAATTGCTGAAAAATTGATTTTGTTTTCTTCGATACTTTGGCATAGCCATATCCTGGTAAATCGACCAAAAACCAATTGTTGTTAATCAAGAAATGATTGATTAATTGGGTCTTTCCTGGTCTTCCAGAAGTTTTCGCTAGATTTTTATGATTCGTCAACATATTGATTAACGACGACTTCCCTACATTAGAGCGTCCAATAAAGGCGTATTCGGGCAGGAAATCTTTCGGACATTTATCAACTTCTGAATTGCTGATTATAAATTCGGCAGTATTGATTTTCATAACAGTAGTAATTTGGACAAAGGTAATTAAAAAAAAGAACCACAACTTTTTCTGAAATAGATTCAAAAAAAGTGGTGGTTAAAAATAAATGTAAGTGATTACAAATGGTTTTCTTTTAGCCAAGAAAGCATTAGTTTGTTAAATTCTGCAGGACGTTCCATCATTGCAGCATGACCACATTTATCAATCCAATTCAAACTGGAATTTGGCAATAGCCTGTGAAATTCTTCGGCTACTTCGGGTGGTGTAACAGAGTCGTTTTTGCCCCAAATAATACAAGTAGGGAGGTGCATTTTTGGCAAATCTTTCGCCATATTGTGACGAATCGCGCTTTTGGCTATCGTTAGGGTTTTGATTAGTTTTATTCTGTCATTCGCCATGCTGTAAACTTCGTCAACCATTTCTTTGGTTGCTACTTTAGGGTCATAGAAAACAGATTCTGCTTTTTGTTTGATGTATTCATAATCGCCACGTCTAGGGTAGCTGTCTCCCATTGCACTTTCGTATAAGCCAGAGCTTCCCGTTATGACAAGGCCTAACATTTTCTCTGGATACATTTTGGCGTGGTACAAAGCAATATGTCCACCTAAAGAATTCCCTAATAAAATGACGCGATCAAAACCTTTGAAAGTAATAAAATCCTTTACATATCTTGCAAATGCTTTTACGTTTGTTTTTAATATGTTTTGGGTGTAAATCGGTAATTCTGGAATCACAATTTTGTACCCTTTTTCAGAAAAAAAATCGGCCACTTCTTCAAAATTACTCAATCCACCCATTAATCCATGAAGGATCACAATCGGCGTTCCTTCTCCTGCTTCAAAATAGGTATACTTACCTTCTTTGCGTAAATCGTGTTTCATTGTGTTTTTTGGCCTTTTGAAATTCGCACAAATATATGATTTTATCGTTTGAAATAACTTCTTGTTTGAATTATAAAAAAGTAGCTTTTAAGGACTCTCGTAGGTTTGTTTTTTATAAAGAATAGAAAAGTTTTTTAAAAGCGCATCGATTACTAGGGTTTCTGTTTGAGAGAAATTTATTCTCTTTTTAGGGCTATTGGTTTTAATTATTTTCGATTTCTTAACAATTTGTCAAATAAGCTATTATCTCGGAAAAGCAATTCACTAAGTGTTTATTGAGATAAGTGGTAAAACTTATTAACAAAGTGGTATATTGTGGTAATATGTGGTATAATTTTTTATATTTTTGTCAATATTATTTCAAATAAAAGTTTCTTGAATACGATAGTTGGAACATATGAGTGTAAAGTTGATGCTAAAGGAAGGCTGCTTTTGCCTGCGCCTTTAAAAAAGCAATTGACGAGTGCTCTTCAAGACGGTTTCGTTTTGAAGCGTTCTGTTTTTCAACCTTGTTTGGAGTTGTATCCAATGTCGGAATGGAATCTGATGATGGAAAAAATCAATAAACTGAACCGATTTGTAAAGAAAAACAATGATTTTATTCGGCGTTTTACGGCAGGCGTTAAGGTGGTTGAGATTGATAATTTGGGTAGGTTGTTGGTGCCGAAAGATTTAGTTGTTTTTGCTTCTATTTCAAAAGATTTGGTGCTGTCTTCTGCAGTGAATATTGTTGAAATTTGGGATAAGGATTTGTATGAAAAATCGATTTCTGGAGAAGACTTAGACTTTGCGGATTTGGCGGAAGCAGTAATGGGGAACATAAATGACAATGACAATGGAATATCATAATCCGGTTTTATTAAAGGAATCAGTTGACGGTTTGAATATAAAGCCTGATGGAATTTATGTGGATGTGACTTTTGGTGGCGGTGGTCATTCAAAAGAAATTTTGAGTCGACTCGGTCCAAACGGAAAGCTATTTGCTTTTGATCAAGACGAAGATGCTTTGGTAAATGCGATTGATGATGATCGATTTGTTTTAATTAATGAGAATTTCCGATTTATAAAACGGTTTCTACGTTTTTATAATGTAAAAAGCGTTGATGGAATTCTTGGGGATTTAGGGGTTTCTTCTCATCAGTTTGATGTGGCGGAACGCGGTTTTTCTACTCGGTTTGATGCGGAATTGGACATGAGGATGAGTCAGAAAAATGACCTTAATGCCTATAAAGTGGTTAATGAATATGATGAGGCTAATTTGCGTCGTGTGTTTTTGGATTATGGTGAGTTGAAAAATGCGCCAGCAATTGCAAAGGTGATTATTGGAGCTAGGGAAGAAAGTCCTATAAGAAAC
>Ga0209230_10000683_pt1 | contig 13225 bp, 14 predicted proteins | sample LakOntMetagenome_FD_187467 | JGI IMG/M metagenome (GOLD analysis project Ga0209230, IMG submission 187467) | Freshwater and sediment microbial communities from Lake Ontario - Sta 18 epilimnion Metagenome (SPAdes) (version 2) | ecosystem: Environmental > Aquatic > Freshwater > Lentic | place... | reverse complement strand
AAATCTAGGATAAATCTTGATTTTAAAACTATATTTATAAATCTATGATAAATATACATGAAAAAATCTAGGATAAATCTTGTAATTAATCTATGAATGTTTTATTTATTTACATATTACTGGAATACATATTCTTGATAATTGTTGACATTTTCTCTGCAATCATCTGGTTAATATTATGCTCCCTACTCAAGATATCTTTCACAACCAATTCAATGGCCTTATCAAAGAGGGAGTTTACACTATCAATACTGGTAGGATTTAAATCAAATAAATTAGGCTCTGTAAGATGAGTAGGAGGTCTTGCAAATCTCTCAGGTGTTCCAGGACACTCTCTTTCTCTGAAAACTCTAGGAGGAGTCATACATCTCATAATAGGAGTATTAAAAGGAGCACGACGAGACTTTACAGGTTCTAGAGGCTCATCATTCAATGTAAATCCCTTGAATAACTGAATCTCACTAATAGGAATACCAAGAACAAGATGAATATAATCACAAAGAGCGCACCAGACACTAGAAAGATTTTCTCTAGTTACAGATGAGGTCTCAATAATATTTGTATCATAAATATTGAAATTATTTATGAGAAGTGAACCAATATGCTTACAAGTTCCGTGCAAATTATATTTATAGGAAGGACAAGAACAAGCAAAAGGCTCATTCTGGTCATGTGCATCAAGTACGTTGATGGTATACTCCTTGTCACTATCCTCACTTCTGATTACAAATGAGGCATTTGATGATTCAGTAGCGGGAGTAAAGCTGATAGGAGTAACTTTCATTTTATGTGCATTGTACAACATTTCTCGGGCATAGTTAGGAGTATTGGTAATAAGCTCATCAAAGGTATTAAACATCATATTGGTCTTGATCTTGGGATTGGTAGTCTTGAAATGTATATCACACTAGCGTACCTTTATATAGATGGAAATTTAAATTTCATTTTTTTTATGCGAATATAATACTACGCAAAAAAAATCCACCCATTGGACTTCATTCTTTTGTTTTAGTTTTTTATTTGTATTTTTGTGTTTTAATGGATAATCTGTTCATCTGTACAATTAGAGGATATTTTATTTACTCTTCATCTGACTCTACCGCCTCCTTCTTAGCAGGCTTCTTGGCCACAACCTTCTTCTTGGGCTTGGGCTCCTCTTCAGTGTCGCTAGAAGCCTTTGAAGCCTTCTTGGCTACAACCTTCTTTGCTGGCTTCTCCTTCTCCTCTTCAGAGTCGCTAGCATCCTTGGAAGACTTGGCGGACTTCTTCTTATCCTTCGCTACCTCGCGCTTCTCGCGTGCAGCGGCGCGCTTCTCTGCGCCTTCAGGGTCATCCTCGTCCTTGCGGCGACTAGCCTCCTTCATTGCATCCTGGCGGGTTGCCTTGGGGTTCTCTTCTTTGAGCTCTGTCCAGACTGTGGATACCAGTTCATTCCATTGCTTCATGCTATCCGTCTGCTCGCGCTTAGCCTTTGCAGGCTTCTCGCTGGGAGCAGTGGTGGAAACTCTCTTACCCATAGTCTCAAACTGCTCGTCAACGTTGGCAAATGCCTTCTTGAGCTGGTTCTGATTCTTGGTAATACGGGCCATGATACGCTCTTCCAGAGAGGTAAGAAGTTCATTAAGCTGGTCAACGGTAATAGTGGACATCTTTCTGGGGGGGGTCTTGATTTACTTGTAGTAAAGGTCTTGAATACGCTGTATACGCTGTTCTAAAGCTGACTGTAGCTCTAAATGTGTTTTAAGTCAACGGCTTTGGAGAACCCTCTATAAATCAATTTTTTTTTGAATTTGATAGTTGTATATATGTGTGAGATATACCTTATTTTGCGCCCTTAATAGCGTGCGTGCGCATGGACGCATGGAAGATTATTTAGATATGTATATAATCAATTATCATATTCTAAAAAAAATTGATTATAAGAGGCCCTCTGTTAGAGAGTACCCTAAAGTGTAATAATGGTTGTAATTATATGAGGGTAAACAACCCGCGAGGAACTTATGCTGTGTGCAGGTGTAAGGGAGCGTAACGCACCACATAACCGACCGTTATGTGCATATTATAGTAGTGAACATACTGGCCATATAGTTTGCTATGCAATTTTGAGTATTTAACCGCAATCGTCCATTTCCGCATAATTAATCTAGTTAAGTTTGAACAGTTCATCCATTTCCGCATATTTAAGTTTGAACAGTTTGTCCATTCACATTTATCCATTATATCCCATATTCTATGTCTTATAGAGTATGGGATATTTTTACCTGTATTTTTTAATGTTAACTATATATACCAAGAAAAAATTGAATAATAATGTTTACATATTTTTTAGTACATCTGCCTGTATATCTCATACAACTTGAATCAAGACTTTCAACATGGACACATTTGACGCTGACACCCTCAAGACTCTCAGGAATAACATTTATAATATCACATATAAGTATAATACATCAGATTACAATAACAATATTCGTTCTCTCATTCAGCATGTTATTTACTATCTCAAGACTCCTCAGGAGCTTGAAGTATTGAATGACTGTTTGAAAATTGTAGAATACATTATCTATAACATTGAGACCGATTATGCTCATCCTGCATATAGTCTGGCAGATACATACAATTCAGTGATGATGCTTCAGAACCTCTCACGAAACACAATCAGTACCGCATGGGCTGCATATCTGGAAAAGTGTTGCAAATATACATACACTTCATTTAAAGAATATCTTGCTGGAAATATAATGTCAAGGTGTACGAGAACACTTAAATCAGTTTCAGCGGATTTAGGATGCGGTAACAGACATGTAATCTATGATACAGATGACTATAAGTACAAAACTACTTCAACTACCTCATCTGCATCTAGTTCCACTGTACGAACTGATGATATTAATAATGGGTATGATGGTAATGATGAATGTGAAAGCGAAAGCGAAAGCGACGAAATAATCTTTCAGAATCTTATCTCTCTCTGCGTAAGCCCCCCTCCTACTCACAATGAAGATAAGGATTGGATGGAAGTCTATTACAAATACAAGAAGTATAACAAGCTCTATGAGTATATGCACAAACACATTGATTCAATTGCATATGACAATGAGGCTCGTCTCAACTATACAACACTTCTTACGAGCATTAACAGAAATATTTACAACTTTGCTTCATTCCATCCCGAAAAGAGTTCCTATTACAGGCCTCTCTTATTCTAAATAAATACTATTAGAGTACATCCAGATTAATATAGATTTTTTTAATTGTTCTCGTCATCGTTATCACAAGAATCAGAATCAGAATCAGAATCAGAATAATTATCAAACTCACCATTACAACAAGCACAGTTCTTAATATCTTCTTCTATTGCAACACGATTAATTAATCCTTTTTCTATATCAATAATCCATTTACGCGGTACCTTACCTATCTCTTTTTCAACAACAGCATGCACTAATTTATAAAAAACATCTAGCGGTAACATACCCTGTGGTAACACATCTTCAATACTTCTCATAAAATCAACCATACGCGGCGATTCTTCAAATATAGGTTTACATATATCTACATGTTCTGAAAGCATATCATACTTCTCCAGAAAAGAATCCCATGTCATTGCAGCTTTCTTTTCAGGACTCACGTAATCATAAGATACTTCTTCATATTCTTCAAATGGCATATAACCTTCTTCATCCAGATACTCAAGGCCATAATACATCTGATATATAGACTGTCCATTTAGAGCAATAGAACGCATCATAAAATCTTGCTCATCTTCAATAAAATCGTCAATTAATATAATACGTGTAACATTAGGGAGTTTTTTTCTAATATATTCAATACATTCATCAAGCCATTGTTCATCTGTATGTTCTTCATTTGTGACTGTGAGATACCCTTCTGTACAATTAGAGATATCACAAGCGTTGAACTTGATAACAATTTGTGATGCACTTAAATCAGGAGTATCTTTAGATGCAGGAGCTTCAATAAAATAAAGGCATACATTTTGTGATAAATCATCAGATTTAACTAGACGTATTAATTGCATACATCTAAATTTACTCATATCTTCTTTCTCTTCTTCAGTTAGGTCTTCATATTTATGTCTAAAAAGTGAACCTAAATTAAAAGACATATGCATAGACATTATTAATAGTTTATCAATAATGTATGTGCTTTATATTACTCGTTTATTCTTCATCGGATGTCATTAAATAAATTGCAACAAATGCAAATAATATACCTAATAGTTTTTTATTTGATACCTTTTCCTTAAAATAAAAGAGACCAGTTGCTGTTACCAAAATATCACTAAAAATATCCCACATCAAGTTCATAGATATCATAGAACTAAAACTCAAGCTCTGTAAAAATATCCATGGCTGTATAGCATATACTATAGTCGGAATAACCATCCATGTAATACTTTTCAGCCATCCAGTACTAACAGATTTTATAACACCAAGCATACCAACATCAATGGTAGCCATTAGTAAACCAAATAGAATAGGAATATATTTCTTCAACATTTGCTATTAGGTGCATATATTTAATCCCAAGTCCAAGTAGGTTGTTTAGGATTATTGAAACAGAAGCTGTAATCTTCACCCTCGTTCGCAAATGCATGTACAGACTGCTTGCGAGAAAGAGAATCAACTAAAAGTTCCTTTACATAACCTTTAGGGAATTGCTCATCATCCGTATTAGGTTCTCCCATAATTTCAATATGCCCATGAACAGTTGCTTGGAGAGATTCACGACCTACGTGAATATAGTCAATGACCGCGACAGCATAGCTGCCAGAACCAAGTGCTGTGTTTAGTTGCTGTGAAAAAAGGTTTCGGGCTGCAGTTGACAGCAAATAGCGCCGAGCTGCGTCTGTGACTTCAACAGGAAGCTGTGAGATTCTGACAGCTGGAACATTCTTACCAATAAATACTTTAGGATTCATCATAATTGTAAAAGTTTCTCCATGAAAAATATAGGGGCTTTTCTTTGCAGATTGCTTCTTTGCAGCTTTTCCTTTGGCTGCCATTTATATATATTTTCATCGTATTGTTATCCATTTAGGTGGTCTTGTTTGAGTCTTATTGTCCATAATTAATCATAATATATACAAGAATACTAATATAAACAATTAGGCCTGCAACGAGAACACTATCAGAAATCCACTTTTCCTTCTCAACTGGTGCAATCATAAATGCACCTTCATCTTCAAAACCAAAACGCCTATAATAGTTCTTCACGCCAATTCCAGAAATAACAGCAATCCTAGTATAGCCATTTTTAGCCGCAATTCTAAACGCCTCATTTACAAGTTTCCTACCAAACCCAATATGCTGTACACCTGATTCGTTTGTATGCGTTGCCTTACCAACTTTCTTCACACTTCCATATACATGTAGTTCGCGAATAAGAGCTGTATTCTCCAACTCTGGAAAGACTCCTCCTGCACCTGCATTAGATGACAGCCTCAATCTCAGGAATCCAAATAGAATACGTTCATCATTTGTTTCAAATGAAAGGAAATACTCTGTTCCTCCTGAAGCTTCATAGGTACGAACACGCAGCACAGCTTCATCTGTTGAAATGTTACGCTTCTTTACTTCTCTATTACGAATATCCATACAATAAAGATTGCGGCGCTTCATTTCTAAATCTATTTTTTGACGCATAGAAATATCATAGTTTCCACCACTAATATAATCTGTGGGAATATCACGAACAACGCGATTCAGGCGTACCCATGGTTTGACATTCACATGAACATCAATTAATAGGTCAATTAGAGGTGTATGTTTTCTATGATCCATATTCTGGTCTCCATATGTTTTATAGGCGCCATTTTCATATTCAAGCTTGAGGCGAGTCCAAGGAACAACTTCGCAAGGATAGATTTTCCATTGGTCTGCCTGCCAATCTGGATGATTAATAACGAGGTCAAACATCTTCTTATCTTCTTCTACCATGTCAACACTATAATCAATATCAGATGGTTCATATGCTATCTTTTTATTGCGGTCTGCATGCGGCAGCAAAGGTTGGGGCAAGTCAGGCATTAAATGAATATCTACTTTGAAGCAGCAATCCTTTGCCATCTTAATAGCTTTAATAGCATGATTAGACGAGCAACGGCGATTGATACGTTCCAAGATGTGGTCATTTGTATGTTGTACACCCATTTGGATACGTGTTACACCTAGGCGACGAAAGTTCTGGAGTTCTTTTGCGTTGATTCGGTCAGGACGTGTTTCCAACGTAAGCCCAATAATGCGACATTCAGTTGTTTCATTTAGGAGTTGTTCCTCTTCTAGTGTTCTGGGTGTCCGATCTGCGTCACTATAGAACGTATTAGCAGCATAGAATACATCGCGAATAAAGCGGTCCTGATAATCTTTGGGGTAAGAAGACCAAGTACCACCGAGTACAATTAGTTCAATCTTATCCATAGGATGACCCATTGAAATATATTGTTGACCGCGGTCGCGAAATTGTCTGATAGGGTCAAAATCATTATTATTGGCGCGATGGACGCCTGGTTCTAATAGTAGGTAGGAGCGAGGTTGATTAGGTTCGGCTGGGCAGTAATAGCAATCATATTCGCAAGAGAATTGCTGTTTAGTTAGTACGCCATCTTTTTCAGTTTCAGGTTCAGGTGAGGTGAAGACTGCGATGACCATAACACCAGATTGGCTGCGAAAAGATTTTGTTTGCAGGATTTCTTCAAATCGTTTATCATATGCTGTCTCGCCTCGCTGTGCTGCCTTTTTGTATTCGTAAAGAATATTCATATTATTTGGAAAACATTTATTTTTTTTCTTAATTGCTGTTAGGATTCGTTCTGCTTCTTTTTCTGTTTTCATGCTGTCAAAATTAATGTCTTTGGACATGTCGCTGACAATTTTTTGAATCTTTGCGATTTCAATAGGGTCATTGGAAATCTTGAAGGGCTTAATAATATCCTCAACGTCTTGATTGATTGATGTTGCTGCTGCAGAACACGAAGACATCTTGTAGGGTGGAAGTAAGTATGAATACGTTATGTAATTATCCTAAATGTCAACAAACAGTTCAATTTTATTTTTTAATAACATCTACTCTACTTAAACTAATTATGATATAATAAAATATATTATGTTAGTTAATTTTTTTATAGTTAGGAAAACCTCTAATTCATCACCAATTGATGAAATGTATGAAATGTTTGGTAGTACTACTCCTAAATATCTTGAGTTAGAAGGAGGTGAACCTACTAAATATTTATTCTGTGTAAATTCAGATGATAGTTCTATTATTGATATGTGTAATCAATATAAATATGAATTAATCGGTAGAACATTTGATGAAACAAGAAAAATATGGCAGAACTTATGTTTTACACTTACAGATGTCCCAAAAAATGCATATAACTCCAATTATCAAGTATCGGTTTCTTCTTCATCTGGAAAAATCACTTATAGTTTAATAAATAAATAAATTTTACAGCCTGTTAATTTATTATGTAGACTATAGAAAGAATTTAAATGCTTAAAGTTATTATAGTACTTATACGTATATGAGTATTATAAAAACATACGATAAGTTTGTTGAACCAACAAATATATTACAATTTAGTATAGGAGTGACTGCGTTTGTATTTGGGTGTATATTATATTATATATTACTTCAACGTGAGATGAAAAAATATATCTAGACCAGCAGATGACATATTATCCATGAATAATACAGGTTGCGTATTATTTTTACACACTCTCACATTTCCATCCATCGGTACCTCTTGGGGTTTTTTTACGCCAAACATAAATAAGTTCGCTCCTCTCTTTCTCTTCTCCAAGCTGTCTGCCAGCAGCAGCATTTGTCGGATGACGATTACTGACAGCCAACTTTATCTGCGAAGCGCGAACAGGTAGACAGCCTTTGACAGCATCGTACATATCTGCCGGCATATTCAATGCAAGAACACCATCAGTCGGCAGCCATTTCCAACAGCCTTGAACAACTTTACGCAAAAAACGGTCATAAAAATCTTCTTTTGATTTGTATGTAGGCATCTTCTCGTACTCTTCAAGTATATAGTAAGGCGGGCTTGTAAAGACTAAATCATATTTGAGTTTAGAAAAGTCAACCTTTTCAGATGGTCCCCATATCATATTAACCGCAGCAGAAGAGTCGTATGTTTTCACTATTTTATTATAAGCAGTTCGCATATTTGTATTAGTATCAATACCTGTATAGGGAATGCCGGCAGCCATAGCAGCAAGACAGCGTCCACCCCAGCCTGCACTAAAATCTAAAACTCCCACGCGGGGCTTAAAGCGACAATAGACTTTTAGGGCTTCGGTTGGGCGGAATTGGTTAATGGACCCATAGTAGAGTTGAAAGATACTATAGCGTCTTTTAAGGAGTTTTTTGCTGTCTTTAAAGAGGGCATCGCCATTTATTTGCCGGATTTTACCATCAATATAACGTAGTGTTTTCCGTTGTTTAACAGCATTTGCAAATGATATGTGTTTTTTTGTTTTTGCTTTTAGTCTGTGCTGAAGGAAAAAATAGTCAAGCGCAGCTATACCAGCGCGTCCAAGTGGAGCAGCCTTTTTGCAGCCGACAGCTATTTTTTTGAGGTCTTCGTAGGATTTGACAGCATCTTCTTTGGTAATGTCTCGCAGCTTTTTTGCTAGACTTGCTGCTCCATTTGCTCCTGCTGTAATAGCACCTCCTTCTTGACAGCTTCCACTACATCCATTCATTTTATCATCATTAGACATCTTCTACTGTATTCGTATTTATTTGTTTATATGTGTAATCATAAATATCAACAGCAATTGTTTTATTATTTATATTTTTAACAGCATCTAATGGGGTATAAAAGGGTAATACTGAATCATCATCATCATCATCATCGTCATCATTATTGTCATTTTTTACAATTCCTAGCTTAAATGCAATATCTGCAATGTAATTTATAATATCATTAGATGTATTAATATTCAAAGTAGGGGAACTTTTAATATAAGCAAATAATGCAATAGCTAGACACATTACAGCAAAGAATCCATAACTTGCCTGTTCACATTCTTTTATAAAATTAATACCAGGATGAACTTCACCTTCAGTTAAAGGGTCAGTAGAGACAAAATCTTCATAAGGTGTTGCATTAATATCATATATAAGTTCATAATTTTCTCTCAACATTTTTTATTATCGTCAAATGGCAGCGTCAAAGGTCTTGAATAACACGTAATAGTACTTATTAATTACTATTAGATGTTTACTTTTTTCAATTTTTTTTTGTTTTGTGCATTTAATAATGCCATCTGCAAGATATAACTATGCGAGTATGCGCCGCTTAGCGCATTTAAATCATTCTCCAAAGGCAACCATTATAAACTACATGAGGCTTCTTGGAATTCCACTCCTTAGGATAAAGAACACCAATTACACGAAGGGGCTGATATTGTCTATGAACACTTGTAGTAAATGACCTAGTAGAAACCCTGGTTCTAAAACCATATTCATATTGAAGAATATTACTCATTGCTGTAAGTCTAGCAGCACGAGTCTTGCTTCTTGTAGTATATTGAGAACGAGTCATAGTATATTACCTAATAGTATTAAAAAGGCTTTATATTCTTTGTAGAATCATGATATTGTTTGATTTATATTTAAAGATTCATGACAATTACAATAGATAGATAAAGTGCGACTAAAGCAACTATGTCGCCTGAAACAATTATATTGATGATGGCTAATGGTAATATGGCGAATATGTCTATATGGATTATTATGTATTTTACAATTAAAACGCTAATTGAAAATTATCCAAAAATTAAAAAACTATCCTATTTGCTGATGCGTAAAAAAACAAATGAATATATGAATATGTATAAGTTTACAAATAGGGTATCAACAAAGAGTGAAAATGAAATCTGTATGCCTGATAAAAATATTTTAGCAATTTCGTATTATATTAAAAATAATATTAAAACAATTAAACAGCTTCAGATTATTGCATTAGAAGGACAGCGTGATGTATTATATTATCCCTCCAATGGTGAAAAGATTGACCTAACTGATATTATTTCAGTTATATGTGATTACAATTCATCAGAGAATGACAAGAAAGACACATCCGTTGAGACTATTCGGATTGAATTATATAGTAAAAAGAATCGTGAAGATATTGAGAATTTTATGAAGAATGCTATTAGTATATATGAAGAAAATCGTGCATGTTCTGATAATGATAATATTATTCAGATTACAACTGATTTTACTGGATTAAATGATACAGAAGTTCCGTTTAAGACTGAAAAGACTTTTGATAATCTATTCTTTAGACAAAAAGATGAACTTATGCAGAGACTCAAGTCTTTTCAGAATAGTGATATTTATTCCAAATTAGGTATTCAACGTTCACTTGGTCTTCTATTTAGCGGTGAGCCTGGTACAGGCAAAACAAGTACAATTAAGGCTATTGCGAAGCAGCTAGGTTATCATATTATTCCTATCCAAATGAATAAGTTTATGTCAAAGAAGCGTTTACAGCGTATCTTCCAGACATTGAATATGGGTACATGTGTAAATGATATTCAATTTAATAAGAGGCTTTATTTATTTGAAGAGATTGACTGTAATGACTGGGCTGATATAGTGAAAGCAAGAAAGATATCGGATACAGCAACTGAAAGTACATCAACGAGTTATGATAATATTTCAATGCCGGCTGCTATTGTTCTTGGAAATACAGTTAAGGATGCAAAAAATGATGATATTCTGACAGAAGGTAGTAACGATTCAGATGATTCTGACGAGTTTAATGCATTTAAGAGAAAACATACGAAAATGAATAATAAGAAAGTGCGGGAACTTGAAAATGATAAAGTAACTCTAGGAACTTTGCTAGAATTGATGGATGGTCTAGTAGAGTTTCCAGGGCGTATTATTATTATGACTACAAATCATCCTGAAATATTAGACCCTGCGTTATTACGCCCAGGGCGTATTGATATGCATATTCATTTTACAAAATTACGTGGAGTTGATATTGCGCATATTTATAAATTATGGACAGGATTTTCACTATCAAATGAAGATATTATGCGTATTCCCAATGATACATATACACAAGCACAGATTTCACAATTAATTTTCAAGTATGAATTTGAGCCTCATAAATTTATGGAGTGTATGTTTAGCATCGTGGAAAAAAAAGAGAATTAATGTGCTATTTTAAAAAAAATGATTTTTTCTTTTTGTCCATAAATGTTACTTATAATGTCAGATAGCAAAAAGAAGAAAACTAAAGTCGCACCCCCTAAAGAAGAATGCCCCGTTTGTATAGAGCCTTATACTGCAATTATAAGGAGAAGTATAACATGCCCTAAATGCCAACAGAGTGCATGTATTCAGTGCACTAAGCGCTATATTTCAGAATCATTAAACGAGCCTCATTGTATGCATTGTCAATTTGGTTTTACACGCACATTCTTGTATAATTCTCTTAATAAGACATTTATGAATCAAGAATATGTGAAGAAGAGAGGAGCACTTTTATGGTCCCGTGAAGAGAGTTATTTACATGAAGCTATGCCATATATTCCTGTATATAAAAGACTCAAAGAAATTGAATATACAACCGAAAAGAATTCAACTCTTGAAATAAAGAATGAGCAAAGAGAGATTAATAAACAAACTAAAGCTCTTTCTCTGAAATCAACAATTATTTATAACTTCATTTATACTTATATTTCTGATTACAAAATTAATAAAACATATAATGACACCTATATTGAAGTGTATAGAAAAATAGTAAGTGGGGAATATTCACCATATAATGTTCCTGTTAAAGATTCATATATTGCACAATATGCATTTGCTATAGATAACAGTGATGTAGAAGATATGGTTAAATTATATGATACATTTAAGCCCAAAATTATAGCTGAAATTAATGAAACTGGACTTTTTGAAAAAGTTAAAAAGGAACTACAAGACATTAAAGCTAAAATTGGTAATGAAATGCTCGCTAAAAAGAGGAAAAAACTAATGAATATTCAAACTATTAGAGGTGATGGATATTCTTATTCACATAAATATTATGCCAATAAAATTCTTCAAGGCACTTATGGTCTAAATTATCAAGCTTATATTTATGATTCTAAATCTGAAGAGTATAAAAAAGCTATGGCCGATAGAGGTGATCTAGACGGTTCTTCTAGTAAACCTGATGGGAAAAAAGAGAATGAACGTGTATTCATTCGTAAATGTCCTTCAAGTGACTGCAAAGGGTTCTTATCAACTGCATGGAAATGTGAAGTATGCGACAATTATACATGTAATAAATGTATGATAGTAGTCGGTTCTCATGAAAGTAAGTCAAGGCATGAGTGTAAAAAGGAGGATTTTGAGACAGCAGAGCTCATTAAGTCTACTTCAAAGCCTTGTCCCAATTGTGGTGAATTTATTCAGAAAAGTTACGGATGTTTTGCCAAAGATACAAGTGTTTTATGTTGGAATGGTACAAATAAAATGTCTCAAGATATTGTTATAGGTGATGAACTCGTTGGAGATGATGGTACTAAACGTACAGTTGTTAATACTATGTCTGGGACAGATACTTTATATGAAATTACACAGACTAATGGTATGACATATATTGTAAATAGTTATCATACACTTCTTCTTAAGCTTACTGGTGAAAATAATGATGTTATTGAGATTATTGTTAGGGATTATATGATGTTGCCTGAAAATATAAAGAAATACCTTAAGGGGTATAAGTGTATTTTACTTAGTAATGAAGATGATACAAGTATTTCTGTAAAAGAAATCGGTGAAGGACAGTATTATGGATGGACAGTTAATGGAAATCATCGTTTTATCTTAAGTGATACAACTTGTGTTAAAAATTGTGACCAAATGTTCTGCACATCATGTCATACTGGTTTTGATTGGAATACACTCAAAATTGTAAAGAATGAACGTATTCATAATCCTCATTACTTTGATTGGCTCAATAAGAATAAAGGGTCTGGTGGAGGATTGCGTGAAATTGGTGATATTCCTTGTGGAGGTATTCCTGATATGCCTTATAATAAAAAATTAGTGCATGATCTTCTATATAGAAATGGAGTTAATGATGAAACTATAAAAAAATATAATGAAATTACTCAAGGAGTTTCTACATGTTCTTTAGATATATTCGGTCGTGTTATTCCCAGATATAGAACAG
>Ga0209230_10000682_pt1 | contig 13226 bp, 11 predicted proteins | sample LakOntMetagenome_FD_187467 | JGI IMG/M metagenome (GOLD analysis project Ga0209230, IMG submission 187467) | Freshwater and sediment microbial communities from Lake Ontario - Sta 18 epilimnion Metagenome (SPAdes) (version 2) | ecosystem: Environmental > Aquatic > Freshwater > Lentic | place... | reverse complement strand
ATCTGTGCAATGGCGCCGATTGCCCTTGCTCAAGCAAATGGAATTGCATCGGCAGGTTATGTCTTTGGGACATTCACAATCGGATCGATTGCCCAACAAGCACCTGACTTTTGGCGCTTAGGCCTTCTTGTGATCTTGCCGCTTGCCCTCTACCTCCTTTTCTTCCGTCGTGAACGTTCAAATGAGCCCCACGTACCAACAAGTGAAGGGCCACAGGGCGGAAAACTTTCGAAGGCTTTCTGGATTACCTGGATTGGATTCGTTGCAACTATCTCGACAGAGTTTGCTACTGCTTTCTGGGCGGCAGCACTAGTTCGCGATCGCACCGACGCCACCACTGCTATCTCGACTATTGCCATCATGGCGCTCGGCACCGGAATGGGCTTTGGTCGCTTCTTTGGCGGACGTATCATGCATAAGCTTTCACTTGATAATCAATTGCTCACAATCCTCGGACTTCAATTTGTAGGATTCTTCGGACTCTGGTTCTCGCATAATCTTGCATTTAGCATGGCGATGTTGCTCTTAAGTGGGCTTGGTATTTCTATGCAATTTGCGCTTACCTCATTGCGCTTGATCAATCACAGCGATAACCGTCCTGATTTAGCTATCGGAAAGAGTTCACTTGCTGCCGGTATTGCAATCGGCGGCGCGCCATTCTTACTTGGAGTCTTTGGCGATAATTTTGGAATCTCGCGTGCCTATCTCATGGTTCCAGTCTTGATTCTTATCGCCGTTTCAATCGTTATTGCTGTTCCGGCAAAGATGTCCCATGAAGAATTGGAACGTCTAGAAGCCTAAGGAAGTACAGCAGAGACTCTTAAATCCGCTGGCGCTTCAACTTTATCTTTAAATACCACCCAGATAACTAGCGCTGCCAGCAGCGATATCCCACCACAGGCAGCAACAGTCTGGCGCACACCAAGGGCTTCGGTCATCCAACCAATGAGCAATGAACCAAATGGAGTTCCACCTAAGAAGATCAGTAGATAGATGCCCATCACTCGACCACGCACAGCTGAATCTGAATGTAACTGCACATACGAGTTAGCTGAGATCAACATCGTCAGCGCTGTGATTCCACAGATTGGAAGCCAGAGCGAATACCAGAGATAAGAAGGTGCAACTGAGAGCACTAAGACTGCAAGTGAAAAGAGCATACCGAGCTTGATAACAAATCGAGTATTTCTAAAACCCTCTAACCTAGCGCTGAGAAGCGCGCCAGTCAGTGAACCAACTGCAATGTAAGTTCCAAGTAATCCATACGATGCTGGCCCCTTATTGAATTCTTTCGTTGCCATTAAGGCATTAAAGATTTGAAAGTTCAATCCGAAGGTGGCCGAGAAGAAGACGAGCATCATTACGACATATAAATCTGGACGAGCCATCGCGTAGCGAATGCCTTCGCGGATTGTGCCGAGAGTTTCTTCCTTCTTTTGGAAGAAGAAATCCTTCTCTCGCATAGCAAAGAGCGCAGCAATGACTAAGAGATAAGTCGTTGCATTGATGATGAAGGATGGACCGGTGCTGAAGTGGGAAATCAGAAAGCCTGATAGGGCAGGACCGACAAGGCGCCCAGCATTGAAATTAGCTGAGTTGAGGCTCACCGCGTTTGCCACATCTGAGTGTCCAACAATTTCTGCGCTAAATGATTGGCGGATTGGAGCATCGATTGCTGATGAGATTCCCAATAACCCAGCACCAACAAAGACATGCCAGAGCTCAATCTTTTCAATCACCACCAAGATACCGATTCCGTAGCAGGCAATCGCAGCAACAGCATTGGTCCAGATAAGGAGCTTTCGCTTATTGACTCGATCTGCGAGAGCGCCACCATGGAGGCTAAATAAAAGAAATGGGGCAAATTGAACTGCGGTGACTAAACCGAGTGCGCCACCATTATTATCTGTAAGATCGAGAACGAGCCAATCTTGTGCAATACGTTGTGCCCAAGTGCCGATATTTGAGAGCGCATTGGCAGGAAAGAGGATACGAAAATTACGATGGCGAAATGAACGCCAATTTCCATCCTTATCTACTGTTCTACGCATTACTCTTCTTCCATGACCACAAATGAGAAATCAACAATTAAATCTGTTGTAACTCTAGTCTCTATCGGAACCATCTGCTGGCTTGCTGCCGGAGTTGTTGCCCTTGCCGCCGGTGCAGAGGCAAAGATCATTTGGACCTGCCTAGTGGGCGTAGCTTTGGGCGTTACGGGTATTCGATACTCAGTACGTCGAAATAAGCGCGACGCCATTTAAGCAAGAGAAGTAACTGATTACGCTTCTAATTGTGAAGCGATGCCGCGAAGCACACGACCGAGGCGCTCTGCCTCAGATCCTGATGGATGGCGACCATGACGCAATCCATTGCCCACCTTGTCGAGAATCTTGATGGTGTCTTCAATCATCGCAGCGAGATCATCGTTATTGACTCGTGAATTCTCCGCAAGTGATACAGGTGCATCAACGATATGTACTGACATCGCCTGTGGACCCTTGCGAGAATCGATCACAGAGAACTCGAGCTTTGTTCCTGGCTTAACTGTTGGTACGCCAGCAGGAAGAGCTGTTGCTGCTAAATAAACATCTTCTCCTTCATCTGATGCGATGAAGCCGAAACCTTTTTCGAGGGAGAACCATTTCACGCGACCTGTAGGCATAGTGATTACTCCTTTAAATGAATCAGTACTTGTGTAGCCACGGGGATGTGGGCAGAGGGGTAGTTTAACTTACAAATAGAGCAACGCGGTAGGTGGTTTTTACGCTTACAAGGTCGCTTCGCAGTTTCTTAGGCTCGGCTTCACAAGGTCGCTTCGCTATGCGCTCCGCAGCCGTGATCGACTGAAACTACGCGTGCGTCATCAGGCGCAATTGCGTTGGCGCATACGCCAAATGATGAGCGTAGTGAGCCAGCAAGGGGAACAAAGAAGCCACATGAATTACATGGCTTAGGAGCTTGCTCAGCCAAAGGCGATGCAGGTCCACGGTCGGATGCATACCAACGCTTCGATGCTTGATCGCGACCTTCTATTGAAAGTACACGTGGACGCATGAGGCCGAGATCAAATACTTGATATGCATCGAGATCTTCATCTTGTGCAAGGGCTGCAACACCAGGAACAAGTCGTGTGTCATCGAGCAAACTTGGAACAATCACACCAGGTGTGATGTCTTCCGGAACGATGCGATCGCGATAAGGAACATGATCGGGTGCAATCAGTGAATCAGGGCCGGGAAGAACGACAACGTCACAGATTGTTGGTTCGGAATCTTCATCAACTTTTGCAATTGTGATTCCCCAGCGCCATCCCTTGTAACCAGAGATGCTCGCATCGAAGAGATATGTTGCGATGCGATTATCGTCGTCATATTCGACGGAGATAAAGTCACCCACCTGTGATGCAAACTCTGCCTCGGCAAGAGCTGCTTCACGTGCGATTGACTGTGCATCAAAGGTCTTCATGTTCTAAGGGTAAAGCAGAAGGGGCCACCGATACTAATCGGCAGCCCCTTCGTACGCTTATGGGAGATTAATTCTTTAAAAATCCATCCCTATCGGATTTTTAACGCTTTAAAAATCCATATCTCCACCAGCAGCCGATGGTGTCATTGCACCCTTTGGCTCTGGCTTATCTGTAATCACTGCCTCTGTTGTAATGAAGAGCGCTGCGATTGATGCTGCATTCTGAAGTGCAGAACGTGTCACCTTAGCTGGATCGATGATGCCAGCCTTGATCATGTCTACATATTCACCAGTTGCTGCATTGAGTCCGAAACCTGCTTCGAGGTTACGTACCTTCTCAACAACGACTCCACCTTCGAGTCCAGCATTGATTGCAATCTGCTTGAGTGGAGCTTCGATTGAAACTTCAACGATGCGCGCACCGACAGCTTCTTCTCCTTCAAGCTTCAAAGTCTTAAATGCTGCAGTTGCTGCCTGAAGAAGTGCAACGCCACCACCGGCGACGATTCCTTCTTCTACTGCAGCCTTTGCGTTACGAACTGCATCCTCAATACGGTGCTTGCGCTCCTTGAGTTCTACCTCTGTTGCAGCGCCTGCCTTGATGACAGCTACTCCACCAGCAAGCTTTGCCAAGCGCTCTTGCGCCTTCTCGCGGTCGTAATCTGAATCTGTATTAGCGATCTCGCTGCGGATTTGGTTGACGCGACCCTTAATCTGGTCAGCATCTCCTGCACCTTCAACGATTGTTGTCTCTTCCTTAGAGATAACAACCTTGCGAGCGCGACCGAGAAGTTCAAGGCCAGCAGTCTCAAGCTTGAGACCAACTTCCTCGGAGATAACTGTTGCACCAGTAAGGATTGCAATGTCCTGGAGCATCGCCTTGCGACGATCGCCGAATCCTGGAGCCTTAACAGCTGCAGAACGGAATGTTCCCTTGATCTTGTTTACAACGAGAGTTGCAAGCGCTTCGCCTTCAACATCTTCAGCGATGATTGCAAGTGGCTTACCTGATTGCATTACCTTCTCGAGCAATGGAACGAGATCCTTGATTGAAGAGATCTTGTTATTGACGATCAAGATGTAAGCATCTTCAAGAACAGTCTCCATGCGATCGGTATCTGTTACGAAGTATGGTGAAAGGTAACCCTTGTCGAAGCGCATACCTTCAGTGAGCTCGAGCTCGAGACCGAATGTATTTGAATCCTCAACGGTGATAACGCCTTCCTTGCCGACCTTATCCATCGCCTCTGCGATCATCTCGCCGATAGTTGCATCAGCTGCTGAGATAGAAGCTGTTGCTGCGATTTGTTCCTTTGAATCCACTGACTTCGCCATTGAGAGAAGCTCGGCAACAATTGCTGCAACTGCCTTCTCGATACCGCGCTTGAGCGCCATTGGATTTGAGCCAGCCGCAACGTTGCGAAGACCTTCGCGAACGAGCGCCTGTGCCAATACTGTTGCTGTTGTTGTTCCATCGCCTGCGACATCATCTGTCTTCTTGGCAACTTCCTTAACGAGCTCTGCGCCAATCTTCTCCCAAGGATCATCGAGTTCGATCTCCTTAGCGATTGATACGCCATCGTTGGTAATAGTTGGTGCGCCCCACTTCTTCTCGAGGACGACGTTACGTCCGCGAGGCCCAAGGGTTACCTTGACTGCATCAGCGAGTACGTTCATTCCGCGCTCTAATCCGCGGCGGGCTTCTTCATTAAAGGCGATCTGCTTTGCCATCTAATTACTCCTTCTAACTATTTACTGTTGTGGCCGATGGTTATCACTCTCGGCCTGTGAGTGCTAACGCCAAGGGTAGTTGGGAGTATTCCCCCGCGCAAAACGTAAGTTTTGAGCGCGAAGGAAGGGAGCAAAACGTAAGTTTTGAGCGCGATGGAAGGGAGCAAAAAGAGTTTTTTGAGCGTGGGTGAGAAGTGGCTGTTAGGGGCTTACTTGGCTGAACGAGCCTGCATACGAGCCTCACGGAGGCGGCGTAGGCGCTTTACGAGCATCGGTGAAGCTTCGAGCGCATCATCGCGATCGATGAGGTCGTTAAGGAGTTGGTAGTAGCGAGGTGCGCTGAGATCGAAGAGCTCTTTGATTGCAGACTCTTTCGCACCAGCAAAGCGCCACCAATTACGTTCGAAGTCGAGGATGCGCCCCTCGAGGTCGGTGAGGGTTGAGCCCTGGGTATTTGGATTTTCTAGCGCTGACATATGGACAATCTTAAACAAGACCTATGACAAAGTGTGGGAGGTTGCCTCAGATTTTTGCGCAGCTTTGACGATATTACGGAGCATCGTTGGAAAGATAAAGAAGTGGAAGGGCGAGACTAGATACCAATAAATCTGTCCACCTAATCCACGAGGTGCAAAGAGCGCATCCTGGGTGATGAAAGTTTTTCCATCAACTTCGCTTACTGTGAATTCAAGCCACGCTTTTCCGGGGAGAATCATCTCGGCATAGAGACGCAACTTCTTCTCTTTCTCGAGATCTTCTACTCTCCAGAAATCCAAACTGTCACCAATTCGTAAGTACTGTGGATCTCTGCGTCCGCGACGTAATCCAACACCGCCGACAAAGCGATCGATGACTCCGCGCATGTACCAGAGCCAATCTGAACCGAACCAACCGTGTACGCCACCGATACCCTCTATTTGCCTCCAAACAAAGGGTAATGAAACATCGGTTGTAATCTCGCGATGATCTTTTAGCGTTAATTCACCGGCCCATTCAGGGTCGCTCTGTGCTTTCTGCCAAGGAGCAGTGGGATGTGCGGCATCTGACCAACGAGTCTCTACCTTGTTATTTGCAGTGCGTGATAACGCTAATTCGATAGCTTGCGTAACGGTAAGAAGACCTTCCTCTGGCTTCTTAATAATTGACTCGATACTTTTCTCTGGATCAGCAACGACTTCACTGATGAGTGACTCAACAAGTGGACGTGCAAGAGATGTCGGTACTGGCGTAACAAAACCAATCCAGAGGCTAGATAGTTTGGGAGTAAGAACTGGCACTTGAATAATGATGCGCTTTGGAAGACCAGAGATAGCGGCAAATTTCTGCATCATCTCGGCGTAGGTCACAACTTCTGGACCACCAATATCGAAGATGTTATCGACCGGCTGCTTCAAATTCGCGGCAGACCGTAGGTAATGAAGGACGTCGCGGATTGCAATAGGTTGAGTTCTATTAGAAACCCATTTCGGCGTTGTCATGATTGGTAATCGGTGCGTCAGGTGGCGCAACATTTCAAATGATGCCGATCCTGATCCGATAATGATTCCGGCTCGAAGCTCGAGGACAGGAGTTGAGCCACTTGCTAATTGAGACCCGGTATTCATGCGAGATGTCAGATGGCGACTTCGATTCTCATCATTTGCGATTCCGCCGAGATAGATAATCTGCGCAATATTTGCTCGCTCTGCTGCCTCTGAAAAACCCTTTGCCATCGCAGATTCGATATCACCAAAATCAGTTGCAACATTGATGGAGTGCAGTAAGTAATAGGCGGTATGAATTCCTTGAAGTGCGCGATCTAAATCTTCCGCACTTGAGGCATTTCCCTCGATGATCTCAACATGTGATGCCCAGCTCTGCCCAAGAATCTTCTTGGCATCGCGAACTAATACTCGAACCTTCTTATTGTCATTGAGTAAATCTCGAACCAGTCGGCCGCCCACGTATCCCGAGGCGCCGGTAACAAGGTAGTTACGCTCTTGATTCTCATTATTCACACTGGGAGCCTAGACTTAAGGCATGAGCACTTCTACTCGAAACACCACAAAGCCCCGTGTCGTAATTCTTGGCGCTGGCTTTGGTGGACTTACCGCTGCCCTCGCGTTCGGGGATGAGGCTGAGGTGATGGTTGTCGATCGCCATAACTATCAAACCTTCTTGCCACTTCTCTATCAGGTAGCGACAGCAGGACTTGCGGCAGACCATGTAGTCCACCCAGTCCGTGGTGCGCTCCGTAAAACCAATATTAAGTTCCGCATGGGTTCTCCAATTTCGGTCGATCATAAAAATAAAACAGTAAAGCTCGATTCATCTGAAGTTCTCGAGTTTGATCATTTGATTGTCGCGATGGGCTCTGTAACTGCAGACTTTGGTGTTCCAGGTGTCAGCGAACACGGTCTTGGTATGAAGAACGTTCATGAGGCAATCACAATTCGCGCAGAAGTCATGCGTCGATTTGAAGATCTCTGTCGATTTGAAGATGAGACGCGACTCTCAATTGCCGTTGTTGGTGGCGGCCCCACCGGCGTCGAGATGGCTGGCGCACTTGCAGAGTTAAAGCGTGGACCGTTGAAGAACGATATGGCACATGCCGCAGATCATATTGACATCTACCTCATTGAAGCTGGACCTCGAATTTTGCCGATGTTCTCAGAGAAGCTCTCAGGCAGAGCAACCCGCGATCTGCAAAAGTTGGGTGTGCACGTCCGTACCAATACTGCAGTCCGTGAAATCAAATCACGTTCAATCATTATTAAAGATGGTGAACCAATTCCCGCTGAGGTAACTGTCTGGGCTGCTGGTGTTAAAGGCGAACCAACGGCATCTGACCTTAATCTTCCAATTGCTGGTTCTCGAATTGCATCGGGTCCAACTCTGCAAGCAGAAAATTATCCGCACGTCTGGGCAATCGGAGATATTTCAGGCGCCCTTGCACCTGATGGACGTTTCTATCCAATGGTTGCACCAGTTGCACTACAGCAAGGAAAATTTGTTGCGCAGCAGATTCTTAATCTCGCAGCTGGTAAACCACTGAAAGAATTTAAATATAGAGATAAGGGCTCAATGGCAACAATCGGTCGCCATAAAGCAATTGTTGAAGTCGGAAAATTCAGCATGGTCGGCGCACCTGCATGGTTTGCCTGGTTGTGGCTCCACTTGTTCTACCTCTTAGGTGGTCGCAACAAGATCGGAACTATGGCCGACTGGACCTGGAACTACCTCACATTCGATCGCGGCAACCGTCACATTATGGATTCACTCGACTAATGCGCTCTGGCTATATCGATCTTCGCGGTCACCAAGTTCATTCTTACGAATGGGCCAACAATGGCGAAGCGCTTCTACTGATGCATGGCGGTCTGAGCCAGACGTCGCATTGGGATTACACGGTTCTACCAGCGGTCGAAGATAAGTTTCATATCTTTGGTTATGACCGTACAGGCCACGGATATACAGGTGATCAAGATGGCAGCATGCACTTTGATTTTCAATACAAGGAAGCAATCGCCTACCTGGAAGATGTTGTAAAAGAACCGGCGCATCTGATTGGCCATAGCGATGGCGCAATCATCTCTTTAATGGTTGCGCTCCACCGTCCAGATTTAGTGAAGTCAGTTGTTCTCTTCGGTGGGCTCTTCCATTTCAGTGGCACCCTTCCGATGCCGGATTTTGATGGGAATATCGCACAATCTGATCGTGACGAGTACGCAGCAACATCTCCTGATGCGCCAGAGACTCAAGAGGCAAAGATTCGTAAGATGTTTTCGATCTGGTATTCAGAGCCAACTTACTCAGTAAGTGATGTTGCGAAGATTCAATGCCCCGCGCTTGTTCTCGTCGGCGATGACGATGTCATCTCACACCATCACACAATTGAGATGTTTGAAGCGCTTCCGCAGGGACAGCTTGCAGTAATCCCTGGAACTTCGCATCAAGCCAATAAAGAGAAGCCAGAAATTTTCCAGATGTTTATCCGCGAATTCTTAAAAGATCTGAGCTATCCGCAGACCAAGATGCCACAACGCAGAGGTCAGGCTTAGCAATCGATTGGTGTGATTGAACCATTCTTCACATCGTAGATTGCTCCACCCACTGAAACTCCGTGATTAAGCAGCGGGTATGAACGAACGCGATTGACATCTTTAGCAAGTGCACCAAGTTGATCGTTGGTGGTGCGGAATTCAAGCGATGAAGTATTAACGCCAAATTGCTGATCAATAGTTGCGTGAATTTCTTCCTCTGTATTTTCTGCCATACGGCATTGTGTATGAGGCATAATCAAAATTCGTTTTACACCCAAGAGATATGTTGCAAGGACCAAGGTACGCAGAACGTCCTCTGTTACGCGAGCTCCTGCGTTACGAAGAATCTTCGCATCCCCAGAGCGCATACCAACAACAGATAGCGGATTGATGCGCGAATCCATGCAAGTAACAATTGCTAACCCTCTTTGAGCCACACCAGTGAGCTCTGAATATTTAAAACTCTTTATGTATTCGGCGTTGGCCTCAGTGAGGTCCTTAAATTCTTCTGCAGGAAAGGTGCTCATGGTGGTCAACTTTAGGCGATTCACATGAAACTCGCAGGTACAGCCCGCGAAGCGAAGTTGCAAGAAAATTCGTTCTCCTTCATTATTGTCACATCAAGGGGAGTATGCCCAACGTTAGGTATCGTCAATACGCTGCAAGTGCAGCCGGTGCTTAGGTCGAATTTATTCGGTGGCAGAGACTTTGTGTGGCGCCTTTTTTGGCAGCCCTACACAAAGGAACGCACTTGAACGTATCTACTTATGGATGGTTAGCGCTGCTCGGTTTTGTCGTAGCAATGCTTCTCCTCGATCTCTTTCTCCATCGTGGCCATCAAGAAATTAAATTTAAAGAGGCTGCAATCTGGTCAACTATCTGGGTTATATGCGGATTAGCTGTCGGTGGGGTCATCTGGGCCTTTAGCGGCGCTGACTTTGCCTTGCAGTACTACAGCGGTTATTTAATCGAGAAATCTCTCGCAATCGATAACGTATTTGTCTGGGGATTGATCTTTAGCGCCTTGGCGGTTCCGACTCGTTATCAGCACCGAGTTCTCTTCTTCGGTGTCCTCGGAGCTCTTGTCATGCGTGGAATTATGATTTTGATGGGTGCGGCCTTAATCAAGGAAGCTTCCTGGACGCTCTATATCTTCGGTGCATTCTTGATTTACACCGGAGTCAAGATGTTCCGCGAGCGCGGTCAAGAGTTTGACCTCGATGGATCGAAGTTTTACCAATTCTTGAAGCGCAAGCTTCGCATGACAAGTGAGTATGAAGGAGAGAAGTTTGTGGTGCGCCGCAATGGCCTGCGCTACTTCACGCCGCTCTTCTTGGTGCTGGTAATGGTCGAATTCATGGATCTCGTCTTCGCCGTCGATTCGATTCCAGCAATCTTTGCTGTGACCGAAGAACCTTTTATCGTCTTTGCTTCAAATGCCCTAGCGATTCTCGGCTTGAGATCGATGTATTTCCTCATCGCTAATTTGATGGAGAAGTTCGTCTATCTCAAGGAAGGCTTATCGGTGATTCTGGTCTGGGTGGGCATCAAGATGATTGTGAGCCACGCGCTCTTCAAGATTCCAACATCGATCTCTTTGGCGGTAATTGTCGCGGTCATGGCAGTTGCGATTGCTGCGAGCTTGAGGAAGAAAGAAGAACACGCCTAAAAAAAGCCGGTTGAAAATACTGGAGCCCCCTATCCGATTTGAACGGATGACCTGCTCATTACAAGTGAGCTGCTCTACCACTGAGCTAAGGAGGCGTACTGCGTTTTGAACGGCGTAATTATGGCACCGAATAGCGAATTCTAAAAATCGCAACTTCACCGCATAAATAGGGGCGATTTTTGGGATTAAAACGGCGTTCGCCTATCCGTGCACCTCGTCGCATGGGAGGATTCCTTACATGTTGCCTAACTACTGGACTAGCCCCGAGACCACAGCAATCAATCGTCTACCTATGCTCAATATTGAGCACTACGAGAAGTTATCGCTCGATGGTACTTGGCGTTTTCAATTGCTGCGTAAGCCAACTGATTCAGTGCGCAAGCGTTGGTCATCAATTCCAGTTCCAGGTCTCTGGACGATGCAACCTGAGAGCGATGTATTTTTCGATAAGCCGATCTACACAAATGTGCAGATGCCTTTCGATCACACCGCACCTAACGTTCCAGAAGAGAACCCAACTGGTATCTACGAGCGCGATTTTGAAATTCCTGGTTCATGGGAGAACAAGCGCGTTGTCCTGCACTTAGGCGGTTATGAATCAGTAGCCCTCATCTGGGTCAATGGTGATGTTGTCGGTATGACTAAGGATTCACGCTTGGCGGCAGAGTTCGATATTACAAAGTTTCTTAAGGGCGGCAAGAACACAATTCGCATCGATGTCACTAAGTGGTCTGATGCAACGTATATCGAAGACCAAGATCAGTGGTGGCATGGCGGAATTACCCGTTCGGTAAAGCTCTATGCAACTAACGAAGTCTTTATTGAACGCCTCTACACAACTGCCGGACTTCTTAAAGATCTTTCAACTGGAACGCTCAAGGTAGATGCTTACATTGGTTCAGTTAACGATAAGCCAACAGCTGGCTACTCATTACGCACTCGGGTAGAAGAGTTACCGAAGGCAAAGAGCGCATCAATGAGTGGCTCTGTCGTTAAGGTTGATGCGCCGATCTGGACCGAGATGCCGGAAGAACTTCGCAATGCGAGCCGCGACTTCTTTATCGGTAAGTACTGGAACGGCGGGATGCCACAGTCTCTGGTTGATGCCCTTCGCAAGGTAGAACCACCAACACCTGGACGAATCCTCCTTGAAACAACGATTTCCAAGGTGACCCCTTGGACTGCTGAAAACCCTGTTCTATACACACTTCACCTAGAACTCCTTGATCCAGCTGGCAATGTGGTTCAAATTTCTAGCCAGAAAATCGGTTTCCGAAGTGTTGTGATCAAGGGGCGCGACTTCCTTGTTAACGGTCAACCAGTGATTTTCTACGGCGTTAACCGCCATGACTTTAACCGCTTCACTGGTCGCGCTTTAACGCGTGATGATATGCGCCAAGATCTACTCGAACTCAAGCGCTGGAACTTCAACGCGGTTCGTACATCGCACTATCCCAACGATGCAGCATTCCTTGATCTCTGCGATGAGCTCGGCTTCTATGTCGTGGGTGAAGCAAATATCGAGTCGCATGCTTTCTACGACTCAATCTGTAATGATCCACGTTACCTTGGCGCTTTTGTAGAGCGCGTTGGTCGCATGGTCGAACGCGATATTCACCATCCAGCAGTTGTGATGTGGTCACTCGGAAATGAATCAGGTAAAGGCCTTAACCATGAGGCTGCTGCAGCTTATGCACGTGCAGCAGATCCAACTCGACCATTGCACTATGAAGGTGCAATCCGTGGTGATTGGCGCTTTGGTCACTCACTGACCGATGTCATCTGTCCGATGTATCCATCAATTGCCGCAATCATTGATTATGCAAAGTCAGGTAAGCAGGATCGTCCATTGATTATGTGCGAGTACTCGCATGCAATGGGTAACTCCAATGGAACTCTGGCCGAGTACTGGAAGGCGATTGAATCACTGCCCGGTCTACAAGGTGGATTCATCTGGGAATTCTGGGATCACGGTCCTGATCAATTGATGGCCGATGGCACCACTCGCTCTGCATATGGTGGGGATTACGGAGAAATCAAGCACGATGGAAACTTCTGTTGTGACGGTATGGTCTTCCCAGATCGCACAGCAAAGCCTGCGATGCATGAGTTCAAGGCACTTGCGGCTCCGGCAATCATTGGAACAACAAAGGCAGCCACCGGCCAATTCACTATCTTTAATAAGCAGTTCTTTACCGGCATCGAAGATTTTGACCTGCTCTGGTCGATTACTCGTGATGGTCTTGTTATTGATGGCGGTCGAGTAAAGCTTCCAGCCGTTTCACCTCGTAAAACTGGGCGATTTACCGTTAAATCCACGCATCTGCTCAAGGCTG
>Ga0209230_10000680_pt1 | contig 13270 bp, 13 predicted proteins | sample LakOntMetagenome_FD_187467 | JGI IMG/M metagenome (GOLD analysis project Ga0209230, IMG submission 187467) | Freshwater and sediment microbial communities from Lake Ontario - Sta 18 epilimnion Metagenome (SPAdes) (version 2) | ecosystem: Environmental > Aquatic > Freshwater > Lentic | place... | reverse complement strand
GGAGAAGAGGGAGGGGGATGGAGGGAGGGCGGTATTACGGGGGGATAGGGGGAGAGGGGGGTATCTCGGGGGGATAGAGGGCGCACGCGCAGAAGGCAAGGGGCACAAGAGGGCATTACGGAGGGATACGGGGAGGCTTTCAATCCTTCTTCATTTACACGCTTGTACAACGATACTCAGCAGCCTCCATCACCCTCCCTATGAAAATGCGCACGGAAGCCATCTAGCAGAAGGATACAGAAATGTCATCGTATCCCTCTCAATAAAAATGCGGCAACCCTCACGCAAGCCATCTAGCAGATCTATGCCGAAGATACTTGCCTCCTCTTTCGAGAGCGATTTCTGCACTTTTGTACTATTTATTACCATTGACTTCAGACGATCTATTGCCATTGAGGATATGTGCAAGGATACTTAGCGGTCTCTATCACCATCCCTATAGAAATCCGCGGCAGCCCTCACGGCAGCACTCGCGTAGGAGGATACCCAGTGCTCCCCATCTCCCTCATCGTGCCCATACAGCAGCCCACCCACACACGACACCGCAGACCAGCGCTACGTTACCACGACCACCGAGGAAACGCTTCGAGGAGACGTATCTTTTCTTGACCGAGGCGATCGGCCTTGTAGTCCCCGCGCCGGCTAGTGACCCAGTTACCCAGTGTCTTCTCAACAGGGTCTTTTGATGTTTGACTGGGACGTGCATGTCCCTTGGCATCTTCCCATGCAACCAGCTTGTCCAGCATCTCTTTGAAATCATCTGCGACCGGATCCCACGACCACCGAGGTAGCGCCTCGAGGAGACGTATCTTTTCTTGATCGAGGCGACTGGCTTTGTACTCCGAGCGCCGGGTACTGACCCATTTACCCAGTGTCTTCTCCACGGAGTCTTTCGATTTCGTGTTGGGACGGGCATGTCCCTTGGCGCTGGCCCATGTGACCAGCTTGTCCAGCATCTCTTTGAAATCATCTGCGACCGGATCCCACGACCACCGAGGTAGCGCTTCGAGGAGATAGATAGGAGAGAGAGGGAGCCCCGGGGAACATACTTTTTGTTCATATCTCACCCCTTTTTTCCTCCTCCCCAACCTCTCACTCCACTCACTCCCCATGCAGAGTCTAATTAGCTTTTGCTTTCGCGATGAGCCACGAAGATGATTGTATCTTATCCCCTAGTCCATCTACAAGCTCAATACCAAGCTCATCGCATACAGCTCTTTCTGGAATGATCTCATTGTTTTGATCACCGCCATTTGCAAATAGATCGGGGTGGATCAATCGAAGAGTTTCACATACGGTCCTGTCTTTATCCGTTGCAATTATAGCAGCGTCTACACAGTGAATCGCTCGTAGGATTTTAACTCTTTCAGCCGCGGGCATGAAGCTCTTGCCACTTTTGAGAATAGCCTGCTCGTCATTATTCACAATCACGTATAGTTTGTCCCCAAGCGTCTTTGCTTTCTCTAGATATTCTAGATGACCGCAATGAATGGGCGAGAAATATCCAGATACGCATACAACTTTCATGATGAGATAGAGGTGCATATGTTGTTGTCTTTATATGAAATCTGCTAGTGAGGGAGAGTGGCGTTGCCAGCATCACCCTAAGCCAAGACATAAAAGAGCTTAAAAAAATGACATCATGTATAGTTATCTGTACCAACAAAATTAGGTGATCGTTATTTCACCAGCAATCGAGCACAAATGTTTGAGTACGGTGTTCTCGAGTTTACATCAAAGGCAAGAGTACAGGGAAAAGGTATTATGTTTACGCCGCTCCTTCAATCTCAAGTAATCGAAGGAGGGTCTAAAAAGAGGGTGGTTCAATGCAAAACAGACCAAGTACAGGATATGTGGGCAAAGGTAAAGGGTACTGAACTGGTAGAGATATCTGGACCAGTTGGTGACTTTGAGACTGAAGCCAGGGTCATACGCCAACACTTTGGAGTCCTTCCTTGTAAGTATCCCACTACAGAGACTGGAGCTGAAGAATGCATGGACAAGGCTGATAGGACTCATGTACCCAATGCCATTACGGTTGATGGTCCTCATACACTCGACAGAGATGATGCCATCTCTTTCCAATGCTTAGACGACGGCTCTATCATGCTAGGCGTCCATATTACCGATGTCACCTCTCTGTCTAAGAGCATGGTTGGTTGGGCTAAACAACGGGGAGCATCTGCATACTGGTGCGATGCAAATGAAAAGCAAAACACAAAACCAATGTTGCCTCCTAAGCTAGCGCACTATGACTACAGTCTCAACAAAGGGCTGACCCATCCGTGCTTGTCCTTGTTCATAATCTTGGGAGAAGACGGAAGAAGAACGCTATCTCATAGCTATACTACTGTGCATATTACAGACAACATCACGTACGACGATTTTGCCCAGCAAGACGTGTATGTAAGCATTCGAAAAGTGCTTGCTGAGAAAGCTGGGGTGCTTGAATATGAAGCTGACAAAATGATTGCTTGGCTCATGATTGAATACAACCTCTACTTCGCAAAGCTACTTGCTGATACAATGAAGACAGGAGGACTCTTGCGAGTACAGGATAAGGAGGGAGACGCTGCATCCTATATGCTTATTGGATCGGCTATCCAGCCTAGAGGACACGCCACTATGGATGGGAAGCTGTACGGACACTTTACCTCTCCTATTCGTAGGTTTGCAGACCTGCACAACCAGATGGTCCTCAAAGGATGCGAGGAGGCCTGCAACATAAACGAGGAAGCGATTACGGGTCTAAATAAGCGTATGACACAGCTTCAACAGTTTCATTACCACTCCACTGTGATGGAGCTCGCATATAAATACAAGAAAGAGGCAGGGATATTCATGGCAGATATTGAGCTCACAGAGGATGGTCGATCTATACTCGTTCATCTACCAGATCGACGTGTACGAATCCCCCTACATGATAGTTACTACACAGAGCCCATCTCCAACTTTATTAAAACATGTGGATGTGAAAAAGGTCACAGGATAGAGCTATTCGGTATCCACAAGCGTGGTCGTGCTGAGTTGAGAGTCAGGTTATTAGACAAACCTGTAGAAGACATTGTCGACTTCAAGAGTCAGAGAGGAGGTGTTGAAATAGAAAGGAAGGCTTTACCCCCTCCTTTGATAGCAGGCACATTTGATAGTATGTTTGAGAGTGCACTGACCCGACTAGAGATGGTGCTTGGCTATCCACTCGATGAGTTTCAACAGAAGGCACTTGGGGTCATGTTGAGGAGGGATGACCTCCTTGGTATGGCTCCAACCGGGTCAGGTAAGACGGTGCTTGCACTGATGGCTATTCTACTACTCGCATTTGATGTTAAAGGCAGGGCTATATTAACCTCACCTATCAAGGCTCTCTCCAACCAAAAGTACGCCGAGTTCAGCAACTGGCTCAAAAAAATCACACCTCACAAGCGTATTACTTTGCTCACCGGAGACATACAGGCAAGAGCGACTGCTCCAGGAGGAGATGGAGAAGGCGAGCTCTTGATTATGACCAGCGAAATCTTATCAAACAAGCTAATATCTTCGAAGCGGTCTGGGGTCATGGACCCTGACCTTATTGGAGTGACAGTGGTCATAATGGATGAAGTACACTACATCAATGACCCGTCTCGTGGCTATGTTTGGGAGAACTCTATTATGACTCTACCTGCTCACATACAACTAGTCGCTTTATCAGCGACGCTCAGTGACCCGCAGCGATTTGCACAGTGGATGAGTCGTAGACGTCCAGATCATCCATCTGTTGTAGTCCAGCGCCACGATAGACATGTGCCTCTGCACTTTGGGTGCTATGATGATACAGGAACTTTTGTGGAAATGTATAGCACTCATGCTACCAATAAGACCTTTAATACAAGTACATACGAGGCAATACACAGAGGAGGACGGGAGAGAGGCGGCAATTTTCAGCAGACTGTGAACAAGCTGGTTACAACCCTTGAGAAAGACGATAAGCTACCTGTCATTGTCTTTCTCATGAACAGAAATAGATGCCAATCTGCTGCAACAAGTATTACTCGTAACTTGCTTACGGGCTATCGTGTACCTCCTAGGCGAAAAGACCAGGATGAATACGACTATCAATGGCTCGTAGAACAACATATGGAGAAAGTAGTCGATGTAAGGCGACGACAAGATAGCCTCTTTATGCAACATCTGCTCCCCTACAAGAATGTACTCGATACATTGCCTGGGTTTGCTGACTTCAAAAACTTGATAGACAGGGGGGTGGGCTATCATCACGCAGGTATGTTGCCCATCCTACGCGAGTATGTTGAATTATTGTTTCAAGAGAGACTGCTAAAGGTGGTGTTTGCAACAGAAACTTTGGGGGTAGGAATCAATATGCCTGCGCGTACAGTAGTATTCACACAGATTGATAAACCATGTGGACAGGATGCAACACGGACCCTACGCACAGATGAGTTCTGGCAAATGGCTGGTCGTAGTGGGCGACGTGGGATGGACGAGAGAGGGTTCGTCGTCTACTATCCACTTGACCAGCATACAGCTGCGGTGATGGAGCTACGTCAGCTCTTGATTGGGCAGATGCCAGCTGTTTCTTCTCAGCTACGAGTAGACGCCATGTTCGTATTGAAAAACATCAATCGCTATGAAACTCCTGATGATGTGATGGCAAAGACACTACTGCAACACGAACACGATAGACGGTCTACTGTGCTAAAGTTACAGCTTGAAGAACTTGTAAAAGGACGAACGGAAGGAGGAGGGGAAGATGAAAGAAACTATATAAGCATCCAATCACGATTGCAGTTGAAGGGATTCATTAAGCTCACCGCCAGTCAGCGAAAAACGATGGAGACCGATATGGTACTTCTCAAAAACAAATATGGGGATGGTGAACTGGAAAGTTTAGTGAAGAAAGAGCAGCAACGTATAGTGCTAGAAAAAGACATTGACTATGTTGAGAATGCTCTACCGAACGAATGGAACCGATCATTCGATTGGCTTGTGAGACATGGATATATTGCAGACCTTGATGAGGTGACTCTTACTAGAAAAGGACGTGCATGCGCCGATATGTCGGACGGCGACCCTCTGGTGCGGAGCAAGGTTCTGTGCGACGATCTCCTGGACAACATGGACTTTGAGGACATTGTATCACACCTCGCCTGTTTCTCAGAGTCTATACGAATGAAGACAGGTAGCCCAGAGCTACCCTATATGTCAGACGCCTTTAAACAGGCATACGCAGCTGCCGCCGATTTTGCAGAAGAGTGCAATACAACCATCAAATGGTCATCTGGTGCCCTCATGTGTCTCTGGTGTCAAACGAAGGACATCCGTGTCATCTCTCAGTATGTAGACCATGCCCAGCTCGGAGTGTTTGTTAAAATGATATTGCGAGTTATTTGCTTCATTGATGAGCTCAAGCAGATTCTGCTTGGTTTGGAAAAGTTCGAGCTGTACAATAAGCTTGATGGACACCATGATAAGCTATTAGATGGGATTGTTACAAATCTATCTCTGTATGTGTCAGCATATAGTTAGTAAAAGGGATTGTGTCAACGTTTGGGCGGACTCCACCACATAAGAGTGAGTTTGTTGCTAACCTTGGCGTCGCGCGGCTGACCGCGATCACGACGCCGATTATTTCCCAAAGTGTCGATAATGCGTTTCTTAGTCGCAGCATCTACGCATCGTATCTCACATATGTAGATATACCCAACTGCTGTGAGGTGGAGCTGATCTGCTAACCAGAGCCAAGCTGCTTTTGACACCCTCCATGTCTCTCCCAGATTTATGCCCCATATTCTCCGTTTTTTTAGCAACCCGCCTAGGAGGTAGAGCTGCTCGTCCTTGAAATTTTGATATCCTTGGATGTAGAGTCCTTCTACTTTAGTGTTGATGAGAAGAGCCACTAGGACAATGTCGAGCTCGAGAGCGCTGGCTGAAGAAACGCATCCTGTGTTCTTGAGGTGTAGGATGCGTCCATCTACATCGAACCCTCCCTTAAAACCATCGTAGTTGGTAAGCAGCCGTTCTATAAGCAGCCAGAAGCTTGGTTTGTACATGGGGTTGCCAATGCGCGGTACTCGCCCGTTCTCCTGCGGCTCGCCCAGCTTTTCGTTGAGGGCGTCCATGAGGGCTTCCGCGTTAAACGGGAAGTCAGCCCTTAGCAGCATCCTGGCAGCATCACTGATTTTGCTATTAATTTCATCTCCTAACTGCTCTGCTATATTCACAGGCTTTCTGTCCCTTCCTACTCCTACTAGTATTCCTGCTACTGTAGGTTCAATGTACTCAGTTGGTCGTGACTGTTAAATAATATAGTGGATAAATTGACAGTGAACAAAAGGTTTACAAATCGCTCGGTTTATACTCCTGTGTTTTCTGCTTCTTTGGTTCTGTAGACTGGATCGGGTTATTTGCTCTTTTAGATGGTACCTTTTCTTTTATCTTTGTTATTAGATGAATTGCTTTTTCTATGAGCTTACGAGCCTCCTCTAGAGTCGCTACGTTGTCTAGCTCCTCTTGCTCTAACCCTGGCACCTTCACATTCCCGTACTCCTTGAGGGGGTACTTCTTGTTTACGTCTTCCTACGAGTACGTATCAATATGTGGTGTGATAAAAGTATAGTGTACGCTGTGTAAGTTGAATATTATACACCTTTGAAAGTTTAAAACGCCCCTATTAGATAACATATAAGGGATATAAAGAATTGGATTGAATACAAGATGTGGATAGTCGTTGAACCCAATGATTTGCTCGTTTCCTTCTGTGGACTGTCTCCTTAACGGAGTAGAAGGAGATATCTAATTTGACGCGGGTGGTGTATTCTACTCCGCATTTGGTTCAGAAACCAATCAGGCATGCTACATCGGCATGAGAGTGATGCTCCCTCTGGGTTGCTCCGCAACCTCCCAACCAAACTATCACAGCGATGAGCAATCGCTAACGTTGACACAATAATAGCCCTTTATAGGGGCGATTTAAAGTTTCAACGGTGTATACGCGGTCTACGCTAACAAATAGAAGGTGATTGAACTTACCAACTCCTTATAGCTTGCTTCCAGCGATGGTAGTGCTTTAAAGAAGTGTTGCTTTATTCTTTTAATGCCTGCATTTATCACGTTAGCTAGCTTACTGCATTCCTCCTTTAATGACATTGTTGCCTGGGAAGAAGAAGAAGAAGAAGAAGAAGAGAGGGTAGGGGAGAGAGGTAAAGCTACATTCGATCACCCAATTGTCTCTATCGCAAAAAGAAGAAGGGACTCTCCTCTCTTCTCTCTGTCCAGCCAGCTAGCTTCTCTACCTCTATTCAATGTGTACCTGGGTTGGTCTTTAGCATGTGGGTCTAGTTGCCTTTTTGATAACTACCTATATGATATGATATATTCAGGTGGAAGATAGGGAAAATGAGTAGGGGATGTGAGGAGGGGTGGGAGAGGGATGGATGCGGAACAGAGGTTTTGGGTTTTCTGTTTTTCATTTTGTATAAAATAGCTTCGTTTTTTGCTCGTGTTATAAAACATCTCTAATTGATGCTCTTGCTAAATCAATAGCTGGAAAAAGGAAGCAGCACACTGCATACAAATGGCAAAGCAAGGCTTGCGCCTCCCTATCTTCCACAAGTTTTTGCGTTCGAAACACCTCTCGTTCTGCTTATTCAGCATTCAACACAATGCTATCAATCGCATAAAACACATATCCGTTGAACTCACAATAGGCAATAGATAGTGGATTGGGATAAAAAGGGGCAAAGTACTCAAACATCAAAAAGAGGGATATGGATGCGCTCTCTCTTTTCTTTTGCCCAGCCGGCTAGCTTTCTCTACATTTCAATGTTTACCTGGTTTGCTTAAGATTTAGAAGATTTATCTTTCTAGTTGTCTGGAAAGAAAGGAAGGAAAACAAATGAGTAGGGTCTTCCCTGAGGAGAAGGAGGGGCGAAGAATTCCTCATGAGGGACAGACACGATGGACGAGGCGATCTATCTATCTCCCTCACTTTTCTTGTCTGCGCCTCTCTCCCAAAGCTCTTCTCATCCTCTGTCACAATCGGTCTTTTGTCGATGGAAAAGTTACATCACTAAGGAAAGAGGAGGAGGTGAGTTTTTTTTGTTAAAGATTTATGCAGATCCAGCTCCACAAACAGGTGGATCCCTTTGTAAGTCCATTCATGTTCGCATATCCCTCCCATTTCAACATAAACTGGCTACCGGTACAGAATCCACTACTGAAAATAGCTTGGAACACATCCAGCTTGTGACTCACGCGGTTGATGAAGTCCACACCCTCCTTAACTGCGTGGTCCCGTTGTCTCTCTCCCTTAACCACCTTCTCCAGCATGATGGTTGCCATGCTATTGGCGAGCGTAAACGCTATCGCATGCTGAGTTACGTTATCAGGTAAACGACTGAATATTTCTGATGTGATGACGTCACGGATATCCTTGGGGGACTGATATGTTTCATCCATCAACTGGGAGAGAAAAGAACAAAATTCATCATCACGGATGACCATTGTGTGTTCGGTCACAGAGAATCTATTCTTCCTCTTGCACGAACCAGAAGAAGAAGACGAAGATGAAGAGGAAGAGGAAGATGAAGACGAAGAGGAAGAGGAAGATGAAGACGAAGAGGAAGAGGAAGAGGAAGAGGAAGAGGAAGAGGAAGAGGAAGAAGCCCCTGGGAGGAGAGATAAAGTGTTTTGAGACAAATCAATGAATCATATATGTAGGTATTGATAGGTATTGGTATTGATAGGTATTGGAACACACAGAGCGGTACAGGTCACACGATCTATTGAGGATTCTCGTTGCACATATATACGCACTTACAAGTATTATTGATTTGATAAACATACCTGAAATGAACTACTTGGTGTTTACAGAAGGTAAACCCTGCTTTATATACACGATGTTTTCACACTCTAAGTCGAAAAAAAGAGAGGTAAGTTGTGTATCTTATCTTTTAGTATCTTATCTTTTTTATGTATTCCAATCGCTCTCCTTCTATATAGTATTTATTGAACATGTAATATAATTGAAGATGTGGAAGGGGGTCGTAAAACAGAAAACAGCAGAATAAAAATCCACGTAAAAAATCCACGTAAAATCCACTTAAAATCCACGCCTCCTCCTCCTTCCCCTTCCACTCCACCACCTCCACCCTACTTTGTCACCCAGAGGAGAAAGTGTGATCGTTACTCACTGGAGAGAAATAAATCTCCTTCCTCAAAAATCTCTCTCATATTCGTCTCATCTTCATATTTCACAATATATATTTAATAATTTTATTCTAATTTGTAATACTTTCTATCAATATAATGATTTCAGTTGTTAAAAAACACACCATGCACCCCAACACCCCTGTGCGGGTCATGCCTCCCGCTGCTGCTGCTGTTGCTGCTCCTTGCAATCGCAAGCAATCATTCCTGTTTCGTGTTCATCTCACCCGAGATATACTGTTCGAGGTAATACATATGTGGGGTGTAGGTGGAGCATGATGGATAAGCTACTAGTTGCCACAACCACCTATCTATCGAGTCTCACCCCCTACTGCCTACTTCCTACTTCCTACTTCTATATAGGATACGATTGACTTCGCGATTACTGATGGCGAAGTTGTAACTCGACGAGGGACGCTTGTTACATGTGTTGTAGGTAAGGTCTATAGCTATTTTTCTACCCGGATCACACTTTCATCACACTTTATCACACTTTATCACACTTTCATCACACTTTCATCACACTTTATCACACTTTCATCACACTTTCATCACACTTTATCACACTTTCATCACACGCAATGGTTTCAGATGGTCAAAACGTGACTTTTACAAATGCGACCGATTCGACTGCGGTAGTGACCAGGTGGCATGATATGAAGTGGACGCTTGTTGGCGTGATGGCGGCAGGCACACTAAAGGCGGTGTGTATGTCCACTATAGAGACCCCGTCCTTCCCGACTGGACAACAAGACTCTATCATCAGTCTGGATGGAAACATCGTACTGATGAGATTACAGTGCACATACAGCAATGGTATGAAGGACTTGGAGTTCAAGTTGGTTCCTGGACTATACAGTCCAATGGATGTGCATCAGCTCCTCCTTGATCAACTATGGACCATTTTTGTTGGATCATCCAGAACGACGCCGGGTGTCCTTGTTGACTGCGGAGAGCTGATGTTGGGAGCCGACGTTACCTATGTACGCGGTGGGGTGTTGTACATCATGGCTGGGCAGAAGCGGACGAATATCAAACGGTGCGTTTTGGTTTTTTATCTATTGCGTTTGATTGTTCTCGACACCTTCTCCCCCAACCTAACACCTTCTTCCCCTCGTCCTGTCTTCACTACTTTTCACACATACAGTGGTACCGCGTACGTGCGTGCCGAAATATCGTCGACACTTTTCCCCAAGAAGGCTGGTTCCATTTTGGCATGCTACCTACGTCCCAAGTATGGCATGCTTTTGGGACCTTTTGGCTCGGGAATTATTGAAGCCTACGTTGTGCAACGCGGGCAGATAGAGTTCAGCACTGGGATCGTGAGGTCGCGAAAGCTAGGCTGCTCGACGAGGGGGGTTGCAGAAGATGAAGAAAGAGAACTTTATAGTCGGCTGATGTTGTCTGTTGTCGCGAATTCTTTTGGAGCTGCTGCTGATGATGATTCGGAGGAGGAGGACGATGATCAGGAGGATGAGGAGTATGGCAGTGGCGGTGGTGGCGGCGGTGGCGGTGCTGCTGCTGGTGCTGCTGCTGGTGCTGCTGCTGGTGCTGCTGCTGGTGGTGATGGTGGTGGTGGCGGCAGTCGCACTTTGGTGGCAATTACCAAAGGACAAAAAAATCACAGCAAGCACATTGATGACGAGCAGTCGCGCATAGAATTTACCGAGCGGGTGATCCGTCATGCGAATCTTCCTCCGCTTCCTCCTCGCACTCCTCGCCCTACTGCTGCTGCTGCGGAGGTGGATGGAGGGGATGCTGGTGTGAGACAAAAAAGGAAGGGAAGTGCATCGAAAGGAAGCAGTAAAAAGGATAAGATGTACATTGAAGACGATGACGTGTCACCCGTCGATTTTACTACTGCTGCTGCTGACGCTGCTGCCGACGCCTATTGGACGCCACCCCCACGTATTCACACGCAGATGGTGATCCCCCCCCTTCCCTTCCTTCCTCCAGTATTCGCACCTTCGACACAGTCGGTATCTACACAGACAGACGACCTGCCGGCACCTGTTGCCTTTGACTTCGACATGGCTGAGGATGAGTTAGCAACCCTATTTGGCGACTTCATCAATCGAGGAGTATGATATCTGACCCCTTGAATGACATCACTGGCAAATGTTAGGTTGTTGCCTTTTTTCCAAACTTTCCCCCATGAATTTGTTTTTGACTTTGGATACTTTAAATCCTGCGTCTCTCTCTCTGCTCACTTTTGAGTGCAAGAAAATGTACAGTGTGGTTGCTCACTTTTTTGAGTAGTTTTTGAAACCAGCTGTAGTGTTTGCTCACTTACTATACGTAAGTATACATAAAATTTACTATAAAAATATAAGAAATATACATATATATACATATACATATACCATATACGTAACAAACAATACAATAAAGTAAATGTCCTCTTTTCTTAACAAAGGGCTAAAAAGACGGTTTTCTTAACAAACAAACCCTACTAAGGGCTAAAATAGACGATTTTTTAACAAACAAACACCTACTTTGAACATTTCCTTAACTTCATTTCATGTGACCTGATACAGTGCTGCTCACTTACTGTCCATAGATGTACATTTTGCTAACATGTGCTCATATTACATTTATGTATTTAACGTTGAACAATCGATTAGATAATGCAATCGACCAAGTAGTCGGCGCTCACTCATGTTAAGAAATTATATAAGGTGATAGTAGAGCGAGTAGATAGTAGAGATGAGTATGTTCAAATGCAAATTATGCGAATACGCGACAGATCGGCTATATAACCTGACAAGACATGAATCTTCTCATGCGAAGAGAGATACCAAGAAGGATGAATCCCAAGAAATGTTAATGTTTAGCCAATGTGACAAGTGTCACAAGATGTTTGAGGGACTTAGTAATCTTCGTAAACATGTTCATTACTGTTCGAAGAAAGAGCAGAGAGATGAAAAGTCCCATCATACCATCCTTGCAAATGAAGAGCGAGTTCCGTGTCCAACATGTTATAAGACATTCACCACCGATAAGGGGCTACTTCGGCACGTGTGTAAAATGATATCTGACCCAAATAGTTGTCCCAATTGTAAACGTGTTCTTTCAAACGGTTGCACTAAAACACGTCATATGAAAAAATGTGGAGCCTTGTTGTTGCAGCAAGATCAATCTGAACCTCCCGTATCTGTAACAAACAATATACAAACACAGATCAATAACAACTGTACTAATAATAATAGTAACAATACTGTCAACAATAACATCCAAATCATGCTCTTCGATAAAACAAACGCCATGGAGTTTCTCGTAGACCATATGAACAGAGGACAGTTGAAGGCTATCTTTGATCGTCCTGGTGATAACAGCCAGGGAATCATAGAATACGCGAAAAAAGTAATGGAAAGACCCGAGAACAGACTGGTCAAGAAAACAAACCTTCGTTGTAACTACTCAAAAATACACACAGGAGCTGACACATGGGAAGTCACGGGGGACGAGGATGTATATCCGAAGGTCATGCAGGACATTTCAGCCCAAGCATGGGATCTGCTTAGGGAAAAAAACGAAGAACGGGACTTCAATTTCCAACGGCAAAGTTTTAGAACACTCCTTGACACATTAGAGCAGTTGAGTGACGGAGGTTACTGTAACACAGATGATGAGGAAAGTAGGGAGGCTCGCCTACTCTTCAAAAACTCGGTTCATATGCTAAAGTACGTCATGTTTAACCTCACGCAGCCAAGTAAGAGTTAAGGTTATTGACTGGCAAAATGGATGAACCCAGAGAATAGCGAAGAATAGCCGCAACAGGAGGGAGAAGAGGGAGGAGGAGGGAGAGAAGAAAAACTATACTCCTATTTGGTACCGAAACTCTTACCTCAATCCGCGGCAGCCCTCACGAAAGCCCTCTCGTAACACAAAGACAAACAAACATGCATCATTTCTTTATCTATGCATCCATCCTTTACTAGAAGAGGTGAAGAGGTAACTGTCGTCTTCTTGTTTCTTTATACCAACTATGCTCCTTTGATATACCACCTGTTTCTCTGAAGGCACTTAAACTATTCTGTCTTGATATGATGACACGTGAAAG
>Ga0209230_10000678_pt1 | contig 13277 bp, 7 predicted proteins | sample LakOntMetagenome_FD_187467 | JGI IMG/M metagenome (GOLD analysis project Ga0209230, IMG submission 187467) | Freshwater and sediment microbial communities from Lake Ontario - Sta 18 epilimnion Metagenome (SPAdes) (version 2) | ecosystem: Environmental > Aquatic > Freshwater > Lentic | place... | reverse complement strand
AAACGTAACAATATGTTGCGCGAAATAAGGGCACTTAAGCCAAATAATTTGGCGCATGAACTTGGTAAGCTGGCAAAAGCAGAAGACATTATTACATCACCTCACGTAGAGTTGAGAGAACTCATTCTAGGTCAAGACGATTTCATAAAAAAACAGACGGATATTTGCCTATTTGTCAAGAAATATGGGCGTGCGCCCATGGTAGAACAGTTGAACGAATCCCCACATTGGTTTTACTGTGTAGATACGAATGTGAAATTGTTCCCCATGTCAATTTACGAACTGGCCACAACTTTCGCTTCGGGTGGCAATTATCGTAAGAAACAAGACGAAATCGCAGCGAAGTTAGGTGTGATGAGTGACGACGGAGATTCAATTGTAGACAAAGAGAGTGGATATGTGATTCGCAAGATTGATTTCAGTGAGGAAGAAGGATTTGATGAATCCGGATATCGAATTACTTCACATGCAATCCTGGAAAAAGACCTCGGTGAAACACTCATCGCCAAAAAAACACAGCCAGTTTATGATAATGAGCTTACCGAAATGATACATAACATTGCCTCTACATTAACTACACGTGTTAACGTTCCAATTGACAATATGGAGCCATTTATTTTACGCGTGTCAAATGAATTGATTGATAAATATATGTTAACCGAGTCGGCGTATGCGCGCCGTTCGGAAGCCATGGTCAAAAAAGCGGGCAAGAAGCTGGGTCCATATGCAAACTATCGTCATGAAACTATCATTATGATTGTTAGTTCAGTTGTATTTATTGGTATACAAACCGCGATTCCGTCGTTCTCCGTTTCGCGTGTTTTCCCTGGATGTGTAAAGTCCTTTTCCGGATATCCCATGAGTGGCATCGAAGACGTTACTGGAATTCAATACATGTCATGTGTTGTGAATAAAGTGAAAAGTTCTATCAAGCCATGGGACTCATTGCAGAAATTAAATGTGGATAAAATTCATGCCCGTATGAAGGATGTGATTGAGAACTATATTATGAAAAGAAGCGACATTGAGGAAATGTATACAACCAAGCGACAGTTTTTGGTGCTGAATCCAGACATCGCCGTACCAGAAGAACATAATATTTCGAAGTGGCACCATTTTATGCCTCCTGTAACCCCATACACGGTTGTGAATACATTGCGACCTATATCCGGCGATTTTAAAACAGAATTGTTGGAGACAATCAAGAAGGGCAATGCATCGCAAAATGATATGATATCTCTTTTAACAAGTCGAATCAATGCATTTGGTTACGGAGTAGTCGAACTCGTAAATAAAATCGTAAAAGATAAAGACATGTTGTTACAAACGTCGAGTCAAGTGCCGTTTTTAGAAAATGCGTGCTGCAATGACTCGATTGATTTAACAAAGCCCATGGTTTACTTTAATGAACAAGACAATAATATTAAAGTTTTGCTACAAAAAGTGCGCGCTATGGTTAACTTTAAACAAACTATCCGCGAAATAATATATTGCCCGTCGTTTTTTCATAATGCATCGACCCGATTAATCCATCCAGATATTCCAACTGGCCGATTAGAAGAAAATATTTACGCCGCGATTATTTATTATTGCAATTTCGATAAAAAACTTCCTATTCCGGACGACTTGACCTCCATATGCAGTGAAAAACCACCGCAATATAAATCCACGTGGTCGATTTTGGAGAAGATGGAGTTTATGAAGCGAAGCGGAAAACAATACAATGTAGATACATTAAATCAACTTATGACGATTGTAAATCAGCGAAATATTGTTCCTTTGGAATATGACAAACCGGTGAACGTGGTGCATGGTCTACAAGAATTTATTGAGCATTTGGACCGTGTGGATTCTAGTGTATTTGACGAACGATTGCGCGCCCATCTTCGTTCCGTAGTAAATGAATATAATCCCAAACAAATGCACGATACCGCGTCTGCCGCGCACGATAATTTGACAGATTATTTACTAACATGTAACCAGCGCATGTACCGAAAAATAATGCAATTCTTCGACGATTACGGAAATATGTCGAATGCCGAATATGCACATGTTCGCGACTTTTTGGCGAACATTTCTCGATGGGCCGCGGACAATAAGCGGTCAGGAAAGGAAAATACGTATGACAATGGTCTGTATGTTGTCACCCAGTATATACAAAATTTGATTGTCATGTTCTCGAAAGTATATCCGGAACTGCTAATCAACAATGCATCCGCGTATAAATACATACCTCAACACTGGGGTCTGGCCGATGACCATATTACCGACATTGAGACGTTTTTAAATAAATATCATAGCAAGATTGAGACATTCCGCGGTGACGTAACCATTATTCGCATATCGCAAGAAGTCTCGGCACAATTAGTTGATATGAATTTGTTCATAAAATCCATTCCAGTGCAAACGGATATTCAGCGCGAAATCGTCAATGAAAAAGGAGAGAAGCAGGTGATTTCATTTTATTCTCTATTCGGGAAAGAAACATTGTATTTGCTTTTTAATTATTGTTTGTATACCTTACTTTGTGAGTATATTAACATAAGTGATGAACCAAACATTGTTCGTGCGGAGAACCAAGAAGCGAAAATGAAACGTAGAGAACACAATACTGCAGTAATGGATGTTCCTGCAAATATGGGCGCAATCGCATCGACCGATGATGATTCGAACGTGTTGACGGAAGTGCGTATCTACACAGATAGTGAGAATATAGATTTGAAAACAAAGGTCGCATCTCTATTGCATGCGTATTTACAGGTCGAGATGAACAATAAAAAGGAGACCAACTATTCTTATGCCGATGTGATGAAGAAGGTGAATATGGCAAAGGAGCGCGAAAAGAAGGGATTCATTGATTACTTGGGTAACATGAGTATTGAGAACAGAAAGGCGGAAGATTTGATGAAGAAATATCGTCTGGGTAAGTGGAATGTTGGACAACAACGCGGACTTGTTTATTATGATAAAGAGACGTATACACGAGAACGCGGCGAAATGTTGGCTCAATTAACGGAAGATGTTGCAGGAAACGTCCATGATGTGGTGAATGAAATGCGACGAGAAATCTATGATATAGAAAAAGAAGACGAGGCAGATGCAAATAACGTGGAAGATATGGAAGCGATGAATATAAATGGCCTTGGCGATGACTATGCCGATGGCGTTTATTATGAAGAAGACCGTGCGGAAGAGTATGATTAATTCGATAATTTGTCGTAGTTAAGTAAATATAATTTTATATATTTATCGTAAATAAATGATAAATATACACCAGATGAACATTCGCTTGCATAAAAAAATGTTTCGTAATATGAAATAGTATTCTTATTACTATTTATGCGTTTCCTACAATAACCAACTTCCTTTTGGGTTTCAAGATTTTTATTGTTTTTGTTTCTGGTTTCACTTCTAATTCCATCACTTCGTTTTCTACGTTGTCTTCATCAACGACTTCATTTGACGAAGGAATTTTTATTTGGTTGATTTCTTGGCGTGTTAATCCTATCAACTTGTAAAACTCGTCTTCTGTTATATCCGTAATTCCTAACTTACGAATGTCAGGAAGATACGTATAAACCTCTTTTTCCAAAAAGTCTTGTCTGTATTTTGTAAAATGGCTTATCATATCGCTAATCTTAAACGACAATAGTTTTAACAATAATTCCAAATTATCCCCTAAAATATACGATTTATCGTTACCGGTTAAACCTAGTTTTCCTTCATCAATAAACGCCCCACTAAAACTAGCTTTGTTTGAAATAATAAGTTTGCGTTTATTTGCATCTGGGTGTTGTTCGATTGCCTTTTTAACCATTAATCCTTCTTTGATGGTGTACGTATCAACCGCCCACATATCTTCTAATTTATATCCAGGTGTTATCTTTGCTTTTGTCCCAGATGATTTTATAGTTTTTGTTTTGTATTCTAATTGTAGATTTCTCGTTTCAATAAAACCCACGAGTTTATTGAATATGCTATGGAACGCCAATGGAATGGAATATTTTGGATTGAGATATTCGATTGATGATGTTGTTACACTTCGTCGTTTTAGAATTGACATAATCTCGGTTTTTTCATTTGTTGCATTAAGGTGATTTTGTAATACATATAACGAAATAGGAATATCCGCGTTTATCATTCCTTTTGATTGTGAATTATCCCACAATTTCAACCAAGTAATATGTTTATCTAACATCTGGTTATGCAATGAATGGCTTTTCTTCAACCAACTCAACGGGTTAATAAAAGTTAAAAACCCATTTGGTTTCAACCATTCTCCAAATGTTTTTTCGATAAACTTCGTCCAGATGGTTTCATTTTTATCGCCCAACTGCTTTCCGGTATGAGACCGAATGCCGCCTTTATTGTAAGGCGGATTTCCTAGAACCACATCAAAATCGTTGAGTGCAACATTCCATGCACTAACTATATTCAACTCTAGGGTATCACCTTCGTGTAGGTTCAACTTGTATTGACCATTCATATTAAATATTTCGTGGCAAATAAAGACGTTTTTTTTGTTTAATTCACTCATGTACAACATCTTTTCTATGATGTGTTTCTTGCGTTCTTCGTCATTTGGGATTTGCGATTTCAATCCGTCCATTAGCTTCAAATAAACCGCTACTGGGAAATTACCCATGCCAGACGCTGGGTCAAACCACTTAAAATCTTTTTCAGTAAATATACTGTGTCCATGTTGTTTAATATAGTGTTTATCCAAATTGTCCAGCATTTCAAATACTAAATTCATAGGTGTAAACACTTCGCCGTTTTCTTGCTTCTCTTTTTGCTTTGGTTTCAAACAACTATCGATTAACTCTAATAGTTCTTTGGGGTTATCAATCAACCCACGCAAAGACATTTTGAATTGGATTGCAATATTATATATAGTAGAATTCTTCTTAACATATTTTTCGACAATATTTTCTATCAATTTTATTATATCCGTTTTGTTCCACCAAATAAACGACTGATCGTTAAATACACTCAATAATGATGGACTTGTTTTTATGATATTCAACATCTCTAATATGTCCCTATCTTCTGTGTTCATAGTTAAAATGCAACTCAGCGGAATAATGAATGGCAATACATCTTTGGTGAGTGATATATTTGCATCTGTAGAATCATCGTCGGTATCATTTTCTTTTACCTCAGGTTCTCCGCCAGTAACGGCGACAATTTCTCTTCCGGTTGGTAGCGCATCTCCGCACTCTTCGTCAACCTTAATCTTGACATTTACATGTTCGTCTCCAATAGAACTTGTAAAATATTTATTTAATGCTTTTTGATCGGTTGTATCCAAATCGATAATGTTGTCCTCAATGCGTCTCAACAACATTTTCAAATTGTTAATTGGATCTGCCTTCCAGATATGCAATAATCGTTGCACTAGATCCGTTTTATTTTCTTTTCCTTGAAACAAATCACTATCGATATTGATCAAGTTGTTTTCCACCAAATACGTAATTTTTTGTTGTACGTTCAAATCTTTTTTATGTACGTTATAGTCCAATAAGGTGTTCAGCACTCTGGAAATGTTCAAATCCACCACAAACCCCATGCGTTTTCTTCCGCTATTTATTTTATCATTTTTGCTGTTGTTTATACTTTCGGTCATGCAACGATACATCATTTGGATAATCTTATCACTTGAAACAATATCATTCATTAGAAATACTACATCCACAAATGGTAATGTAATTCCTAAAGTCAATTGATTTCCGGCTAATAAAATCAACCCAGTTTTTCCTTCGTCCTTTGCCTTTATTTCCCAGTTTTCAATTTCTGCCTTGAGATCCTTTAATTTGTATTCTTTTTTGGAATTCACGATTTTTATTTCGTAATTTTTTAATGTGCTATTTTTCAACATTCGATCTCTCAAATGTTCGCTGACTGAAGCAATCGTCATATTAACGCCAAAAGGTAAGAACCACAATTGACTAGTAAAATCGCCATTATTCATGCGCGTTCTACTATTCTTTTCAATAGCAATTCTTTTGATTCTCCCAAATATAGATAAATCTCCCTTGGGATAATCTTGTTCCTTATGGCTTCCAGTAATATATCTCAACATCGTATCAACTTCATCTGGAAAATTTCCACTTAAAAGTGTACTATTTGAAAATCCATACGAAGTATCCTTGATTTGTTCTTTGATTACTTGAAATCTTTCTCTATCCATGAGATTTATAATAAGTTCTAAATCGGGCATTTTGTCATATGCGCTCAACTTGACTTCCTTATTTTCTTCGGTTAAGAATAACAATACGTCTTCTCCGTGTTTTTCTACTAATCCTTGAATGTTTCTTTTTTTACATAATTGTTCGTCTTCAATGTCCCAGTAGAGCTGGCAATCCAAAGGTATGTTCCATTCATTCAGTGGTTTCGCATAAGTAGCTGTTAAATATAACTTGACGGTTTTGGACGATGAATAAGATTCTAGAATGTTTCTAGACATTTGCGTTGTACCGTGAAAATGGTTCTCATCAAATACGATAAAATCCAAATTGAGGCGTTGGATCGCCGCAATCTTTTTCTCAAATACATAATCATCTAACAATTGTTTGCTTACGATAATAATGTTATTCTCATTTAGAACCATCTTTTCAAAATCCGTACCTTTTTTAATTTCAACAATGTTTATTCCGTTAAAATCTCTAAACTTGTGAAACAATTCATCGGTGAATTGAGATAATGTTTCAGTTGGTGCAGGGGTGATAATCAATCCATTTATGGATAAATATTTTTTATGATATTTAATAAACAAACCTCCAACACAGTACGTTTTTCCAGACCTCGCTTTTGCAAATAACCCCAAATTTTTTTCGCCTTCATCGATCTTTTTCATTTGTTTGTAAGTAATTAAATCTTGATGAAACCGATATTCCAATGGAACTTTTGCATTACAGAATTTTGCATTCACATCGGCAATCGTGATGTCTTGTATTGCGTATTTGAGATTTTGGAAGCAAATTTCCATCTCTCCCAAATCCAGAATGTGATGGATATTTTGGGTGATGTAGTCATTTGTGGATTGACTGGAAGAGATCATATCTAATACTTTTTGTTTATTGTGCACGATAAGATAAATATCGCATTCTTTATATTTATGCGAATGCTGTTTGACGACTGCTAAAATTTTCTCAACGTCATAGTCGTCGATTGACTTCTTGCTATCATCTAAATAAAACTTGCATGACATAAACGCCCATTTATCATTATTTTTATTTTGTAAAGTAATATCGCTTGAGCCGCCTTTGCCTTTGCTAAGTACAGAAGATAAGTTTTGTAGATAGATTTCTAAATTGTCGACCTTTTTCAAATCGCATGTATTGATGTTTCCTGCATAATGGTCGTAAATATCATTTGGCAAGATGGAATAAAAGCCAAATTTGATGATAATGTCACACACCTTTTCAAAAACGTTGCCTCGTTTGGATTGAGTTTCTGCCTTTGTTTTTCCATCTATAGAGTGTAACAGTTCATCAAAGGTAGATACAGCTTGAATACGCTCAAACAATTCAATCCCGTTCATTTTAATATATAATTTAAGTATTAGTACTTTATTAGTTATTCAATAAAACTAGTCGATATTTATATTCAATTTTCTACACGGTTTGCTTATTTTTGTAATGCATAAATGCTGTCTAAATTTGCGATGAATTTGATGATAAATAATGTATTATTTGGCCTATACATATTATGTTGAATATGTTAAGTGGAGAAAATACACGATAATATAATATTCCGGTATTATATTATAAATAAGGACAAAAATGGATACTATGAAGGCATTCGTACATAACAATAAGGTCAATATCGCCGTTTTAATGTTTGTATTTTTGGCATTTGCGATTCATTACAATCAACCAACCATGTTGTATACGGAAGATGGCGGGTTCCGCGAATTCGGCGTTGGGTATTTACATAAGACGGTGTTCCCAATCTGGTTAGTTATTTTGTTGTTGGCCATCTTTTGTTATTATTCGGTTGTGCATTATTTAGCGTATATGTAATAATATAATCATACAAATATATTATATAGTTAATCAAGTGAACGAAGACATGAGCTTTCCTCAATTAATTGAGAACAGTGCCAGTTATTATTTACAACAAACGTTGCAAAAATGCCATGAAACCAGGGTAAATTTCTATTATTATGTTCTCAATATATCTGTTCTCTTGGTGTTCGCAATAATTGTCGGTTATACATTGTATTATTGTTATAAAAACAAACCGAACGATTATGAACGACACCAAAAAATGTTGAAGGACCAGGAGTATGTGGTGTCAAAGATTCGATATTATCAAGAAGAAACTAAACAGAAGAAGGAACAGAACTCGTCATATATAACCGATTTACCGTTTATTCAACGATAATATATATATTATTATTATACTATATATACGCCCATCATATGAATATCATTCGCGAACAAAGGGAACAGATTATAACCCAAAATAATACAGGGAATATTCAAATACGCAATGTTCTCGAAAAGACAAACAAGCGCATTGAGATTCTTGAGTTTAAGGAATCATTACATGGAGATTTAGATTTCACTATTGTCAAAGAACTCGGGTTTGGATTATTGCGTGAAATTGTTATTAAGGAAGGAGATGTTACAAGTATAACAAATATACCTGCAGGAATAAAAAAACTCACATGCAACAACAACCTATTGATCGCATTGGAGAACCTACCCGAGTCTCTAGAATATTTGAATGTAAATAACAACTATATTGAGGTATTACAAATAGATTATTTAAAGAATCTACAAGTTCTCCATTGTTCATCGAACAGACTCGCGAAACTGGCCGATTTACCGGGATCGATTCAGGAAATACACTGTGAAAACAACGCATTATTGGATACATTGTATTTGGGAAATGTGAAAAATTTGTCGGTTCTCCATATATCGAATACAAATGTTCATATTATATACGATTTCCCGGAAGGAGTCGGCGATTTTGTCATGGAAAATACACCGAGTATTGAATTCCGCAATGCAGCTGGGAACCCGACCGCGCGTCGAAATGCCGACGATGAAGACCAGAAACGAAACAAGACATATGTGGACGCGCTGAACGAATACTTTAAAATGAAAGCGTCTTATGAAAAGGATTTGAACAAGGCAAAACGCACCGTGTATGAAAAGGCCCCTACTAAAAAAATGGGACGCAATTCAGCGAAAGCAATCAAAGTGCCCTGTGTAAAATGCAAACGACCAGTGGGAACACAATTTCTATTGAAAAACAATAAATACGTGGCGATTTGTGGCGACACGCGAAATCCGTGCAATCTGGATATTCAAATTTATAATGGTGTTTTTTCGCAATATCAGGAATTCATGAAAGAATACAAAATGGAAATCGAAGTGGCCAAGCAAAAAATAATATGCGATAAACTCGACGTGCTCTTCAGCTATATTAGCGAGGAACAATCGATTGCGGAATTCAAAAAAGACCTCGAAGAATACAATATTAATAGTGGCGTTTATGATGAGCTAGCGACTGGTCACAATGAAATCTACAATAATCCGGTGAAAGACGATTTTGTCACGAAGAAAAACGAGGTCATATTTAAATTAACCGAGTCCGTACGCGCACTCTTGGCAGAATATAAAGATTCGAATAACCCCGAATTATTGTCACAGGCGGTTCGTGTACAAGCTGAACAAATCATCGCAGAAGCAAGAAATCTACGCATGTTAAAATACGAGGTGATGGAGATGGATAAGCGAGAACCGAAAATAGAAAATGAAAATACAATGGTGGTTCTCGACAAGAATTGTCAACTCGACATAAAAACAAAAGGAGACCGCGGAGTATATGAACACGTATTAGTTCAGCGTCCATGTGTTTTGTCCAAAATGGAATATTCCATTGCTGAGCCACCGAACGTAATCAAATTTGTAAAATAATATAGTAATATAATAATATGAATTGTAATAACAATACCCGTTATTACAATGCAGTTTGACGACCTCCCAGTTTGTCCGCCGCACATTTCAAAATTTGTCTACTATTCAGCTATATGGACCATTCAATGTGCTTATATATCGATGATGCATGAGTATGCATTCACAACTCTGTTACTGGTTGGCACATCTGGAACGTATACACTTTGCAAATCTGGATATAATAATCGAAGTATTCGACAGATAGATAAATGCATGACGATTTCTGCATTGAGTGCAAAGAGTTATATTATATTTACAGAATTCCCAGAAGTATGTAAATATGTATGGGTTATAAATTTAGGTATAACGTGTGGTGCAAGTGCCATGAACGAATTAATTGTTACGATGGAACCCGCGAGGAACGTGACCGAACATGAAATGACGCATAATGACATATACTATATTACAACTTATATTCAAATGTTTTTTATACATCTTCTGCCGACCATCTCATTTGCATTGTGTTTGATTATATCTACACATGTAACTTAACATTGATTGTAGTTAGAAATACCATCCCACAAAATGCCATGCGTGTTTGCCCACTTCTTCTTAGCACAATCCCCGCTCATGCCAAGCGTGTTTGCATTGTCGGTCGAGAACACAACAGACTTATCTTCCCCACTCTCTAATATAGCACCGATATTATAGTTCACACTATCATCTTTGCCGTTAGTATATAAATCCCCCACATTACTTTCGGTTGGTGCTGGTATAGTACACGACACTGTCTTGCCAATCGCATTCGATTTCCATAAGTCGGGGCAATTATTTTTGACAGGCGGAAATACGGATGAACCCTTCCCATTTGTTTTGTTGCTTACCATGCGAGTACCAATATAGGCTAACATGATTATAAGTAAAATAATAGCTACAACAATGACTACAAAATAGAACCACTCCATTATACACTATTGTTATAAAATATTCAGTACCCGGTGATTCATATTACTAAATATTTAGTCGTTTGCATATTTATTTCTTATTACAGATTATACAAACAACATGAATTTGACGAGTGTGGACATTTATCAAAATAACCAAATATTAAATCAATCCGCATATAATGGTAGAGTCAATATTGTGGAAGCGCCGTCCCCAGAAGTACAGTTCAAAATGCAAGAACGCATCGCCGTGAAAAATAAAACGAGCGAATACAGAGACGCGCTAGCCGGCGACATTGAATCGAACATGTTGGCGACGGTCTATTTTTCTGCAGAAAACATTCAAATTGTTCAAAATGGATTACGCGCAGGAGTGTATAAAATGTCGGGGGACAAGTACATCATTGCCCCGCAGAATATAGATACGTTAAAGGTTATTATGCGCAGTATTTTTCTACAATATGCCGAATATGACATGAACAATATTAAAAAAGAGGTCACTCGCTTAAATAAATTGGTACTTGACTATGCAGTGCAATCGGTATACAACGAAGCGGTTGGTTACATGAAGTATTGTGAAGACCAGAGCACATTGGTCGTTCCGCTTGAACTACCGCGACAGAGTGACCGCGAATACAAACAGTTGGAATTGAAGCATTGGGTGTAAAAAAATATACAATATACACACAACGCTTACCTGATATGCATTTATTTTACTTCTTTAGTTTCAATGCCTTAGTTACCTTTTTTGTTTGGTTTTCTTTACCTTGACCCATTTGAATCTTTTCACGCTTTTGCTTATACACACAGTAATGACCTCTCAGCGTGCTTAATTCGCCTGTCCAGATTTGTTCGAGTGTTGTGTTTCTCAAAACAGACAAGTCATGTTCCGTATCTGCCTTTTCTTTCATAATCGATGCCACATTTTCATCTGTCACCGAATCCATTGGCATCTTTATCAAATATTTATAGTCTCCGTCGATTTTTGCGAAGTTCATCGTTGTCATCAGTTCGTTTACCTGGACCGCGGTCTTACGACGCAAATCCACCGACCCCTTTAATGTTTCTTGAATGTAACGCGCACGGTTTGACAACCTTACAAGCCGCTGTTCCATATTCTGCACTAAATACGCCTTTCTCTTTTCATACATCTTCATTCTAACGCCATAGAATTCATCGATGATTTCTTCCACATTCTCATATTTATGTAAGCGACAGTCCTGATTAAACATATGCATGTTGGTAGTACTGATTGTTGTCGTCAGTTTCAACAACTTCTCAACACCGTTGCATCCGTTATCATCGACTTCGGCTTCCAGCTCGCCCAACACATCACGCTGGAATACAACTGTAATATCAACCGCGACTTCAGTGCAGACTGATGTGAAATCTTTAATCGACGGCGAACTACGCTTGCCCGTCTTTGCATTTACTGTACCATCCATCAATGTTTCTAAAAATGTAATGTATGGCATTGTCCATGTGCCGATGGGCAAATCGGCGATGCGAATCTTATCATCGCCGATTTTTTCATAAACGCCCTTCACCAAGAATTTCTTGTCCGCAATGCGAGTTACTTTTCCAGTAAACCCCTCATAATATGGGACGAACTCGATATGTGCGTTTGATTTATTCGCCAACCGATTCTGTAAATAATCAATGACAGTCAGTGGATTGTATGACGGAATACTACACGAAAATCCCGTACCAATACCCGAAATTCCATTCATCAGTGCAAATGGAATAATCGGTACATAATACTCGGGTTCTACGACAGTCCCATCATCATTCAAATAACTCAACACTGCATCGTCCGCCTCGGGAAATATACTTCGAGTCAGCGTGTTGAGTTGTGTAAAGATATATCTCTCAGATGCACTGTCATCTCCACCATGTAACCGTGTGCCAAACTGTCCATTGGGTTCTAACAAATTCACGTTGTTTGACCCGACATAATTTTGTGCCATGTTTACAATCGCGCCGTTCAAACTCGCCTCACCGTGATGATATGCACTATGTTCTGATACGTATCCTGAAAACTGGGCCACCTTGATTTCGCTGGTAAGCTTTCGCTTGAATGCGGAATACAAAATCTTTCGCAGTGAAATCTTGAGGCCATCCACCATGTTCGGGATAGAACGCGCACAATCGTACGTACTGAAATGAATCATTTCATGATTGATAAACTGTTCATATTTTACCGATGCATGACTTGTATCCAAATAAGCATTTTTATCATATTGTTCCAACCACGTCTTTCTATCGTCCGTTCGCTTTTTGTTGAAAATCTTATCGATCGTATCATCGCTAACTTCGCCGGAATACACAAAGTCAACGACCTTTTTATTTGCAAAATATTCTTTGAATTCGGCGGATGTAGACGTACCCAATCCTTTAAAATATTTGATTGTCCAACCCGATG